>Ga0207906_1000168_pt1 | contig 40685 bp, 66 predicted proteins | sample LinPmetageLP37_FD_184050 | JGI IMG/M metagenome (GOLD analysis project Ga0207906, IMG submission 184050) | Marine viral communities from the Pacific Ocean - LP-37 (SPAdes) | ecosystem: Environmental > Aquatic > Marine > Oceanic | place: Pacific Ocean | collected 2010-06-16 | reverse complement strand
GTGGAATTTTCATTATGGATAGAAAAATTTCCAGCAGTTGTATGACTGTCTAGATAAACTCCATAAACTCTTGTTCTTCCTACTTGCACGGTAGTGCCTTCAGTATTTATATAACTAGCCTGTATATTGGGCGATTGTATTGTCATAATTTTTTCTCCTTAATTATTAATTGTGGGCCCGAAGGCCCACAATAATTATTTATCTATTAGCTCCAAGGGGTAACCATTGTACCCGAACCATTTAAGTCAGCAGTGATAAGCCAAATGCCATCAGCAGCCGCTCTACAATAAACCAATGAACCTCCTAGTCCACCTCGTGTACTACCGTCCAAAGTTAAAGTATCAGCTCCTGCCGCATTGAATCCTTCTACAGAATTATCTCCCGTATCAACATACCATGCACTACCTTGAAATACATCAGCATTACTTCTACCTGCTGCAGTTCCTGCATTCAAAGTAAAAGTTTCACCTGATAGATTTGCCGTTAACAGAAATGTGATTTCATATCCAACTCTGTTAAGAGAGTTTGGATCATCTGATCCTGCTACATTAGCTGTAGTTGTAGTTATGATTTCAGGTAAGTTGAAAATAACTGTGTTGTTTGCCAGCTGTACTACTTTACCTTGATACAAATCGATGCCAGCTATATTTGTGCCACCATCAACAGTACCTGCTCCTATTGTCCCTGTCGCCATTTCTGGACCTGATCCTAAGAATCCTCTTAAAGATCTTATTGGTCCACTAAACGTTGTTCTTGCCATTTTTTTCTCCTAGTTTATAGGATATCGTCTCTAGGCCGTCGACTATACGCGTCGATATCCAATTAATTAATTGTATAGTAATTTATTTATATCTTAGATTTGCGCAGAGCGCAAGAGGGCGTGTGATGTGGATTGATTTTTTCCAACGATGTAGCTTTTTATTAAGTAGCTACGGAAACTTGCGGAGCGGCGTCGTCTATCTTATTTTCCAGAGTTTCTTTTTTAGCCTCTGCTTGCTTTATATGGTTAATAACCTCTTTTACCTTCTGCTCGATTCTCACCATATTCAGGGTATATTTTCCCCCGTTAAGATGCTGCTGCTCCCACTCTAGATCCAGAACCTTCTTCTCTGTGTATAGGTCCTGAAGATGTTTTTGGATTTCCATCTTCTATAACCTCCTCATAGGTTATTCTATTTACCTTGGGATCATTCATTTCTCCAAGATATTCCCATTTTATATCACCTTGTCCCAATCTGTCAACTATTGCGTTTTCAATATTTTCAGGGGATTCTATGCAGTTTATAACAAAATCTGAGTGATAGTGATAGGCGGATATTTGTATTCTAAAGTTTTTGAGGTGCATTCTCTCTTTCTATCATAAGATTGTGGCGAGAGTATGTCCCGCCACAAAATAATTTACTTATTAAGCACCTTGAACGCCATAGATACCTCTATAGTCAGATACACCGAAGTTGTATCTTTCTCTAGCTTTGTATCTAACGTTGCCAGTATCGAAATCACCTTCCATCGCTGTTCTGATGGGAGTTCTTTCGAAGTACTTCATTCCATTTGGAACATCAGTAATAAGGTACCAAGAATCTGCATCTGTTAAGAAATTGTTCACTCTGTAACCTTGAGGAACCATTCCCATAGAAACGATTGCATTGATATCATTATCAGCTGTACTAGTTCTACCTTGTGACTTCATAAGTCTCTCAGCATTAAATTGGTTTGCAGGTGGAACGATCATTTTCATTCCTCTTGCAGCAATTTTAAGACCTCTTTCATCAGTCATTGCAGCAATGTCGATTAAACCTTGCTCTAATGACGTCTCATTAAGATCTGCTTGAGTTGTCAAAGTATTACTTACTGTTCCAGCGATCGTTGGGTGGTTAGTTGCAAACAATGCAGAACCATCACCAGAAGTGAAAGTTGCCGTTTGCGGTAACCCATTGATCAATGGATCAACTGCTTTGATTTGTTTAGTATTTGCCATGGATCTAGCTAATGCTTTTGTATATCTAGACGCAAGTCTGTCATACAAGTTATCCTCGATCGCTTCTTCAGTGATCGCGAACGCAAGTGCAATAGTTTCCATAGTGTATCTAGCTGTGTAAGTTTCTTGAGCATTGTCAAAAACTACGCCAGAACCTTCCGGTTTAACTGAAGCATTCGCAAAACCAGATAACATAACTTCTTCTTCAAACGCTCTGTCTGAAGTTTCTGTTACATATATCTCAGCATGCTGATTCTCATAACGTTTATATTCCAGTCCGAATAGTGCATTCAGGCCTGGTTCTAGTTCTTTAACTAGTTGTCCTCTTGATATAGCCATTTTTTTTCTCCTATTCTAACTATTATATGCCGTTATTTTTAGCATTATATAAGTGTTCGTTGATCATAACAACAAAGTTTACATTGGCTGCGCCAATTTCATTGTTGTCAATGTCTTTTGAAACACCTACTACTTTTAGTTGTGCCGTACCAGTAGTTGTAGTCGAATCATTTAACTCCGCTTTTGAAACGTAGTTAGCAGAATCTCCTGCAGTTACTTCGATATCGTAATTCATGAACACATCAGTTTGTGCCGAGGCACCTGCGTTGTTCGATTGAATCTCGAATCTTTCGTACGGGTCGTCGCTTACGAAAGCTGCTATATCCGAAGCATTTGTGCTCCCCGGATAATAGTTGCTCCACGTAGGCTTGCTTGTTGAAGGGTCTGTATAAAAAACACCATTAAGTCCTCCCAAAAGAAACGCTTCCGAAGCTGCAGCTTGGTGAATTGTACCTGCTGCTGTCGCGGAAACCGCATCTTGGAAATAGATAGTAGTAGTATCGTTCGCTGTGATACTATACTCACCTAAACCCTGGTTATCTCTATTCTGACCCACTTTGCCAATAGCTCTTAAGCCAAAGGCTGCGTCTTTATTAGCCATAAAGGCCTCCTATAAATGTGCCTGTCCCCGAAGGAACCTCCAGCACGGGTTAGTAGATTTTTAATGGTTTGAGAAATTCTATATTAGGATTTCTTTGAGCCACCAAAAGTTACACGAGTCTGCCTATCAACATTGATCGGCATACTTGGGTGCTCTTCCTTCATAAGATCTTTATCCATCGCTTCAACTTTGTCATTATGTTGTTTGGCATAATAGTCGCCGCGTTGTTTTATAATCTCATCCGGTACTCTAGCGAGCACTAGGCCGCCAACCCCGATCACTCCCTTGTATTTACCGTCTTCAACTATAGGATAGTCTGAATCTGGGTATTCATCGGCTCTAACTAATTCATATCCAGATCTAAGTCGACCTTGGACATTTTTAGAATCGTCAAATCCCATACTTTCAGCCCTTATCCATCTGTGCTGAAATCCTGACGGTGCAGGGGGTGCATCTAAAGATGATGGTGGAGTCCAAACTTTTTTTCGAGATTCTTTTTCTCTGGTTTGACTCGCACGGGAAGTTTTTTTATCGTTACTCATATGCTTACGCCTCCTTCGTGATGTTTAATTGTTTCGCATACTCTTCAAGTGGCACACCTAATTTTTTAGCGATTGTAACTTGAGACGGTGTGAGCCTCACTGTTTTGCGACCAGTCTTTCCACTTCGCTTCGCTGAAGCTACTGTTTGTGGTGGTCTAGTCGAATCCGTTACATCTCTCTTATCAAATTTATGGGGAAATTCAAGTCTTATTTGTTTATCAATCTCCTCATAATATTCGTCACTTGATGGATCAAAACCTTCTTTATCTACTAACTTAGCATGTAAATCAAAAGCAGTATAAGTCATTGCTGTATCCGCACCGAACCATGGATTTTTATCACTCCACGCTTCAGCTTTAGGATCAGGTGTTCCTTTTGCCGCCATTTGTCTACCTAATGTAGGTTCCGGTTTTTTCTCCGCCTGTTGTTTTTCAAACGCCGCTTGAGCTTCCTTGGTCTCATTTAGCCTCGCTTGTTTGTATCCTAATTCAGATATCTTAGCCATTGCAGTCGCTTCAGCGCCGAGATCTTGTGCTTCTCTAGCTGCTCCAAGTTGTGCTTTAGCTGCTTCAATACCTGTCGTGATACCTTCTTCGCTTACAGAAAGAAAGTTAGGTTCTATCCTTTTGAGTTTAGCTTCCGTATCTTTCTTATCCCTCATTACTCTTTGAGCATAAGAAAGAGCTTCGTCTTTTTGACGTTCGGCTTCTCTCCATTTTTTAGTTAACTTAGCTATTCTTTTCTGTACGCCGTCACTATAATCTTTCAATTCGTCTGTATCATCTTTCTTTTCTACTATGACTTTGCTTTCATTCTCATAAGAGATATCTGTCCCATGATCTTTTTTCTTTTCATAGGTTCTTTTATCTTCAGTAGATTCTTCAACAACTTCTCTAACTGTAGGTTCCTCTTTGGGAACTTCTTTTTCTACAATTTCAGATTCGTTTTTTGACTCAGGGATATCGACATCCATCGCTGGACCTGAAGTATCGATATCAACTGTTTTTTTTACTTCGTCTGTGGTTGGCATAGTTTCCTCCTTCTATGTTTTAGTATTGATGAAGTATATCTTCGGGGTCATCTATAGTTGCAAGTACTTCATCATCATTTAGCAAACGTACTTCACCCCCGTCAATTTGAATTCTGCTTCCGGCGTATCGAGCAAAGATTACCCAATCACCCTTCTTGCACCAGGGACCTTCTGGAAATTTTTCTTTGTCGTTATAAATATCTGGCCCAGTCTCTAAAATTAATCCACATGTTGAAGCAACTTGTTGTCTCTCCAAAGTATCTTGTCCTAGAAATAAACCACCTTTAGTTTTTTCAGGCATTTTAAATGGAAGAACTAATAATCTCCACCCAGTTGGTTTAGGTAATTTAGTTGATTCTTTTTTCTTTAAACGTTCGTAACCGTCTACTTCTTTTTGATGCTGATCCTTGGATTCTTTTTCGTATTTTTCTGCCAAAGCATATTTAATCTTTGGTGGTGAATTTGATAACACTTCCTTTTTCATTTTGCTCCTTTTTATCTAGCAGGCTAGAGATGTCCTGTGATATTTTTAAATAGGCGTGAGCCTGTCCCATCATATATTTATATTTTTCCATATTGTCAATACCACCAGCTATCATGGCGTCGCCGATTTGTTGATATAATTCTTTTAAATTTCTTTGTATCTTACTTATTAGTGTTAGTTCGTCCATTTTTCTTCCTTTTCTTTTTCTTTCCTACTGGTTTACTTCCGTATGTTTTCGTCCAATCTCTAGCTATTTTAGGTTCGTTTTTCCACAAATAACGTCTTTGTTTCTCAGACTTAAAAGGCATCTATATTTTAGGCATCTTAAAGCCAGGGTTAGAATAGTATTTAGCGTAAGATTTATTTCCTACTTTAGTACCTCCTAAATCCCCATGTACGTAACTTCCAATATAATTTTTTTGAGCCTGCTTAATCATGGAATTAGTTCCACCTACATTAAAATGTTTTCTACCTTCAAGAGCAATTGTTCTGGCGGATTTAACAGGTGGTTTTTTCTTCTTCCCACCCTTCATTTGTTGAAGTAGTTTCTGAAGCTTTTTTGTAGCCATTAGACTTTAGATCGAGCACCAACTAACGTGATGTTTTTAGTTGAACCATCAAAGTTAGTAGATTGTCTACCTTTAGTTATATTGATTGGGACTGCATGAGCAGAACCAGTTGGAGCCAAACCCGAACTAGCTGGTGTTGGAGGAGTTATTCCTCTTCCATTACCTGCACTTGTTGGTCCATTTTTAATTAATATAGAAGTGTTGATTCCTCTTCTGTTCATATTAACCTCTTTTTAATTCTCTTACGACTCGTCTTTTTTCAGACTTAAGATTTCTTTTGCCTTTTTTAGTGTAAGCTTTTTCCGCATCAACTCTTCCTAGTTCTTCTAGCCTGTTCATACGACTTGTATTTTTTCTTTTAGCTTTGCCACCTCTTCTAAGACTAACACGTTCAGATCCAGTTGCCCAAGCTTCGCCGGCTACTTTTGGTCTTCCAGAAGTTGAATGAAATTTTTGTGCCATGTTTTCTCCTTATTTATTAATTTTACCTAATTTTCTTTTGCCCCATTTTCCATAAGACTCATCTCTTCTATCTTTGAAAGATTGTTTCTTCGTAGACTCTTTTCCACGTCTTGCGCTGATAGACTCATCTTCTCTATCTTTGTAGCCTTGTTTTTTCTTTTTAGTCGAGCCACCTTTTCCGTATGGGAATCTAACATTTGATCTAACACCATTCTGTCTCATAAATTTTTCTCCTTGTTCTATTTATATTATTTTTAATTATAGTTGTCTAGTCTATTTTTTACCATTCCTAAATATTTGAGTGCCCTTTATACCAAAAATACTGGCGCAGACAAGGATCCATAAATTTGTAAACCACGTCGGCAGTGCCGAAAAATGCTCGAAGAAAGTTTTTATCTTCTCCATCGCCATCGGATCGTCCGACCATACCCCCCAGGCGAGCACCAAAATGGGCAGTGTGAGAATCGCTAAAACGACCTCGTCCTTGTAGTCGTTATCTCGAGATTCTAAGAGTTTTCCCTGGTATTCGCTCTCCCCGCGGGCCATTTTTGTGGCTGCCATGTGTTGAGCGTCCGCCATAGCCATTTTTGTCTCTTGACGCTTTTTATAAATATGCGAACCAGCGTTTAATGCTAGTTTAAGGGCTCCTAAGATAGGGAATGCCATACTAGTACCAAGTAGCAGTTTTATTTTTAGATTTTAACATTCTTCTAGTTCCTTTTACTTCAACTTTATCACCAGTTGGAATTACATTTCTCTGTATTCCATCAGCGTTAGTTTCAGATCTAGAATCCCACTCTACATTTTGAGAAGGAATGTTAAGATCAGACTGTTTAAAAGATTCTTCTTTTTTAGCCATAGTTTCTCCTTATTTTTTTCGTAACTTTTTCAATGTTATAGCAAATCTTGCTCTTTGTCCAAGCTTTCCTGGTTTCTTAGCAGCTGCTTGTAACTTTGAAGCGGGTATTGTCTTACCTTTTTTAATACCCATTGATTTTCTTAGGGCTCCAGGTTTTTTTATCGCTTTTTTGATGTTTAATGTCATCTGTTTTCTCCTTTGTATTTTTCAATTTCAACACTTGGTATCATTTTGTCTACATTAGGTATAGTTTTACCCAGTATTGTCTTCTCAATTGATGTATCAGCTCTTAAATTAGCTAATTTATCGTTTTGTTGAAGCTTGTCTTCATGTTCTTGTCGGTTCATTATCGACTTCATTCGATCTAAGTTGATTTTTTCTTGTCCTTCGCTTTTTTTACGTTCATTATCCATCGCCCTAAGGTCTAACTCTCTTGCTCTTAACTTAGCAATTGGATCATTATCGAATTGAGACGTAATTGCCTTTTCTTCCTTCATGAATTCTTCCATCATTTCCGCAATCAACACAGCTTTTCTTGCTTCTATCTTTTGAGACATCTGCATAACTTGTTGTTGGAGCTGTGGATTCTGTTGTGCCATCTGACTCATCTGTGCAATCTGGGCTAATTCTTGTGGGAACTCTAACTCTATCTGTTCTTGAGACATTAAACTAATATGTTCAAAAACATTTTTTTCCATCGCTGCCATAACCATTGGATTATTTCTAGCGATGTTAGTTGCCATAAAATTTAAATGCGAAGTTATATGTGCTCTATGATCTTGACCAGGGAAAGCTTGAAAAGGTTTTCCGGAAAGAGCCATGATATTTTCTAAACTTGGATCTAACGGTGTCGGCTGTTGGGGTTTAACCAATAACGTATCAATATCTTTTACACCTAAAGCTTCGTACATATTTCTATACGCTTGATACAAATTATGCATCTGCGGATTTGAGGTTGCCAGCTGCAACTCTGTTTGCGCAAGGGATATACGCTGAGTTTGAGAAAAGATGTTAGGGTCAGCAACTGGCAATATATCTACCCGATCATCAAAGTCTGATTGTTTAATCATTCTTTGACCCCCAACTATGTCGTACGGATATTCCGGAGGTAAATATAGCTTGAATACTCTCGCAAGAAGTTTGAATTCCTGCTTTAATGAAGAGTAAATTCTTTTGTGAACAGCGGACATTGTTCTGCTTCCACGTTCTAATAAGGCAACTGTTGTTCCAACAGCGGCTTGTTGATTGCCATCACCAACTTGTAAATCTGCAATAGATGCAAATCTCTGGCCAGCTTGAACCACGATACCCATTAAGTTTAATAAAGTTGCCGATGGTTCTTTAAATGGCAACATCATAAATGAATCTTTTAGATTTCCACCAGGAGCATCAACGTCTCTAAACTCTCCAGGTTGAATTGATTGGGCGTCGTCTCTAATTCTAATCCCACGCATTTTAAAACCAGCGGGTAAGTTGGATAAAGTCCCTGCGTCCAATAATTGACGAAGTGCAGCAGTTGCAGTTCTACTCAGTCCGCCAATCATATGGATGAGACCAAAACCATAAAAGCCTAGACCCGGTAAAAATTTAAAATGAACGAAGTAGTCTATTTTATTTTTCTTGGGATCGCCAATTTCATAGTTTCTTTTAATTGCTAAAACATTTCTTGTTGCTTCTTCAACTGTGACAACGTAAGGAATTTTAATTCCTGAAGGTTCACCTGATTCATCGGCATCTTCAAAACCTTCAATGTCTAAGTTGATATGACACTCTAACAAAGTATAAACATCATCGTCTTGAGTTTTTCTTTGTCCTTCTAATTCTCTCTCTTTTTTCTCGACATCATTTTCAACATTTCTTGGCTGGCCTAATTCTATATCTCGATAAAAGCCTGCCACTTGTTGTTTTCTTAATTCGTTTTTAGATACCTTTACCCGATGGATGATTGCCTCCGCATCTTCTAATGAGGTAGCAGTATACGGTACAATCAAATCATCTGCCGGTACAAACTTTGATGTTGGCGCTCCCTCAAGTTCATCGTAATAAACTTTTTTAAAAGCTGATCCTGCTAGTGGTAAATAAAATAGCATTTGATCAAAGTCTGGCTCATAATCTTTCATTTTCTCCATGAGCTCGTAATTCATATAATCTTTTACCCGTTGAGACTGCTGTTGTTTTTCTGGTGTTGGAGCACCAATCACAGCTGTTCTCACCGGGCCATCTGCGGGCAATAATTCTTTATAAGCTAAAGCTTGAAACTGAGTTACCGCTTCAGCAAGTACTGGGTGAGTTGCCCCACTCGCACCTTGAAATGGTTCGGTTCGCATATCGTATTTGAAACCTAATAAATCTAATCCTGTGGTATAAGTTCTTTCCCAATCTTTTCTACCCATCTGGTAGTCCAAATATTTCTGGGACAGGTCGGCGCCCATTTCTTGTAACACATTGTCTGGTAAAAATTCGGCTAAGTTGGCATAATGCTCGTCGCCACCTTCTGGGGAAACTGCATTGGGATCAAAATTAATTTCAACTGATCCATCTTCATTTTCTGTTGTTTCAATGGGCCCTGGTGCCTGTTCCTCTTCTACTGAAACTTCTTGAACAGTTTCTTGAACTTCTTCTTCACCCGGTATGGTTACGGACCCTCTTGGTCCTTGTGTTAAGGACTTGTCTATTTTGTCTGCCATTACTTTTCTCCTGCGTTGTTTTAACAGTATTATAATTAATATTCAACCCCTGAGGCGTGGGTCCTGATTCAGGCGCCAGGAGCCAGGTCTTAGGATATACCTGCGATTTGTTTCGCGTACTTGCCATATACTGGTCCTCCTTTTTCCTTAGGTAATCTCATAAAAGTATCAGTCCCTGTTTCAAAACTTTCTAATAAATCTGCTATTTCCTCTGCGCCATAACCAACAGCTGTATAATATTTTTCTAAACCATCAGAGAATTGATCCTTTAAATTTTCGTTATACAAAGCCTTTTCTTCCTTACTCAAATCATTATATTTCTTTGCCTTCTTATTATACCCTGAGACTTTTCCAACTTGAAACTCTGAGTCAACTGTGGACATATCGGCAAAAATATTAGAGCCTTTTAAAGTCTGTCCTATTTTTGGGACGTCTAAACTAATCTTAGGAATTCTTTTTTCCTGACCCCTAAAATAGGGATTGTCTTTTTGCCTACTAACAATGGAATTTATTATGTTGTTGTAATTATCTTCCATTTCTTTTTTAATATTTAAAAGTTCTAATCTATTATCTTTGGTTATTTCTTTATTATTGAATTTTTTTAATTTATCAAAAATTTCATAATATTTATTTTCAAAACCTTCCCCAATTAAAATTTTTTGATTTACAACAGGGTCTTGAAAAACTAAGGTTTGAATATCATTTATGTTAGACCCCTTTAATAACTTGCTATATTTATCCGCTATTTTTATAGACATGGGGTGTCCAATATCTTCCAGTGCGCCCGCTTGATAAACATCTACATCTTTAGAAATTTTTCTAATCTGTTGATTAAATCTATTAAAAAGATTTTTTAAAGGACTATCTATTTTTTTCAGAAGTTGATATCTCTCTCGCGGAGCAACAATACCTGTCCCTTGACCATATGCATGTTTGCCTTCTGACCACTTGGTTAATTTAGAAGCTGCATCCCCTAGGTTAAAAAATCTTTCTGTTTTGTTTGATCCCATTCCTTTTTCATTTACCACACCTAAGTCTTTTAAATTAGTTCCTAGAGTTTGAACAGCATATGTACTATCTCTATCTATTCCAAAAACATCCGCTAACGTTTTTAAATTATAAAAACCATCTTTTTTTAATTTTCCATCTTTTACAAGAAGATCAATTTTCTCCTTAATAATCTCAGGCTTGTGACGTATTAAATTAGTGGCAGCTTTAAAAGAATTGTTTGAAGGCTCAATATCTAGTACAGATGTGGTTGTCCCACTTTCTAAAGTTTGTGTTATAATGTTTGGATGAATTTTTCGAGCTCTTCTAATTCTTTCTTTAAAAGAACCTGTACCCATTTTTAAGTCCTCATTTAAATACTTAGCTGCAGCTGTAAGACTTCCATCAAAAAATTTATTTTTAAACTCTTCCATCCCTGTCAAATATTCATCATCAAATTTAGAAGCTCTCCATCTTTGTGGGACTTTTTTAAAGTCCTTTTCTTTTTGTTGAAAGTATTTTCTAAATTCATTTATAGTCTTAAAATCACGAAACATTTGTTTAGAATCAGGTGGCTCTTGATCAGGTTCTTTTCTATCAGTCTCAACTTTTTCTATTCTCTCTACAATTTCTTCTTTAGATTCATCTTTAGGTTTATTAAAAAATATATCTTTTAATCTTTTAGCACCTGCGCCAATAGCTAATGGAGGTAGTGCTGCTCCCGGTAAATCTAAAGGTTTAAAACTATCAAGGTCGGTAGGATCTTTTGTGGGGAAGCTAGGATTAAGAGTTTGAATGGCTATGCCATCTGCGGCCTTAATTCTCCCACCATCAGCTTTATCTAATGCATGAGGCTTTTTCTCCTCGAGATCCATTTGAAGATATTCTTCAAACGTCATCTGATCAGAGAAATTAGTTTGCCAATCAGCCCAGCTTCCGCCGTACTTAAAACCGGCACGTCCTCCAGCGGCTAATTGATTTTCATAATATTTATTGATATCTGGTTCCACACCATAAGTAACTGGAAATTCAGCAGGCTGACCCCCTTGTCTTCTAGACTCATCTATTAGAGTTAAATAAATATTTTTTCTACCTCTAATCCATTCCATCGCTTCTTCTTGAGAAATCGCTCCTTCCTCTACCCCTTTTGTATAAATCTTTTGCAGTTTATCTTTATAGAGATCACTATTACCGGTTCCAAAAATACCTTGCAGAAACAAATCACTTTGTTTCTTAAACATTTCTTTAGTAAAGGGTTTTTCTTTAGGGATAACGGGTCCACCGTCTTCGTATTTCTGACGCGGGCGTGTAAGATACGCCATCATCTCGTTGTACTCGTGGAGTTTCAATTTAAACTCCTAAAATATGTGCGAGTCCGCCTGAGGCTAATGTGATTTTAGTTTTGTCTTCTTCAACTAATTCTTTAACGACATCTGTCGCTGGATCAGCTGATGCAGTTCCTACTCTAAGTTCATAAAACTCTTTTAACTCATCTAGAGAATTTGGTTTACGACCTCTTTCTCTAATAAATTCTTTAACCACTTCTTCAATTCTAATTTCAGGGTTAATATTACTCGCCATGCCAGACATAGCTTCAGCTTTAAATTGTTCAAACGTCATTGGTTGCAGTCCTTGGTCCTGCATATCAATAACATGTTTTTGATATTCTTCTATTAAATGAGGATCCTCACCAGCCACTTGCATGATTCCTGATCCCTGACCCCTGACTTGTTCGCCATAAGGAATGTTTTGATCTTTCATTAATTCGATTGTACTGATATCTTCTTCACCAATTTCTTCTATCTCGTCATCACCGGTTCCATAACCATAATTAACTCTCATCATTCCTCCATTGGCCCTTTTTTGCGGGTATACTATTTCTATATTATGCCTATTTATATAATCCGTCAAGCTAACTCCTTGTTTTTTATCCTCACTTATCTCCCAAGAGTCAATTACATCTGCGTAAGTTTCAGCCATTAATAATACGTCCTTTGTGTTGGAGGAATTTTTTCCTCCACATAATCTTCTGGGTGCTGAATTAAACCACCCTGTCTAAACCTCATCACTGCTTGGGTCATACTATCGACCAAGTCATCATGATCCCCATAAGGAAATGCAGCACACTCTTCAATTACTTCTTGAGCAAACTCCATTTCTTTGGGCGCCCATATTCGGCCACTCTCAAACAGAGGTGATACCGAGTTCACTCTAGTGTGCTTATCATTGCCTTTACTAGGTGTAAAATTTATAACAGGAATACCCATCTTGCGCAACTCATAAGTTAAAGGTAATCCCGAGGCCTTAGCTTCTATGATAACTGTTTCAGGATTCCAGTATCCATATTGTTCTAGCGCAATTCTTCTTAACTCAGGAAATTCATATCTACCTTTTAGAGAATCTACTAAAATTAAATTAGGTGGGCTATCTTCATTAGGTCGAAACACTCCCCACGTAGTAATAGCGGAAAAGTCAGCGGTTTCTTTTTTCATAAACGCTGTATCATAAGATTGAATAACATGTTCAATAGTAGGTAATTCATCCTTCTCCCAAGGTTTCCACCACTCACGTTTTATTAAAGCTCCTTCCTCTGAAGTTGGGTTCTGCATATACTGTGCATTCCATTTACTTCCAGGGATGGAAGCTTTAACTCCCTCTAAATCTTTAAGGTTCCAATACTCCGGCCAAACAGGTTTTCCTGAAGGAAGGATTGCAGGGAATTCAATAACTTCCCACTGATCAGCTTTAACTTCTTTTTGGGCATTAAGTAATCTCCCTGTTAAATCTTTTTCACTCCAACGAGTCATGATTACAATAATTGATCCACCTGGTTGAAGACGTTGTCTCGGACCTGAGGTGTACCATTCATAAGTTCGATCTAAAGCGTGTGCATTCATGGCGTCTTGTTCAGAATGTGGGTCATCAATAATTAATAAATCTGCGCCCCTTCCAGTGATCGCCGATCCTACACCGGCTGCATAATACTCTCCGCCTTGAGCCGTTTCCCACTTACCTGCGGCTTGAGAATCGGGGTTAAGTCTAGTATTAAAAATTTCTTTATATTCAGGGGAGTCCATTAGTCCTTTTGCTTTACGACCAAACCTAACTGATAACTCAGTGGTATTAGTGGATTGAATAATTTTTAATTTAGGATTTCTTCCAACCATCCAGGCGGGCAAAAGATAAGAACCAAACTCAGACTTAGTGTGTCTAGGGGGCATATTAATAATTAATCTTTTTATTTTACCTTTGGCTAAATCATTAAACTTACCAGCAATTCTTTTGTGGTGGGAGCCTTCAATAAAATCTGGCCACACATGCTTAACAAATGTCAGGAAATCATTCTGAATAGATGACTGCTTTTTCTTTTCTCCATATTGATTCATCAATAAGGAGAACTGTCTTCTTACGTCAGCAGGTAATTTGTCTAGATTCTGTATAAATTTTTCATTCATAAAATTTTTTTGCAAAATTTTTTCAGGGTTATTTTGAAACCTTAGAAGGTATTTTAAGACTTTAAACCTGTAAATCAAGCCCTAAAGGGTAAAGTCTGGGACCCCTTTTAAAAAAAAAGAAAAAAGCTTAAAAAAAAATTTAAAAATTGATGGGAGGTCTGGTACCTCTATTGAAAGATGCGCGGCGCCTTATTGTTACCATTATTCATTAGCACCGCACAACCTGTGGTTGTATGCACATAATGCATACAACCTGAGCGAGACTCTTAGTCTAGTAATACCATGTATTGTTTTGGAAAATGTTTACTGAACCAATCTAATCCCTTACGTACATCTTGCCATTGTTGTAACATCTCGCTGCCTATGATTACATCATAGACTGCTACAGCAAATCTTGGTAGCATGACACTTTCGCCATTGAATCTGTTGGCGATTGAAACTTCCTCCAATGGCTCGTCGCTATAGTCCGCGCCATTGAATGGTAGCTTGATTGTCTTGTTATTGTATTGTACTGCTTTCATATTCCTCGCTTTGTTATAGTCCTATTATATCCTATAATGGAACTAATGTCAATACTTATTTTACTAGGTATTGTATTCCTTTCTAAACTCTATTGCGTCATCTTTTAAAGCAAAGCACTTATTTCCTTTTATCAAATGTTTATTAACTCTATTCAATAAGGTTTGAAGTCTAATTGTTTTGACTCGGTTGTGTTCCGAGTCAAAAATATAAATTGCGCTGTCAACTTTATCTGTCATTATGCAACCTCACTTGTAATAAAAGCTTGACCGACTGCGCATCTATAATTATTTGCGTCTAAGTCCCAATAAGTAATATATCTAATTTTATTAGTTATTTTATCTCTAACTACTTTAGATTTTTCATTCCAGCGTGCTCGTCTAGTTATTGATCTAGTTCTCTTATTGTCTTTCAACTTTTTTCTTAACTCGCCTTTATGTGTGTTAGGTCTATAAGTTATAATAAACCTAGTCCCAATCTGTAATGTGTTTTCAATTTTCATAGTTTCCTTTAGTTGTTATTGATTAAAGTTTATGTAATTTCTAAAATTTATATTTTTAAAGTAGTCTTTGTTATCTTTAGAATACATATACATATATTCATTGGGTTTATTTAAACCTTTAGATTTAGCATTCTCAAATGCTTTGTTACTATCTCTTTGGTACATTTCATTATTTGTCATATTTCTCGCTTTCTGTTATGTATGGGATTATATACTATAACCCCATACTTGTCAATAGTTAATTATGCTCTATTGCTTTTGGTTGCTCGTGCCATGAAACCCCAATAAATTTCGTCATAACCTTATTAAGACTTTCAATCAAAGTTACTGGCGCTTCACTTTCCATGATCGTATCTAAAGACACTCTTTTAATTTGCTTTAATTTAGCAAGTTGCTTGCCCTCTGGTCTTTTTTCTATTTCTCTTTCAGCAAGTGATTTAGCCCAAGCTCTTATTTGCTCGTTACAATCTTCTAATGTGATTTTATCATCATTATGTCTGTAAGAGTTCTTATCAAAAGTAGAACTTAAGTTTTCCTTCATATCCTTTGTAGTCGCTTTCTTCTCAAAGAAACTTTGTGCTGAAGTCTGCGCCTTTGTCAGATTTTCTTCAGCAAATTTCAAAGCATCAATGATTTGTTGTGCACCTATTTTTACTGCAAGTTTTTTACTTGCCTTGCTAGTCGCTTCAGTTGTAAATTGTTTGACTAACAATTCTTGTTCTTCAATTAAAGGATTTAGAGTTCTTTTAACTTTGTCTCTAAAATGCTCTAACTGATATTTTGTCATTTGTGGCATATTATATACCTCACTTTCTATTTGGGATATTATAGGATAAATAAGGCAGAATTAAGGCAAATTAAATAAAAAAATAAATTCAACCTCTAGTTGCATGAACCTTTACTAGCCCGCCCACTCCACCCTTATATTATATAGGATAACTTAGGATAAGTCAAGAACATTTTTGTCGCAGGCGCTCAACTGCAGGTAGAAAAAAAATTAATTATTTTTGTATTTGTCTAATTGTTGCCACAATCCTATAGTATCCTAATGGCATGAGTGAAAATAAAGATAGATTTTTTATAATTGAGAAAAGAAGCTGGAGACATGGTTCTCCGAGATACTCAATTATGAAAGACAAACATTTTGACTTAACTGAAGCCACGAGAAATCTATTGGCGCTTGAACAACTGAATGATGATAAGGACATAACTTATTTTCTGGAACTTGTTAAAGGTGAGCCTTTAAAACTTGTAGAAGAAGTTAAGGAAAATGGCAAAACAGAAGAAATGCCATTTTAAATAGAATTTAAGGCGGCCTACTTGTTTAGATGGCCGCCTTAAACATGGGATCAGCTGGATGGAAGAGATCTGCTAAACTTGAATGGCTTTGATCAAGCTTAATGATAAAATTTCAAGATTAAAGATTTCCGGAAGCGTTCGAACCTTTCCAGCCTGATCCCTGATCACTGGTTGAAATAACCTGTACTAGTCTGCCATGAAGATCTGGCGGGCCAGTGATCTGGGATCAGTAACAGGTAATGTAGGTGAGTAATCATTTACACCCACTGTTTTGGAGAGGATCTCTCCATTTTTTATTGGGCATTAAATCCTGTACTGATCCCTGATCCTATTTTAGCATCTGGCGGGACGCCGCATGTGAGGTCTAGTAGGATCTGGGATCAGTAGTCATAAGCTTCGCGAGAGTCTAACAGCGACGGTTGTTATTCACCACTAGAAGGGGAGCGAATGCGGTCTTTTAGGACATTGACTACTGATCAAAAAATTATGAGTACTAAATATAAAGTAAAACTGAATAAACTAGGAGAAATGATTAATAGTCTCTTAATGAAAGTAACTGATAAAAAAGAAATATATAATGATGTCTTGAAGCTACGAGAAAAACTTGATGAGATATGCGGTTTGGTTAAGCAAGATAAATCAATTAGTCCCAAACAAGTAAAATATTTTAAGGCTATGGCATTTAAGGAAAACTTTAAAAAATAATATGAGTATAATTTGGAAAACAGGGTTAGCGGCGGAGCGAGCGCGGCACAACCTGAAGTTGAAAAATAAAAAAAAAAAAATAAAAAAGCGGCCAGCTTCAAGCTTCAAGCGCCTTAAAATGAACACAATTATATTATAGGATACTTTAGGATTATGAAAACATCAGAAGCACTAAAAATTGTCGGCGGATTGTCCAAGCCAAGCAAGATGCCTGGATGGGCTTACGGTATACCCGCGAAGGAATGCAAAACGGGATCTAAACTTAGACAGGTGAAGGACAGCGTTTGTTATAATTGTTACGCATTAAAAGGCTGCTATGTATTTAAAGTAGTTCAGGACGCTCAGTACCGGAGACTAGAAGCAACAAAAAGTCCGCTCTGGGTTGGCGCAATGGCGCTGTTGATCAATTCAAAAAAATCAAAAGAATTTAGATGGCATGATTCAGGCGATGTTCAAGACGAAGCGCACCTTGTGAAAATTTTTGCTGTTTGTAAATTGACTCCAGATGTTAAGCACTGGATGCCAACTCGGGAAGCCTGGGTCAAGCACTTTTTGCCAGAATGTCCGGGCAATTTAGTAATTAGATTTTCCATGCCGATGGTTGATCAGGCAGCAGCTGGCGGCTGGGACAATACAAGTACTGTAGTTACGAGCGGGCGCACTTGTCCAGCTCCTGAGCAAGACAACGCCTGCGGTGATTGCCGCGCATGTTGGAATAAGGAGGTGAAAAATATTGCATATGGCAAACACTAAAAAAATTAAAAGCGGCGATCTATTGCCCTGGTTCATTCAGGATCATGACACACTACCGCAATGGTATCTTGACGACTGTAAAAAATTTTTTAATTGGTTAAAGACCCAACCGGGAAAGTACCCTGAATTAGAGCATCAAGCCAGGAAGAAATTAAACTAATGCCCAGGCCAATTAAAAATTTTCTCACGCCTCAATGGTGGAAAGAGTTTCAAGACATGCAGCTTCAAGCTGCAAGCTCCAAGCAGAAGCGTCAAGCTTCAAGCCACAAGCGGAAGCGTCAAGCCGTGAAACCAGAACCTAGTTCAGGTTCTCAAAAGTCCTGACGCAAGCTTCAAGCCCCAAGCAGCAAGCATCAAGCTTCAAGCCAGAAGCATCAAGCTCCTTGATAAACTTTCCCTCATAAAGTTTTACAAGGTTAAGGCTGAGGGCCTTAACCATAATAAATGAGTGGTTCGGATGTTTCACGTGAAACGCGATTTGATGTGGGGAGAAGCTAACTGTGTTTCCCCTAGTGACCTTAAGCTCTACGGTAAAAAAGTGGCCATTACAATTATAACCCAATAGATCAGGAGTACCGAATGCAGCACTATTTTCAAGCCTTGTCCAGCTAATTGATGTTGAATTTTTTTTGAGATCATACCAAAGTTTACGTTCTGGTTTCACTACTACACCTCTTTATATTGTCAAGAAAGTTTTTTTATAACTGAACCCATTCTCCACTTCTCTCTATCAATTTTTAATAGAAGTCTGTGAGTCTCTCGTGTTCCTACAATCTTATTTTCCATCAAATCAATTCCAACGATATCATAAAATTCACCGTTGGGGAGGATCACCTGAACGCGTGCGTTCTTGGACACCTCACCTTTTAAAAATTTATCTAATGCTTGTCTTAATAACTTTCCGGTAAACATAGGTTGCAATATAGACTAAGTTGTACTATATTTCAAGTATGATTAAAAAGGAGCAATGGGATGGTAAATCTAGAATTCCCACCAAACAATACAAAGAAAATTACGACAAGATATTTAAAAAGGAAAAGACTCTATCTGAAATGTTAGAAGAGGGATTTGAAAAAGAGCAAAGAGATCAAGGTGTCGAATGGGCACAAAAGAAAAAAGAATAATGGGACTACCTAAAAAACTTACTGAACAACAAATGAGATTCTCTTACGAATTAATAACCAATGAAGGAAGAAAGACGGCAACTGAATGTGCTATTGATGCAGGGTTTAGTAAAGACTCCGCGAGACAATACGCCAGCAAATTACAAAATCCAAAACTCTACCCGCTCGTAGTTAAATACATAGGTGTACTCCGGGAGGAGTGGCAGAAAAAATACGAAGTTACTTTTGATAGACACATTGGAGAACTAGGAAAAATTAGACAAGCAGCTCTCAAGAAGGGAGCCTGGTCGGCGGCGGTCAATGCGGAAGTTGCTCGAGGAAAGGCAGCTGGTCTGTATATTGAGCAGAAGATAATAAGAACTGGCAAACTAGAAGACATGTCAACAGAAGAGCTAGAATCAAGAATGAAAACCATAATTGAGGATTATTCCCCAATTCTAGAAGGTGTATCAGTTGAAGAACTGAAAGAGAAAGTAAGAGAAAAACCAGAGTTACAATATATTGTCCCTCCACAACATAAAAAGAAGTCACACTAAAATTCTCTCCATTTTGACTATACATCCCTTAGGAAATATGTTCCTATCTGAGAATGAAACATCTTTTTCTTCATATGAAGCAAATGTCCAGACAAACTTGGCACTTCTTTTGTAAATGTATGCATGTGTTATCATTTTGCTGCATTCGAATTTATCAAATTCTTCTAGTGTCGCATGGCCTGCGTCCCCGGTTATGTCGACCCAAGAAATCTTATAAAAATAATAAGTCTTAGGACCAATCTTGACGTGGCGATACTTTGATTTCTTATTTCTCATAATTCTTCCATAGGGGTTATATTACCTAAACAAGGTATTTGTAAAAACCTTTTTCTACACGCGCGTAGGGACTTTGTCACTACGTGAAGCAGCTTGTAACAGCATTGTAGCAGACGATTATTCACTAGTACCAACACTTTTAGTCCATTGTCCCATTGTAACAACATTCTCCAGCTTTTTTATTTTTTTTTTTCTAAAAAAGTATTTCAAACTACTATGGGTCCTGGTGCCTGATGCGTGATTCTTCCATATTTACCCACTCTTTCTAGCCATCTATACATAAATTGCCTAAATTCCTCACCCGTTGCAACATACCTCAGGACTTGCCCGCCCTTAACGCTAATTAGAATTACTCCAGAATCTATCGCCGTGCCATAAACATAGTTGTGCGCCATCGCGTACGCCGCGCATTGAATAAAATAATCATCAATCCATTGTCGCTTTTTAAATTTATTACTTTGTTTAAAATCAATAATAGACTCCCGCCCATTATATACTCCCACAACGTCGGAGGCGCCCGCATACAAACCCGGGTAGTATAGCGGCATTTCCAGGCCCCATACCTCTGTGAGAGGGTGTAAATGGCCTTCATCGATGATGTTTTGGGCCATGATGCCTGCTTCTTTACCCAACTCACTTAAATCCATGTGATTCTCACCCTTAATAAATCCTTCTAATATTCTATGCATAATTGTTCCTCTCGCGGCGGCATCATCACGTACTTGGTCTGCCTTTTTTTCGCCTAATTTCTGCCTCCATTTGGCCAGATTTGCTTCACTCTCAGCAGATCGTGTCGCGCCGAGAATAGTTGTCACCGATGGCAACTTCTCGTTGTTAATGTCATAGACTCTACCATTTGCAGAGTCGACTCTCTTGATTGTTTGATAATTAAATTTGGGTTTCCCGTTCCATATTGGCATGTCTATACTCCTTTAAGTTGACAATATTATTTTTTTTTAATTTCTCTTTCGAGTAATGAGCTATTATTTGATTTATTTTTGGTAGTTTAACATGAACATATGGCCAAAGTAAGCGGGCGACATAGTAAGCATCGCGGTGAGAACAACGCCAACGCCATTGTTTCTTTCTGCCGACAGGAACTTTTCTTGGGCCAGACGATCCGCAGCCAGTGAACTCATGTACCCAGCGAATGATAGACTGATCCGTCATGGCAATCTCCATTCTAATTACCCAGATATTATGAGTAGGTTTTCCTTTTCTATTGTGTCTAACTTGTTTAGTTTGTTTGTAGTAAACCGAGCCTTCCCCATCAAAGAGGCCAGCTAGATAAGCTACATCACTTTCTCTTAACATATTTTTTCCTTTCTTTAATACTATTTTGTAAGTCGTCACTAAAAGAATCAAAAGGGCCTCTATTTCTTTTCTCGGTTTGTCTCACTGATTCCTTATAAGATTCTTCTAATTCTTTTTTCTCTTTCTCAGCTTCTTCTAAGAAGTCTTTCTTATGCTCCCACTTGGTAATAATATTACTAATCTGTTGGAAGGGATAATTACGCGCCACCATATCATTACGATAAGCCTTAAGTTCTTCTATTAATTGTTTTGTTTCATCGTTCATTTCTTTTTCTCCAAACATATTTTTTTGTCTCCTACTTCTATTGTTTTAAATCCAAATGTTTCTAGACAATACGCAATAATACTCATGTCATAAGCCTGGATGTCATCAAATATAAATCGAGTGCCTATTCTAGATCTTTGTCCAAAAAAGACAGTTTCTTCCATAACTTTTTCTGTAGTGTGAGGACCATCAAAAAATATTAAATCATAAGTATTAATTATTTTTTTCTTACCATTTTTATAAATTGGAACGCCTCCACCAAACGCATTAAAATATTCTGTGTCTTCTAATTGAAACAATGTAAAGTTTTCATGATATTTAAAATCACTAAAAAAGTTTTGTTTCATGGAATTAGGATATGTGGGAATCTTTGGAGTACCATCTTCGTTCACTAACCGTTTACCTTTAAAGTCTGTCCAGAATATTGTTTGTCCTTTTGCATCAACAACGCCTTGCTTATCAAGATGTTTGTAAAGTAAATCTCCATATGGATCGATACCAATGTGAAAATGATTTCTATCTTTCAACATCTCCATGATAATATTACTACTGTAACCTTCACGAACACCTATCTCTACAGTAAGATAAAAGTCTTGAGGTCTTAATTCTTTAGTCCATCTAGCTAAAAAATTATACTCGCTACTATCCCCTTTAATCATATTAAGTCTGGTTTATTTTCCTCAGATCCTCTTCGAATAACTGCTAATAAATTTTCTAATTTATCAATGGTATCCTTTAATAAATATATTTCCTTCCCGGCACGCCTACATGTGGCTTGCAGGAATTTTTTCTGTCCCTGTAGACTTTCAATTTGTTGGGTCAGGTTTTGATGCGCCATTTTCCCCCACTTCTATTTCCCCTTGGTTGTTGCATGTTTGACAATCTACCCATGCTTCTTCTCTTGCTTCTTCATAAGGTATACGAAGAAATCCGTTACCTTTACATTTGTCGCAAATTTTCTTCACCATATTTCCTTTCAAAAAATTTATGAGCTTTCATCCTAACATAGAGATGATCGAAGCCAGCGTACTGGCACACCATCATGAAATCTCGATTAGGTTCTAGAAACCATGCTCGTGCAGATTCGGCGTAGTGGCCTTTAGCAATTCCATAGTTTTTATCTTTCCAATGTTTCCCAAGCGCATCCTCTAACGCAACAATTAAAACATTCCGCCAGAGATTTTGAATAGGATCTTTGGTCTCCCCAAGATGGTTAAGACTTTTTGGAAAGAGATTTAATTTTGCCATTTAATTTCTTTGCTTTCTCATCTACTAACATTCTTACAACTTGGGCCCTACTTAGAGTGATCCCTGGTGCCAGAATCTGGGCTAACTTATCTATTTTGCCATAACAACCATGATCGACTGCTAGACTTTTATATTTACTTATATCTGTCATTTGTATATCCTTTCTTTTTATTTATATATAAACATATAGGATATTTATATCTTTTTTACAAGAGTTGTCAATGAAATTATTTTTAATAGTAGCAATTTGTTCGGGGATTACTCAACAGTGTATGATACCACCCGGCTATCCTACCCTAAAGAGTGACTATTATACCTGTATTAAAGAGGGAATACTAGAATCCCATGAGGTGTTATTTGAAAAGAGCTATTTTAAACCTGAAGCTATTGTCGCCAATAGGTTGTATCCTAAATTCACGTGTGAAAAATTGATTATTCCTAAGGAAAAGCCAAACTCTAAACTAGAGCGGGATCTGTAGACTATTTTTTATTTTTCATAGCCACGTTACAGTCTACACAACTAACTTTATAACTACTGTGTTTTTTACAGTGACCAATATTGTCCCAATAACCTTCGTTTTTCACTGGAGCAGTAATTCCCCAGGAATTAGGAACTGATTTTGTGTCAGGTGGGCATTTACATTGATTTATGCCAAAAATTTTACAAATAATGTTTTTAAAAAATTTCATCTTCCTCCGTGTTTTAACTGTCTTTTCCTATTTTTATTTAGACTCTTTGTGTGGCGGCCAGGCCTTTTCTTAGGCGTTTGTTTATGATATAAATTTACACCGAATTGTGCTTTTTTAGCCATTCTTTTTCTTTTTCAGATATTTCCAGGTAGCGGATGCTTCCATTAACATGTTGTTTAGTATCATAACCACAATTAGTACATCTATAGAATTCAGAAACAATTGCAACCAATATCGTGTGAGCTTTACAATTTTCACACACTCCATGGACAGTATCTATTTTAGAAAAACTAAAGGTATCAAATATATCTTTTTTATTTGACATAACGATCTGTACTGAGCCCAAGTATAGGTTTATATTCTGTTTTACCTGAATCATTTTTAAAAGCTATTAAGTATTCTTTTCTATTTAAATTAATTTCTGGATTATAACTACAGTGAATCCACCCCGAGTTTGGTTCACCTGGTTTGTAATACTCGAGAATCAATTGATCAAACATTAGGTTCTCTTTGATCCAATCACTAACCTTATTATTTTCTACACCAAAGATTTCAAAATCTGCCGCCTGCCCCTTACAGTGTTGCGATTTGCTTGAGCTGCCTATTTTTTGCGACAAAATTGGATCGCGGAATCCCGACGAGATAGTTACTACATCATCGAAGTGATCACGCACCGGTTGAAGGACACGTTCACAAAGTAAGCGGAGATTTTCTGTTTGATCTTCGTTAGGACTATTGTTAAGGCCCATACGTTCTGCTGTCTGAGACTTAGTAAGTTCTGCTAAACTAAAGTTCTTGCTTAATTTCATTTTTATTACCCTTCCTATTATACTTCTTTTTATTTTTAATTACACGCATTTTATATTTGGGATTCTGTAGTTCAATTGCTATGGGGTTCTGTTTAACTCTTGGTCTATTTTTTTTCAAGAAATAATAATAATGTTGTTTATTCAAGGATTATTTTTTTAATGGATTTTTCACCCATATAAATCTCTGTCTCAGCCTTACACTTTATGCATTTATACGAAACAGTTTCACTATACTGTCTCTCCGCGTGGCGCTTGCCGCGTAAACATAATCCCATTGAGGGCTGGATACGGTGTTCTTTAATCTCTCCGTTTACAAACATCAGCAGGGCAAAAACAGTCTCGATCATTTTTAACTAAACCCCCACCAAATTAAAAATATAGGTATAACAATATGTTCAAAAATTTCATAGAGACATATCAACACTAAAAGCCATGTAAAGAAAATACTGGTTTTAGATTTTTTAGTTAAGTACTCAAACAGCCTTACATGCCATGTAGTTATTTTCTCTGTGATTTTTAATAGACATTCTTTCACTCTGTTCTCCCATTTTTATAGTGGATTTCTCTGTTAGCATCTTTTAATTCTTCTATATCTTCTAACACTTTATCCATTTGTTTTCTTAAAAATTCGATATTAACTTTATTTAAAGACATAGAGTCAATATGTTTCTCTATCTTCTCGGTGGTCTTATAAAGATCCTCGATCATCATGAATTGCTCGGAATCTGCAGGAAGCGAACCTAATTGACCCCGTGGCCATTTGATTCTAAACTCTGTATTCTCAATTAAATCTTTTTCCATTAGTTCTACTGTAGTTGAAATTTTGTTTTGGGTTTCAATGATGCCGAAATAAGCCCAGGTGCCGATCGCGACGAGGGCGATCAAACTGGCAACCGTCTTCATCGGCATTTGTACAGCTGCTTCTTCGGAAATTTTTAGTGCCATTAGTTATAACTATACCCCGTGTTTCCTGATTCAAGTTTCTCGAATAGTTTTTTATGTTGGTCCATAATTTCTTCATCAGAGTCCATCATCTTATCCATTTTATCTTCTAGTTTTAAAACTTGTGCTTGAAGTGTATGTACTTTATCTTCATGTACTGCCTGGATAGTAGATAATTCAAATGTACGAGAAAGACTCCAACCAGCTAAAGCTAATAAAATACCAACCAGCATTGTCATTAATTTTTCAATCATGTTTCCATCTCCAAGTTTGAGTGATAAATCTTTTTTCGGAAAGCTTATCGTTCTTAGAATCTGTATCGGTTGTACCATACTCCATCTTAGTTTCATAGGGTATCATTTGATGACTACATCCCGATAAACCTATAAAAATAAGTATAAATATTATAATGATAATGGCCCACTTCTCCCATTCATTATGAAATAGTTTCATTAGGCATTAATCCTGCTTTTTCTTTTTATTTTTTTTCTTTCGTTTATTTTTTTTCTTATCTGCTTTGATATCTTGCAGGGTATTCCACACAGCTTCTTCCATATCTTTTTCAATTTGGATGATCTTCTCTTTGACCAAGACCATATCCTGGGAGAGTGAGAATGTACGACTAAGAGTCCACCCGCCGAGTGCGAGAAGACATGCGAGTAACGCGGTGATGAGTTTTTCATTCATATTATTTATTTGGTAAGCAACTTTTTAACCAATTCGCAACTGTTACAAATGGCCAACATATGAATTTCCAGACTTTTTTAATTATCTCTGATGGAAACGACATAAAATTACCTACAGGTTGTGTAGCTTCTTCAACTATAACTCCATGAACGTGACCACAATGTGGACACTCTCTTTTAGTATTGTAGTCTGCTAACACAAATCCTGTGTTACAATTATTACACTTCATTTTTTTTCTCCTCAATTTCATAAAAGAAGTTATCGGTGTTTTCTGTTCTCCACTTCCTACTATCTTCTACGTTCCAATCACTTGTTTGTACTTTCCAATCCGGAACTTCATCATTTACTGTAAATGAGGGTATGTCCCATAGTATTCGATTGTTTGGCTGGGCGGCATAGTTGCCGTCATCTAGAGCCAATATGTGTGCACACTTATGTTCATGTGAAATTTCTGAATGATCGGTATCTACTATATTACTCTCTGGGTGGGCCCAGTCAACCGTAAATAAATATTTTCCTGGGTGGGTCTTTTGGTCCTTACCAAAGTACTTACCAGCTTGGCCATCTAAAATGTCATAAGAAGTAACAGCAGGATAATAACTAAAACAATTCCATAGCTGAAGTTCATCAAGCCTACGTTCAGGAACCTCTTTTTCTTCAAATCCTCTTTGAATGAATGCAGAGATTGGTAGGCGGTAGAAGACTGCACCATTTTCCATAATTGCGTGGAACAGAATCGGACGACCAGTAATCGAAGCCATCCCGAATATAATACAATCTTCAACTTCGCCATGATGATCTTTAAGATCATAGAGATATTCTCTCCTGATCTGTGCATACGTCACAGGTATATTTGCATTCAGATATGCCATGCATAAATTAGTTTACTAAATTAATTAATATAATAATTCCAATAACTATACCGATAGTTATTTTTTTATGAGCTACTGCTAGTGCCCATACTTCTTTTAATTTGTCCATAGTTCCTCCTATTCAATTGAACCCCAATTTGGTCCGGTCTCGCAGTCTACTTTATTTGGTAGTGCTAGGTCAACCGCATTCTCCATTATCTTTTTAATTTTATCTTCATTACCATCAATAGATATATCAAGTTCATCATGTACTTGTATATGTGGGGTAATACCTTCTTTATGTAATTCAAGCATAGCTTTTTTTGTCATGTCCGCCGCCGACCCTTGAATTAATTTATTTAAAGCTTTGTAAGTAAATGCTCTACGTGTAGGATTGCCATGCCAATAATTTTTCTGAGGATTTCCTTCCCTATCTTTTAATATTTTATCTTCTTCATCTTTTAAATATGGCCCCATTTCTTGAAGCTCAATCATTCTCTCATGATCTGCAGCGGGCACATACTTACCCCAATCACTTCCTCTTAGGATAGGTTCATACTTAGGAAATCTACAACGTCTTCCCAATAAAGTTCTGATCTGACCTTTGCTGGATGCTGCACCCATAAGTTTATTCATCAACTGTTTTACAAATGGAACCTTAGTGTGATACCTCTCGAATAATTCAGCGGCGCTATCTTTACTTACTCCTAACTCTGCTTGTAATTTTGCTTTACCCATTCCATAGAATAAACCTAGATTAATTGTCTTAGCTTGTGATCTAGGAAGATGAGCCATTTCAGCTACAATTTTATGAAAGTCCGTTGAAGAATCTGTATCGTATGCGTCCGCTATTTGATTTACGGAAGGTAATCCAAACTGTAATGCATAGTGTGCAACAAGTCTTGGTTCCTGTTGCGAGTAGTCAAAACAACCCCACTTGCATCCTTCTTCTGGTAGAAATAAACTTCTAATTAAAGGACCTGTAGCAGGATCTCTTGCAGGAATCTGCTGTAGATTTGGATTCTGATAAGAAAATCTTCCCGTAACCGTTCCGCCATCATCAGATCTAATCTGATTTATCTCTGCATGGATTCTTCCCTTATGTTGATGTTTTAAAATAGTATCAATAAAAGTAGTATTGACCTTGTTTATTTTTCTCGCCTCTGCTATCATCTTAATTGTAGGGTGATTATGATTAGACAGAAAATTTTTGGTAAATGATGGAGAGTCAGTTTTCTCAGTTCGTTCGTAAGGCAACTTTAGTTTTTGAAAAACTTTTTCAATCGATCGTGCGGCCCATATTTGAGTTTCTATTCCTGTATCTAATTTTATTTGGTGGATTAGTCTTTCTTCTTTTGTTGTTAGCTCTTTCTTCAGTGTATGAGCTCGTTGAGAATCTACTCGAACGCCTAGAAATCTCATGTCAACCAGGCAAGGAAAAAGATCAGTCTCTAAATTAAAAATATTTTGTAAATCTTTTCCATCTGCATCAGGTTGCATTAATAATTTTTTCACATGTTGCCAAAGTTTAAAAGTTAACTCCGCATCTTTTTCTGCATACGCTCCAACTTCATGCGCAGGTAATTGCCACATGTCAGCTTTGGCATCTAGTCCTCTTGACTTCGCAGCTTCAGTTAAAGCTTTTTCACTTTTACCTTCATTTAAAAAACTCCACGATAAAGCATTGAGTGTGTAAGCAAATCTATTTTCATCTAACAGAGAGGATGCAATCATGGTATCAACTAGTAAACCATTGATTTTTATACCTAAATTGCGTATCCAGCAAACGTCATACATGGCATTATGAAAGATTTTTGTAGCCGGACATGCACAAATATCTTTAAACCATTCTAAAGTTTTTGCTCTGTCCATATTGGGTCCCTCCCTGTGAGCGATAGGGAAATACCATTTGTCGTTATAGGTGGCAACAGCAATTCCTACAACTTCACCATTACCAATAACAGCACCTGAGCCCTTCTTTTTTAAATCTGGATCTCTTGTCTCTAAGTCAATTGCAATTTCATCATGTGATCTTAGATCAGGGTATTCTGTTTTCTGTACCCATTCAGTTTGTGGTAATATCATTTAATATCTTTCATTTCTTCATTCAAAAAATTGGCCATAATATATCTTGACCCTGCACCTTCATTAAATTGAAGAGAGGCGTGATAAATTTTGGAATCAAATATTATTGCTCTGTTCTCTTTAAAACCAACATGTGTATTTAAAATAAATTCATTACCGACTTTGTTGTAAAAACCTGTACCACTATTTATTAAGTGTGCTCCCTTTAAATAAATTAAACAATTTAAATCATTTGTGTCGTTATGTGGAGTGGGCTCCGTATGTTTAGTGCTTAAAAAATAATTACTTTCATAAAATTTATAATTTAACATCAAATCATTCATGCTTTTTATTACCTCTTGCACTGCAAAATGTCTTTCGTCTAAAGGCACATTAAAATATATTTTTTGATAAATACTTTTTGAATCTTCATTTACAGTGGTGTCCCTATTAGAAAAGTTTAAATAAGATATATCATATTTAATTTTATTATGCATTTCTTTTGAAAAAAAATTATCTTTAATTAGTATTTTATCTTTAATTTTCACTTCATATCTTTCATTTTTTTAATTTCTAATTCACAATAATGAATTATTTTTTCTAGATCCTGTATACCGTTTTTGTTTTTATAACGACAAACATATTTCACCACGTTGCCTTGAAAGAATGAGAGATCATTTTTTGAAATAAATTCGTAAGGTTGAATGGTAAATTTTTTATAATGAGATCCTCCAACCTGTTTATCCTGGGGAAATGCGTCGTCAAATATATCTTTATGTGTCATAGTTGATACTCCTTTATTTTCTTTTTTGCTTTTAGTTTGTATAGATTATTTCTTGCTCTCGTTATGCCAACATACCATACTCTATTCTCCTCATCTTGTTTGTCAACACTTAATCGGATTCCTCTTTGAACTTTACTTCCTTGATGTAAAGATAGAATTACATTATCTTCTTCACCTCCTTTCGCTGCATGAATCGTTGACATCCATATTCGTGCGCGTTCATTTAATTTTTCATCACTGGATATTAAGTTTCTTATGTATAAAATTTCTTTTTGATCTGCATTAAATATATTATACCAGGGAATTTTTTTATCCCATTTTCCACTGGGTATAAATTCTCTAACTTCATTTATTTCCTTGGGTTCCAATACTTCGTCAATACTCCATTTACTATAAGCAACTGCGGCATTATATAAACCTACTTTAAAACTTTTTCCTTTATTACTTTGGTAATATAAATTTTTCTTTTTTAATTCTTTCATAATCTCCAAGAGATTACTTTTAGTTCGAGTAAGAATAAGCCATTTTCCTTTAGTTAAATCAATTTGGCCTAGATTACTAATAGTAGACGCAAGACCCTCTTGCGCTCTAGGTAGATATTCTTTATGTTTCCTGATGCCTGCTATACGATTCACAGCTATTTGTGATTCCTGTTGCACGGCTCTTGAGATTCTACGCGAGTACCTAAGCACTCTTTCTTTTGCAGGTTCATTAATAAATCTATTTACATCAGCGCCCGCCCACGCAAAGATAGCTTGATCGTCATCACCCGCTAAGTATATTTGATCACAATGATCTTTTAATTTATCATATAGTTTCCATTGCAAAGGAGATAAGTCTTGGGCTTCATCAATAAAGACAGCTTTAAAAGTGGGCATCTTCTCTGGAGGCAAATCTAAAATCATTTCAATCATATCATTAAAATCTAAGATGTGATTCTTCTCTTTAAATTCTTTAAGATTTATAGCTATGTGTTTTAAAGTATACCAATCAATTTCTTTTTTATCATGTTCGTTTCTATCAAACTCTTCTCGTATGGTGGTTCTTCTATTAAGAGCTCTTCCAATTAATTGGAAGTAGGGATTATTACAGGTGAGAAAATGAGTCTCTTCTTCATTATATTTGTCAGAAAAGTTTACACGAATATTTAATATTTTACCTAACTCTTCGTAATGATAGGGCTGCATAACTTTATCTTCGGTTAATCCAAGCAGATGAAAACAGAAGGCGTGTAGCGTTTGAAAGTATGGAACTTTTTTCTCCGACACACCTATTCTCTTTCTTGCTTCCCCCGCAGCTTTCTTGGTAAAGGCAAAGTAACCTATCTTGTGGTAAGGTGTTCCAGTTCTAACGTAAGCTTTAACTCTTTTAAGAAGTCTAAAGGTTTTACCTGTTCCTGGTGGTCCATAAATTTTATGAATCTTTTCCATTGGCTTTTTTAAATGAATCTACTAGTTTACCCTTCCATCCAAAATTTCCAATGTGGGTGGTTTCCCCATCAGCCACTGCGTATAATTTAAAACCCGCTCCCTTAATTAAATTACAGAAATGGACATCTTCTCCCCACCACATTCCATCTTTGTCAAACGTTGTGTCCCAGAAGTTATAAAAATAATTATTTGCTTCTTCAGATATTATTTCTTTTTGTTTTATTTTTAAATGTGGGAGATCTTTCATAAGTCTTTCATAAACTCGTCTATGAATCAGTGTTAATCCCGCTGGCCCTTTAGTTAATTCAACTAAGCCTTTATTATCAATATTAATATTCTTATGATCTTTGAAATCTACCGAAAATTTTACCGATTGATCTTGGGTCTTTTTTCTGTAGGGAACACACATTACATCTTTCTGTGCTACAATCATTCTTCCTACAACCGAGGGCTCAAATTCCATATCAGCATCAATAAATAATTGATAGTCGAATCCTGATTCTAAAAACATTGCTGTTAATACATTCCTCCCATATCCAACATATGGACATTTAAAAGTGTTGAGTGTTGATTTAATTTTAGCGGCTGTAAATTTATCCATTAATTTAACTAATGATAAACACGTTGCCACTTGCATGGTATCATATGCAGGCATGCATACAGATACGCTTGGTATTGGGGTTGTCATCTTTTTTTCTCCTTCTTGGGTTTAAAATGGCACATCCATAACCAGTTCCAAAACGAGCCATGGAATCTTCCAAACCTATTTAACCAAGACCGATTTGCCATATTATCAATTTCTTCAATCTCATGTTGTATCTGAAGTTTTCTTCGTTGGGGTTTAGGTAGGGTCATAAATAATTTATATGCTTTTCGATTATTGATCATACTATATGCTCCTTATCTTCTATTGTTATTTTTTCATCTGGTATTTCTTCTTTTTCTAAATCTGCTATAGGCAGTTTTAAAACTCTTAATGGCGGCCATGATTCTTGGTTTTCTTTTTTAGGAAATCTTTTTTGACAATCAAAGTCTCCTTTAAAAAATTGTTTAATCATTGTACCCGTTCGTGATCTATCTTTATTCCATTCATTTGTTCTTAAATATTCGTAGAACTTATCATACTCAAAATAATAAAACTCTTCATCTTTGTGTACGCTTCCACTTTTAAATGCATGCCATGTTGTAGCCTGTGGTCCATTGACATGATCAATGAGATATTTTTTCAACATATCAATTGGATTAGTTCCAGCTACAGGGTTTAAATTTTCAAATGTCGCCCAAAGTCCATTTAAGATAACTTGATACTCAGCGTTCTTTATAATAGGAGGAAAGATTGAAGTTTGCTCGGCAATCAATGCTCTCATTTCTTTCATCTCGGAAATCTTTTTAATATTTTTTGCATGTATCTGTTTAACTTTACTACTGTCTAGATTTACATTTATCATAAACTCTGCGTCTGGTTTATAATTAATTCTAATCATCCCTGATAATTCCGGCCATGATGTATTTCTATGATTACCTACACCAAACTTTCTTCTAATACATGTTCCTTTAGCACAATAAGATGAGATAGGTGCCTCGTTACATTGAAAACCTTTGTTGGCATTCTTCCAATCTTTAATCTTACTTTTTACTTTACCATCGCCCCACACGTCATCATACTCTATATATTTTCTAGCCGCTTCTAATACCTTCTTTTCCCAGTTATCTGGATATTTTTTCTTTGCAAAAACCATGTAGTTATATAAAAACCTATCTCTTTCATCTTTAAGTTTTTTACCACTCTCTTCTATTTCTTTGCATATCATTTGTAGACAAGGAGGCCCGTCATTAAATTCCTCTGGGCCACCTGTTATAATTTCATTTATTTTTTTACTACCAATATCTTTTAATGTTTCTTTTGTTTGTAGATTTAACTCTACTACTTTTATAAATTCTTTTAAATCTAGTTGGCTGCCATCTGGTCTATATGCTCTTCGTTCCGTACTTTTATAGTAAGGAAGATTAATAAAACTACCTGAAGTTTTTTCATTATTTTGGTTGGTACCTAATTGTGTTTGTTTGGGAAAGATTTCAGTCTTAGCTGGTAGTTTAAATAAAAATAATAAGTTGGATAAAAATTCTCTTATTAAAGTTGCGGATACTTTTTCTTTAGTAAAAACGTATAGATGTAATCCCTTACTCTTAGATTCAATTGGAATAACAGGGAGTTCTTTTTCTTCAATAACTTTTAAATATTTTTGTAATGGAAAATCTCTATAATTTTCTGGATCCACATCAATGGCTCCAAAACTTACCATTCCATTATCATCACAAGGTTGAATACCTATAGCACGTTTACCGGTTAAATGATCTTCATAGTCTTGTTCGGTAATAGATTTTTTAGACCAACCATAATCCCCCGTATCAAATTTTAATTTACCACTGTTCTCATCCACTTTACCATTTTCCACATTACAAAAACCGTAGTCTCTTTCTAATCCACTAAAATATTTTGCAAATTCTTTCATAATATAAAATTTAAATATAGTTTGATGCCAAAATAAAAAGTCATCATTGATAATACAACAAAGTCACCGGTAATGGTGGGAGGCATTATAATTCTTTTCCTTTCCATCTCATTTGAGTCCATGCATTATTCCAAGAACCTTCCACCATATCTATTATTTTTTCATATTGTGGATCAAATTTGTTATCAAGTTCATAGTCAAAATAAATAGGTTCGGTGGGTGGATTATCTTTTAAAAGATATTCATAAAGTCCAAACATTGATAAACCTATGCGGGTATATCCCTTCGTATATGAGTACCTAAATTGGTATGAGGTCACATGGTCATATATTGTATTTTCGAGACACAGAGCTACAGCAGCTGTGTCAAATCTATTTTTTAAAGCACCACCAAATAAAATTAAATCATTTTGAGGGTTCCAATATTTTTTTATTTTTTCTCTAAAATTTTTGTAATCAGGATTCTCCCAGTAATCCATTACATCACGTATGGGTTTTATTTCAGTATAAATTGGCTTGGTTCCAAAACGTTCAGCTCTATTTTTTGATGGATATAAAACATAATCAGGTTGATAACCAATCAGATCAGGTACATCAGGCTCATAGTCAAAATCCCACTTTAAATTTTGAAAATGATTATAGTATCTAGCTTCTAATTTACTTCTAAATTGCATTCCTTTCCAAAGTATTGGTTTTGCTTTCATAATTGTTTACCTTACATCTTAAATATGGCAAGATTAAGGGCGCCTCCACTCTCGCTTCAGCGCCCCTGTTGCAACTATTCCCATAGGGAATTATACAATGCCTTGTTTAGATTTAGATTTATCGTACTGAGGTCTAGCTGATCCTTTCGAAACAGTTTTCTGAAGTTGTTGTGCAACTTCATAAATCTCAGCATCTTTTTTCTCCCCAACATCAAGATTTCTAACTCTTGATGGTTTATAGACATGCCAGCTTTTACTTCCCGCTGTTTTTCCAAATGTCTTTAAATTATAGACAGCTGAATAAACCGCTGGATTAAAAGAACCTTCTGAATCTGAGAATCTAAGATTCTTAATCAGATTATTAAGTTCTCTTGCTGGTGTAAGATTGGATGATCTCATTGGAATTACCGCTGGTTTCAACTCATTACCTACTATTGCTAGTACATAAAAGTATGCGGTCTTCTCAACATAGTTACCATTTGGTAATCTATATCTCCCATTTCTTTCTTCAACAGCATCAGTTGGAATCTCTAAGTGAGTTCCTACTGGAGCAGAAGCACTATCGCCTCTCTCTTGCCATTCAGGATATCTAGTTTGTGCATGAGCCACAACTATATCTAGACCTTTATCACCTTCGATAAGTTGCCCGAAGCCTGATGCATAGATCATTCCCGGTTTTGAACCATCGACATGTTTAGCGTCTCTCTCATTACATTCAGGTGAAAGTTGGTGGAGAATCTTTAAGATCGGAGTCGATACATCGTCCGCCTTAATTTCTTCAGCCCCTTTACCTGCGTCTGCTCTGAGATTGATGTTAGCTAGTGCACCTGCACTATTTCTTTTAACTACTTCTTTATCCATTTTTACTCCTTTGTTAGTTTGTTAGTTTAGTAGTTTACTTGGTTTTTATTTTCGTTTGATTTCCTTCAAACGTTCTGAAGAACTCTGAAGGAATTTTACCACCACGTGTTTGGAAATCCTCCAGAGTTGTTCTAAGAGTAGAAGCATGAACCGCAACCTTTCGATCCGGATCATAGCCTTGTCCTCTCGCAAGGGTCGCATATTGCTCCGCCTTGTTATCTTCGTCTAGACCAAACTTAACTGTGATTTCATTTTTCACAATCGCCCCCAGTCCATTGTCTCGAAGCCAGTTATGTGCTTCTGGTTTCTTAGCTGCAATTATTGAAGCACCAAAAATATTTTTAACTTCTATCTGAGAACCATCATTTAATTTCATGGTCTTTAGATTAAGTTGATTCATTAAATCTGGAATTACAATTCCAGAATAATATTTTTCTCTCTCTTTTAATTCTTTTAATTTTTCCTCTTGATTAGAAATCTCTTGATGTATTTCTTGTAGAGTTTTAATTTCGTTTGATAGTTGGTCGGGATTGACCTGTGTCACCTGACTAGGTGCATCTTGCCTTAGATTAATGTCTTTCATTATGTCTCCTTAATATTTTAATAGTTTAATTTATAATCGCACTACTTATATAAAGAAGAATTATTTAATGTCAACTACTTTGGAAAAATATTTATTTCTATGGGATAATAAGTTTTTTCTTGGCGATCCCATTTCAAAAGTTTATAACTACCATTAGTTGTATCTGATACAATTGAACATACTACACCTATGATTGCAGGGTCACCGGATAATAAAAGATAGTCATCTTTCGTAAAGTCTTTTAGAAGGGTTCTAAGTTTTATAACTAAAGGCCCTGGAGACATTATCATTTGAGAAAATTCTGGAAGCAACGTCACAATTTCGCCATACTTCTGAGCACCTACTATATTATATTTAGGTTCGCCTTTTGAAGTGCCGGGTATCTGTTGGATTAAATATACTTTTGACATTGACTTTTTTACTTTCAGTTAATATATAACAATTAGAAAGCAAAAGTAAATAGTTATGAAGTATAAATTTAAAACAAAGCCATATGCACATCAACTTAAGGCTTTAGAACGTTCTTGGGATAGAGAATATTTTGCCTATTTTATGGAAATGGGAACAGGGAAATCTAAAGTTTTATTAGACAATTGTGCTATGCTTTATGATAAAGGTGAGATTAATGGATTACTTTTAGTAGCACCTAAAGGTGTTTATAAAAATTGGTATGAACAAGAAATACCTCAACATCTTCCAGATCATATAGAAAAGAAAGTAGTCCTTTGGAAAACATCTGATAAGTCAGGTGAACAAGTTAAAAAATTAAATACTGTACTTGCCCCTGGAACCGAGTTTCATATTCTTATAATGAATGTTGAAGCTTTCTCTTATCCTTTTGGTTGTCAGTTTGCTAAAAGATTTTTGAATTCCCATAAAGCGATGATGGCAATTGATGAATCTACTACCATTAAAAACCCTAAGGCAAAAAGAACTGATAATATTTTAAAGTTAAAACCTTTAACTAAATATAGAAGAATTTTAACGGGTTCTCCTATTACAAATTCTCCACTAGATTTATGGAGTCAGGCTCAGTTTCTTGATGCATGGCTCTTAGGCTTTGATTCTTTCTGGGCTTATCGTGCTCATTATTGTGTAATGAAAACTATGACTCTTGGTTCAAGAACGATTAGCGTACCTGTTGGTCCTAATCGAAGAAACCTTCCAGAACTGGAAGAAAAAATAAAAAAATTTAGTGACCGAGTTTTAAAAGATGATTGTTTGGACTTACCTCCTAAAACATATGTTACTCGTACTATTCATCTCACAGATATACAGAAAAAATTATACACAGAAATGAGAAAGTATGCGATTTCAGAATTAGAGGGTAAAGTTTGTTCAACCTCAACAGTCATGGTGCAGTTATTAAGACTCCATCAAATCTCTTGTGGTTACCATGCCGCCGATGATGGAAAGGTGCAGGAGCTGCCTTGTAATAGATTAACTGAATTGATGGACATTATATATGAGTTGTCAGGTAAAGCTGTTATCTGGTCGTTCTATCAAAAAGATGTCCAAAGAATTATCGCTGAAATAAAAAAACAACATGGGGAAAATTCGGTAGTAGATTATTATGGACTAACTCCACAAGAAGATAGACAAAATCACATTAAAAGATTTCAAGAAGACCCTGAGTGTAGATTCTTTGTCGGTACAACTCAAACAGGTGGATATGGAATTACATTAACTGCAGCGAGTACAATGATTTATTATTCTAATGGTTATGATTTAGAAAAAAGATTACAGTCAGAAGCTCGTATTGATCGTATCGGTCAGACTAAACCCATGACTTATATTGATTTGGTTGCTGATGAAACCATAGATTTAAAAGTTCAAAAATCTTTAAGAAATAAAATGAATATTGCCAGTGAAGTAATGGGCGAAGAATTAAAAAAATGGATATAAAATTTTACGAACGGGATAGGGAAAAGTTCACAGGGCAATGGTGGTGTCCTGCTCTAACGAGCGATGTTGGTTCGGCTTCCTTTATCCCATGTGTTTCTTATGCCGTTAAACCAACAGCCACCATTAAAAAATAATTCCTTTTATATCTAGCACTCTTTCTAAAAGAACTAGTGACACAGCCCCCACTGTGCCCAACAATACCCAATAGATTTTGTCTATCTTGCCACCCAATTCGTGAATGCCATTATGCATATGATATTGTGATTTCTTTAGACCCTTGATGTGGCCATAAAGAGATAAAATATGTTCCCTGGTTGTCTTTGGTTTAATTTCCATTAGGTTATCATTCCTCTTTCTTTTAAACGCATTTGCTTTTCTTCTTCGGTGAAGTAAGCATTTTCCGTTGGAGTCAAACCATTTTGAGTTAAATTAGCTTGAGCATTCATTCCTTGGTTAAGAATATTTTGTCCTTGAGTAATCGTTTGATTGTTAGGCATTGCTGACGTAACAGATTGCGGTAAAGGTGGAGTAACTATTTCTTCTTCATTAACATCTACATAATCAGTTACTTCAATATCCCAATCATCCTCTAAACTTAAAGCAGCCATTTCATTTCTAATTTGCTTAATGACTGGGATCGCTTCACCAATTGCTCCTTGAAAACTAGCTGCTTCTACGTGGCCACCTGTTGCAAATCCTGGATACCTTTGATCAAATTCTAGTCCACGTAAATCTCTTCTTATGCCTCTTACGTCGGCGCCTGCCTCCACGAATGGACTCGTCTCACCTAGGTCCGTCGCTATTTCTCTAAATTTATTTATAATATCCTGAGAAGGATAGTAAGGATCAAATTTTCCCCTATCTAAATAACTAAAAGTTTTAGTACTAATTTGTCTTTCTTTAAATACTTGTGATAGAGCCCCTCGACTTTCACCTAGGGTTTGTGCTGCCTCTATATTTTTAAACATATCTTTTTGAACATTAAAACGAGCTTCATTAGAAGCTATATATCTTTCAATAATATCATTAGCTGTAATCTTACCACCTTTTAATAAACCAAAATATCCTCCAGTAAATTCTCTTCTCGCTTCTCTAATACCTCTTTGATATTCAGCTATTTTAAAACTCATAGTTCTTAATGGATCGATTTTAATTGGTCTTAGTCCCATGAATCCTGCTAACTCTGGCCCAATATCTAAAACCTGACCTGTCTTATCTGGTGTTCCAAATGCAGCCTGTCCAATTCTTAATCCTTGTTTATAAGATGGAGCAAGAGCATTACCTAAATGCATCATTTGAATCCACAGTTTATCACCTGGTGAAGTTTGATCTGTATATAGTTGTCTTCCTTCGTCGGTTCTTCCACCTCTAGCAATTATATCTGCCATCGCCTCAGTCCAAATAGATTCTGAAATAAATGGATCCATTATCTCACTACTCGCTTCTACAGTTCCATCTATAAAACCTTTCAACAAAGTATCTCCATCAGCTTGACCTTCCTGAATACCATTCATTAAAGTTCTAAACGGTCGTGACATTACATCATAAGCATTACTCTTACTGAAATCTATATATCTTAATTCGCCATCATCTAATCTTAACGGAACCAATGTTGAGTTCTTAGACCACTCAGGAACAAATCTTCTCATCGCCTCAATTTCATCATCGCTTACATCATATAAAGCTTGTGCTCCTTCAGTAACAGCAATAGGAACTCCGGTTAAAGTTGTTGACATTCCTAAAAGTCTCTTGAAGCCTGTCCCCCAACTCCCGTCTTCCATAGCACTGTTCTTAACTACTCTTTCAGTTCCATCTTCTAAGAGTTCTCTAACTGTAAAACCCATATCACTTCCTATAATTCTTTTTACCCCGGGCCCTTTTACGTGTCTCATTTCTTTTAGACCTAATGTTGCAATGTTTGTGGAGGTTCTAATAATTTCAGATGGGAAAGACATAAAGTTACCAATTGGCAATAGTCTTGCGGTCTTAACTGCTTCACCTACATAGGCATAGTTTGGAACTGTATTCTTAACAATCTCCGCCGCTTCTTTTTTTAATGCCCATAATGCAGGATTTCTTTCACCTACTTTTTGAGTAAGTGTTTTTCTAAATTCCTCCACTGGAACTCCTGCTCGTTTAGCCTGTCTTTGTACTATTCTTTCTAGCTCCATAACAAAGTTTGTAATTTTAAAAGTATCATCCTCTGCCATGTATTTCCCTTGCGCAAACTCTCCAACTTTCTTAAAGAAATTAAAGAACCCTTTTAAAGGTCCATTCATATTCAATATTGTTTCCCCTGCTTTAGCATCTTTAAGCAATGAAATCATATCTCCCATTTGAACTTGAGAATTAGTTACTCCTAGTTCTAACATATCTCGATATGCTCTTTGAGCCGCCGGGGAATTAGCTCCAAGTTTTAATAAGCCAGATACATTTATTCCTTGTTCAAATGCTTGCTTTAATAATTTTGGATTAGATAATCCTTCAAATAAAATTCCATTGGCTGCTGTAAATGCACCAGCACTAAAGAAGTTTCTTAAGTGAGTTGGTATTGAAAAAATAGTTTTAGCCATTTGTGAAATACCTTTGGGAAATAAAAGTAAATTTCTGTAGAACCAACTAACAGCTTTTTCTCCAGCACCCATTTTTTTATCCCCTCTAACAAAACCCTGCAGAGCTCCCATTACATCATTAGCTGATTTTATTCCCTCAGCTATTTGTCTTGTTGTAAATGTATCACCTAAAGGATTAATAATATTTTTAGTGGCATCTATTTCTCCTAAGACTTCTTTCATGGAAACTATTTCTATTCCTAATCTTTTTTTGGGATCTAATTTTGCAGCAGCTTCTGCCGGGCTATTCCAAAAAAATCCTCTTCCTCCCTTTGCTTGGACGTCAGCATTTTTAGCTTTAATTTCAGCTAAGTACCCAGTGGTTCTAGCTAGAGAAGATAAATTAGTCATTCCATTAAAGATAGTAAATCGTGGATCTTTTATTTCACCAAATAATTCTCTTAATGCTTTTTTCTCAGCTGCACTTCCGGGGGCTTTAAGTCCTAATCCTATGTCATGAGTCTTAAGTTTACCATCTTCCATACTCTTAGCCACATATTTAAAATCAGGGAGTCTGCTGGGCTTGGGCATTTTTTGAGCCTCCAATAAAATTTGATCTATAATCTCTCTAGCCTCTTGATCGGTTCTTCCTCCCGCCTTAAACACCTGGGCCGCCTTTTCATAAACCTCGTCCGTTGGTTTATATTTTCTAAAACCATTAAGAAGATTACTTTTATGTTCAAAGATCTCAAATGTATTACTAGTGTAGCCTTCTAA
>Ga0207906_1000166_pt1 | contig 41467 bp, 37 predicted proteins | sample LinPmetageLP37_FD_184050 | JGI IMG/M metagenome (GOLD analysis project Ga0207906, IMG submission 184050) | Marine viral communities from the Pacific Ocean - LP-37 (SPAdes) | ecosystem: Environmental > Aquatic > Marine > Oceanic | place: Pacific Ocean | collected 2010-06-16 | reverse complement strand
GTGTCAACATGGACCTGCTACAAATTGACTTTGATTTGAAGGCTAAATTGCAATCTAGTGCAATGAACCAAAGCAAAAAAGGTCAACCGAAGAAAGAACAACCTAAGAAAACCCCAGCGAAAAGAAGCAGCAACCGCAGAGGCGCTGCCAAAAAAAGCTAAGCTTAGACTGATACTTGGATACTGATGTTGTAATACAATCAAAAAGGCTAACGTAATCGTTAGCCTTTTTTATGCTGTGTACTTTTCAATTGTAGATAGCATAGCTACTTATTGTGCCTATTGCGCATCGTCCAATTGGTCTACACGGTCTTGTTCGGCTTGCTGCGCTTGGTCAATTTTACTGGTAGCACTATCTACGATAGCTTTCGGCTGTTGGCTAAGTGGCTGGCTAGTAATATCTGTATCAGAGGTAGCTACTGTAGAATCAGGCTGTTCAGCAGCTACACTACTGGTTGCAATCTCTCTGTTTTGTTCACGACTATTGCCATTGATAATGTTAAAGCCAAGTAATGCCACAATACCAATTATTGCAAAGATAATAACGTGTTTCATTTCCATAAAAAGCCCCGTATTTGAATGACCACCAAATATAGATTCTGTTGCACTTTTTATGCCTAAACTTTATTTAACATCTAATACCTATTCTTGTGGACTATTATTATTCAATAAATCCGTCTCATCTGAGCTTTGAGCAATCTCTTGCTCGACTTTTTCCATCAGCTTATCGTCAGGACGGGCGTCGAGAACCTCATTAGCACTGCGACCTTGTAAAATGGTTTTGGCTCGAGCCTTGGCTTGTTTTTTATCTTGGTCATCCGTATGACTTTCGCTGACCTGATTGTTTTCATCAGGTTTAGGGACAGTCGGAGTAATCGTCATATCAGATTGAATATTATTAGCATTGCTGACACTGCTTTGCATGTGCTCAAAGGCTTTTTCTAACTTATTGTTGAAGCGCAGACGATAGATAGGCTCAGGTAAACTAAAGCCTTTATCTTCTAGTGCGTGCTTGGTCTCGCGAATGGCGATACTGCGTGCTTTGGCAAAGTCAGTCTCTGATTGATCCACCCAAACCTGAAACTCCAAAACAATATTAGAATCACCTACATTGGTAATAACCGCAATCGCTTTGGGCTCGTCCAAGACAAACGCTAGTGTATGTATTGCATCTAGCCCTACTTTAATTGCTGCTAATGGATCATCATTGGCGTCGACGCCTAATTCAAAAGTAAATCGACGCTCAGGGTTTTTGGTGTAATTTAGAATGGTACCTTTAAAGACTTCAGCGTTAGGAATGCGCAGCTGATTACCATCTAATGTCATCAGTATCGTCGCGCGCGAGGTCAAACGAACCACGATTCCCTCTTGTCCATTAATCACGATATGATCACGGGCACGAAAAGGTTGGCGAATGCTCAGCATTAATGAAGCGATATAATTTTCAATGGTATCTTTGACTGCGAAACCAACCGCAATACCAATGACACCTGCCCCACCAAGCAATGTGCCTAAAATAGTCTCTGCACCTATTAGACTTAGTCCTAGAATCAGACCAAAGATAACAAAGATGACTTTGACCGTTTGCGACAGCAGCTCAGCGACAAATGGATTGGGTGTTAGACGTTGCCACATCTTTTTGCGATTAGATAACCAACTGCCAAACCATGCCACCAAGGCAAATATAACAATGCCGACCAATAGTAGTGGTAGCGCCTTCACTAGATTGGTCGCCTGCGCTTTTAGACCTTGATAGACCGTTGAGACATTCTCTTGAACATCTAGCGTGCGGTTAATTCTGTCTTCTACAGTGACGACATCTGTTAGTCGGTTGGTTAAGTTAATCGCTTGCTGTGCTTTTTTTTCGTTGGCTGTCTCTCCCGTTAGGGTAACGACCCCTTGGGTGACACTAACATTGACGGCTTGTAAGCCTTCGATTTCAGAGAAAATACCGTTGATACGTTGACGAATATCGTTGTCTTTTTGCGGTGTGGGTGTGGTTTCGATTTGAGCGTTATTAGTGCTTTCGCCACTGATTACTGGCGGTGGAGCAGGCGTTGGCAATGAGCTGTCAAGTTCTGTAATGTCACCTTTTGATGTCTCATTTTCTAATGTGGCAGAATTATCGTTAGATACGCTTTCCTCTGTCGTCTCTACACCTTCAGTTGTCTCTATACCTAACGCTGCTGCGACACCAGAAATTTCTTCACCGGCAGCATGCGCTGAGAATGCAAAAAGGATGCTTAGTAGCAACACCATTTGACCCCACGCTTTTATAGAACTGCGTATTATTGGACGGTCAATGTAAGTGGCCATAAGCATCCTTTATTTTTTACGGGTTTTTCTCGCTTAACTTGTTGCTGATAATTAGTTGCCTGTTTTTAGCTGACTAACTTTGGCGGTTTTTAGCTATCTAAATAAAGCTGTGCTTCGCTCAAGTTCAGCGTGCCTTCATAGATAGCGCGGCCAGTGATGATACCTTCGATACAATCACCATACGGCTTTAACAGCTCGATATCTTTCATATCGGTAACGCCACCTGATGCAATCACAGGTAGTCCGCCTTCACGCGCCAAATTAACAGTTTGTTCAACGTTAACGCCTTGCATCATGCCATCACGAGCGATATCAGTATAAACGATTGATGACACGCCGACGTCTGCAAAGCGCTTAGCAAGCTCGGTCGCTTTGGTATCTGTCACGTTTGCCCAGCCATGAGTAGCGACCATGCCGTCTTTGGCATCTATGCCGACGATGATATGACCGGCAAATTCGCGGCAAGCTTCCGCGACAAAATTAGGATCTTCAACGGCTTTTGTACCGATAATGATATACGTCAAACCTGCGGTAATATACTGCTCAATGGTGTTCATGTTGCGTACACCGCCACCCAATTGAATAGGCAGGTTCGGGTAGGCTTTGGTGATATCATTGACCACTTGTCTATGTACTGGGACGCCATCAAAAGCACCATTCAAATCGACCAAATGCAAGCGACGAGCGCCTTCATTTACCCAACGTGCTGCCATAGCAACTGGGTCATCAGAGAACACCGTATCATCTTCCATACGGCCTTGTTTTAAACGTACACACTTACCATCTTTTAAATCAATAGCCGGGATAATGACGGGCACAGCACACATATAGCATTCCTTATAAAGCACAAGATTGGCAATAAATTTAGTAAATTGAAGTTTTGAGAATGAAACGTTATTGAAGCGTCAAATAACGAGAGAAAACGCTGCTTAAAAGTAGCATAAATTATGAACAGATCGAAAACCAAGACATCGCTAAGTTAGCAATCTGTTTGAATATAAATAAGAAAGACAGAAACTAGACAATCATAACCATAAGTTTTAGTACGTAGAATCACTACCAACAATCGTTAAATTCTATTACTGACTGGCAATTTTAGGTCAATTTAGCGTATAATCCTAGGTAAATTTTTATTTGTTTCTATGTGATAGTAACCATGTGTTACGCTTTTTGTTGAGTTGTTACAACTCACTAATACAGCATGGTGATCAGGATGGATCGAGCAATCGCTCAATACGCCAATAAAATATTGGCCAAGAAATTGCTAAAAAGGGCTATCTGAAAAATCTCAACCAATAGTCTCTAAACCATCGATTCTGCGGTATTTAACCTTAATTAGATGTCTTGCAAGCCCCTATCACTAGCTAACTATATTAAAACCGTTACGATTAAAACTATAGCAGCTTATAATAAGTGAAGTTTGCTTATCAGTTGCTTAGCTAGTTTGTCTTTTAACCAGTATATCATCTACCTTAATAGATCGTTATTTGGCCACACTCTTATTCTATCGAATACTTTTAGACGGTATTAGTGAGCGAGAGATGGTCAAACATACTGGTGTTACAAGTTTTAAATTTCAATGAAACGTGTGATAAAGCCATTTGTATTTAAACCAGTCTCTTTTAGCCATGTGCTGTAGTGATTGATTTCGATGAAGCGGTTTTAGCATACACCTTGGTAGCCAGTCGCCACTTTGGTAATTCGAATAAGACATTAACGTGTTGTTAAGGAGTCTAAGGTCAGCGTTAATACTCTTACTAGTAGTTATGATCATGTATTGTCTTCACAGAGCTTTCATCCCTATTTCACTATAAAGGAAATAGACGATTGAAGGCTTTGTTGAGTGATACAAACGTTCATGCTACCGATATACCAAACAGGACGTCTGGTATCGTTTTAGACTATGGACTAAGTTTTCGCTTATGATTACCATCAAAAAAGGTTTGGATTTGCCCATCACTGGTGAACCCTCCCGCGAGATATCTGAGCACCAACCGACACATGTAGCACTTGTTGGCTATGATTATGTGGGTATGAAGCCCACTATGAATGTCAAAGAAGGTGACATTGTAGCCAAAGGTCAGCCCGTTTATGAAGACAAAAAACGTGTTGGCGTGATCTACACTGCCCCTGCTGCCGGTAAGGTCGTCGCTGTTAAACGTGGCGAACGTCGAGTGTTTGAGAGTCTTGTGATTGCGGTCGACCCAAATGGTGAAGAAGTAGACTTTGAGCGCTATGACTCACAGCAGCTTGCTGACCTAGACTCTGAAGTCGTTGAAACCCAACTGATTGCCTCTGGCGAATGGACGGCGTTCCGTACGCGTCCTTATAGCCGCGCACCCGAAATCGGCGCTCGTCCACATGCTATCTTTGTCACAGCAATGGATACCAATCCACTTGCCTTTGACCCGATGCTTGTGATCAATGAGCAGCTACAAGCGTTCAATGATGGACTTGCTGTATTATCTACGCTTAGTCCAAAGACCTTTGTCTGCCATCATGGCGATACTCAACTGACGCCAGTTGCAAAAACTGCAGCGAATAACGTCACTGAGTATCATGGTTTTTCTGGTAAGCATCCAGCTGGTCTTGCTGGTACGCACATTCACTTTTTGCATCCTATCAGCCGCGGTGTGACCGTATGGACGATTGGTTATCAAGACGTGATCGCAATCGGTAAATTGTTTACGACAGGTCGTCTATATACGCGCCGCATGGTGAGCTTAGCAGGTCCTGCGGTCACTAACCCGCATTTGGTTATGACTGAACGTGGTGCTGATATCACTGCATTGACCAAAGGTAAACTGGCTGCTGGCGAGAACCGTATCATTTCAGGTTCAGTATTGTCTGGTCGCAAAGTGTTTGAAAACATCGCCTATCTGGGTCGTTTTCACAATCAGATCAGCGTATTGACTGAAGGCCGTGAGCGTCCTGCGTTCCACTTCTTTACTCCAGGTAAAAACCGCTTCTCAAAACTGCCTATCTATATTTCGCAGTTTTTTGGTGGCAAAAAATACGACTTTACTACGACCAGTAACGGCTCACCACGAGCGATGGTACCAATCGGTGTCTATGAAGAAGTCATGCCACAAGATTACCTACCAACTCAATTACTACGTGCATTGATTGTCGAAGACATCATTAGCGCAGTAGATTTGGGTGTGCTTGAACTGGACGAAGAAGATTTGGCACTATGCACCTTTGTATCTCCTGGCAAATATGAATTCGGTGATATTTTGCGTGATAACTTAACGCGCATTGAGCTGGAGGGCTAACCACGATGAAATTTTTACACAATATGTTCGATCGTATGGAGCCATCTTTCACCAAAGGCGGCAAACACGAAAAGTACTACGCTATTTTTGAGATGTTTGATACGTTCTTACGTCAACCAAGCTCAACCACTTATGCCTCATCGCATGTACGTGACGGGATTGACCTAAAGCGTATTATGATTACCGTATGGCTATGTACGTTCCCAGCGATGTTTTGGGGTATGTACAATATTGGTCATCAAGCACTAACCGCTATCGCTCAGCTTGGATTGCAGCCAGAAGGTTGGCGTACTGTGATCACTAGCATGGCAGGCTATAACCCAGACAGTATCTGGGCAAGCTTCGTCTATGGTGCGATGCAGTTTTTGCCTATTTATATCGTGACGTTTGCGGTAGGTATTCTCTGTGAGATTATCTTTGCTGTCGTCCGTGGACACGAAGTCAACGAAGGTTTCTTTGTGACTTCTGTTCTATTTGCATTATGTCTACCACCTGATATTCCTTTATGGCAAGTTGCCCTAGGTATTATCTTCGGTGTAGTCGTCGCAAAAGAAGTGTTCGGTGGTACTGGTAAGAACTTCCTTAACCCTGCCCTATCGGGTCGTGCATTCTTATACTTTGCTTATCCAGCCTATATGTCTGGTGACTCAGTATGGACGGCAGTAGATGGTTTCTCAGGTGCAACCCCTCTTGGCCTTGCAGCCCTTGGTGTGGTTCCTCAGGACTTCGTCGACGTCTATGGTAATGCCATCACGTGGAGTGATGCATTCTTAGGCAACATGCAAGGTAGTATTGGTGAAGTATCGACACTAGCCATCCTAATGGGTGCTGCAGTGTTGCTATGGACGCGTATTGCTTCTTGGCGCATTATGGCAGGTTGTGTGGTCGGTCTGATTGCTACGTCTCTTGTGTTCAATATGATTGGCTCTGAAGACAACATGATGATGAGCTTGCCGTTCTACTGGCACTTGGTTATCGGTGGCTTTGCTTTCGGTGCTGTATTTATGGCAACCGATCCAGTATCAGCTGCGCATACAAACAAAGGCCGCTGGGCTTACGGTATCTTGATTGGTTTTATGACCGTATTGATTCGCGTCATCAACCCTGCTTTCCCAGAAGGCATCATGCTGGCCATTCTATTCGCCAACTTATTTGCTCCATTGTTTGATTACTTTGTGACTCAAGCAAATATCAAACGCCAAACCGCTCGGAGGGTTCGCTATGTCCAAGCCCAAAAGTAATAACGCGAAAACCATCAGTGTGGCTTTGACGCTATGCTTGGTGTGTTCAGTGTTGGTCTCAGCAGTGGCTGTTGGTCTAAAGCCTGCGCAAGTTGAAAACGCACGTTTAGATCGTAACAAAAACATCTTAGTCGCGGCCGACATGTACGATGCTGAGTCTGACACACAAGACGATGTTGCCGAACGTTTCAAAGATTTTGAAGTAAAAATCATTGATCTAAACGAAGGTACTTATCTCGATGACGATGCGCTAAAAACTGCTGGCATCCCTGATCGTAATGCTTATGACGCCAGTCAAGCGACAAAAAACCAAGCTCTAAGTGAAGACTTGGGTGACAACGATCCTGCTGGTATTGGTCGTAAGCCAAAATATGCCAAAGTCTATGTCAAAAATGATGACGCAGGTCAGCCAGAAACGGTTGTATTGCCAATTCAGGGCTACGGTCTATGGGGCACTATCTATGGTTTCTTAACACTCGAAAGTGATATGAATACCATCAAAGGTATCAGTTTCTACGAGCATAAAGAAACCCCAGGTCTTGGCGCTCGTATCGAAGAGCCAGAGTGGCGTGCAAAGTGGAGCGGTATCGAGTCTTATGACGAGAATGGTAACGTTGCCACTGGTGTAACCAAAGCTGGTAACCCAAAAGAGAACTGGGTTGATGGCATCAGCGGTGCGACATTGACTAGCCGCGGCGTCAGCAACATGATTCAGTTTTGGTTAGGCGAGCAAGGTTATAAGCCTTATCTAGATACGCTACGTGAAAAGAGCGGCCAAACGGTTGAAGGTGCAGACACGCAAGCAAATCAATCAAAGCCGGCAGCTCAACCTAAAACCGAATTGGCAGCCAAGCTACCAGTAGCAAACGGCAAGGAGGCATAACATGGCTGACACTAAAAGCATTTTAACCACGCCTATCTTTGATAATAACCCTATTGCCCTACAGATCCTTGGTATCTGTTCGGCATTGGCTGTCACCACCAGCATGGCTAACGCTATGGTCATGTGTGTGGCATTGACCTTGGTAACGGCATTTTCAAGCTTCTTTATCTCGATTATCCGTAAACAGATTCCATCAAGCATTCGTATCATCGTACAGATGACGATTATTGCTTCGTTGGTTATCTTGGTTGATCAGGTACTAAAAGCAGTGGCTTATGACGTCAGTAAAGGTCTATCTGTCTTTGTTGGTTTGATCATCACGAACTGTATCGTTATGGGCCGTGCTGAAGCATTTGCTATGAGCAACCCACCAGTCCCAAGCTTTTTAGACGGTATTGGTAACGGTCTTGGTTACTCAGCAGTATTACTATTCGTTGCAACTATCCGTGAGCTATTGGGTGCTGGTACTTGGTTCGGTATTACGATTCTACAACCAGTTACTGATGGCGGTTGGTACATACCAAACGGTCTATTACTGTTACCACCATCAGCGTTCTTTATCATTGGTTTGTTCATCGCTGTTGTCCGTATCTGGAAACCAGAACAAGTTGAAGAAGCTGAGTTTGTAATGAAGCCGCAGTCTAAAGGCATGGCACATGGAGGCGGTCACTAATGGGACATTATGTTAGTTTATTTATAACCTCAGTCTTTATTGAGAACATGGCGCTTGCCTACTTCTTAGGCATGTGTACTTTTTTGGCCGTATCCAAAAAAGTTTCTACAGCGATTGGTCTAGGTGTTGCGGTTGTTGTCGTGATGGCAATTACCGTTCCACTAAATAATTTACTATTCCAGTTCATCCTAAAAGATGGTGCGCTGGCATGGGCAGGTTTCCCTGATATCGACTTGAGCTTCTTAGGATTGCTAAGTTATATCGGTTTGATTGCAGCCACCGTACAGATCCTAGAGATGTTTTTGGACAAGTTTGTACCAAGTCTATATAACGCGCTTGGGGTATTCTTACCACTAATCACCGTAAACTGTGCCATATTAGGTGGTGTACTATTTATGGTTGAGCGTGACTATAACTTTGGTGAATCTGTTGTCTATGGTGTGGGTGCAGGCTTCGGTTGGGCACTTGCTATTACAGCATTGGCGGGTATCCGTGAAAAGCTAAAATACTCAGACATTCCAGCACCGCTGCGTGGTCTTGGTATTACTTTTATCACGGTTGGTCTTATGTCGCTCGGCTTTATGTCGTTCGGTGGTATGTCCATCTAAACCGCTAAGCTCAAAGCTTTCATTAGCTATTTGACTTATTTAATTCATTTATTCGGTAGAGGTTTGGGTACAGCATAGATTATGCCCCCACACCCCTACCCCATAGATTAAGGATACCTACCATGGATTACGCTACGGCGATTGGTGGCGTTGCTATGTTTACCTTGATCATCATGGGCCTCGTCGCTATTATTTTGGCGGCACGCTCAAGACTGGTCAGTTCAGGCGATGTCACTATCCATATTAATGATAATCCCGATAATGATGTGGTGACACCAGCTGGCGGCAAACTACTACAAACGCTAGCGGGCGAAGGTATATTTTTATCTTCAGCTTGTGGTGGTGGTGGTACTTGTGCGCAGTGTCGTTGCCGCGTTATTGAAGGTGGTGGTTCTATTTTGCCCACCGAAGAAGGCTACTTTACTCAAGGTGAAATCCGCAATCACATGCGCTTAGCTTGTCAGGTAGCTGTTAAGCAAGACATGAAAATTGAGATTGATCCTGAGTTCTTTGATGTACAGAAATGGGAATGTGAAGTTATTTCTAACGATAACGTTGCCACTTTCATTAAAGAGCTGGTACTAAAAATTCCAGAAGGCGAAGAAGTAAACTTCCGCGCTGGTGGTTATGTACAGTTGGAAGCGCCACCGCATGAAGTGCACTACAAAGACTTTGTGGTTGATGAAGAGTATAGAGAAGATTGGGAAAAATTCGGTATCTTCAACTATGTCTCAAAAGTTGATGAGCCTGTTATCCGTGCTTACTCAATGGCCAACTATCCTGAAGAGAAAGGCCTCATCAAATTTAACATCCGTATCGCAAGTCCACCGCCACGTGGTCCTGACGGTATTCCACCAGGCAAAATGTCTTCATGGGTATTTAGCTTAGTACCTGGTGACAAAGTGACAGTTTCAGGTCCTTATGGTGAGTTCTTTGCCAAGAAGACCGAAGCTGAAATGATCTTTGTTGGTGGTGGTGCTGGTATGGCCCCAATGCGTTCGCATATCTTTGATCAGCTCAAACGCTTGAACACTGATCGTAAGATTAGCTTCTGGTATGGTGCTCGTTCTATTCGTGAGATGTTCTACGTTGAAGACTATGATCAGCTAGAAAAAGAATTCGATAACTTTGAGTGGCATGTTGCACTGTCTGACCCATTACCAGAAGATAACTGGGAAGGTCCAACAGGCTTTATCCATAACGTATTGCTCGAAAACTATCTGAAAGATCATCCAAACCCAGAAGACTGTGAATACTATATGTGTGGGCCACCGATGATGAACGCTGCCGTAATCGACATGCTACACAGCATGGGCGTGGAAGACGAAAACATCATGCTTGATGATTTCGGTGGTTAAGTTAGATACTTAATCTGACAGCACAAATCTAAGAATAAAAAAGAGTCTCAATTGAGGCTCTTTTTTTTGTGTGATTTTTACACATAACTGTGGCTTTATAGGCTACAAATCTAGCTAGTAGAGTCGCTTTATTATCCTATATTATGGACTATCTAAACATTAAGAAAGGACTCTTATGAAAACGAAATACAAAGATTTAACTATTTGGATTACAGGTGCTTCTAGCGGTATTGGACAAGCATTAGCCGTTGCGTTCGCCAAACGCGGCGCTAGGATTATTCTAAGTGGTCGTGACAGTGATAAGTTAGAGGTGGTCAAAAACAGCTGCAAACGTGCTAACAAGCATATCGTCGTTCCTTTTGATATCAGTGATGCCAATCAAACCAAAGACGCTTATGTTACTGCTAAAGCTCAGGTAGGAAAAATCGATTGGCTCATTAATAATGCTGGTATCAGTCAGCGTTCGCTCATCATGGACACGGCTGAAGAAGTTGAACGCCAAATCATGGAAATAGATTATTTTGCTCAGACGCGCCTTACTAGACTTGCGTTGCCTGACATGATTGCACAAGGTGGCGGCAAAATCGTGATGGTTTCAAGTGTGGCAGGCCTATTGGGTACACAATATCGCGGTGCTTATGGAGCAGCCAAGGCAGCGCTGCATATGTGGGCAAACAGTTTGCGAGCTGAGCTACATGACCAAGGTATCGAAGTAGCCACGATATTCCCAGGGTTTATCCAGACTAATATCTCTATCAATGCGTTGACTGGCGACGGTAGCGCACAAAGTACGATGGATGAAGCAACTAATAACGGTCTAACTGCGGCTGAGTTTGCTAAACAAGTTGTGAAAGCGCTCACCAAGGGAGAGGAATATATCATCGTCGCTGGTCGTAAAGAAAAACTGGCCACACGGGTCAACCGCGTTTCTCCGCCAAAACTCTATAAGCTTATACGTGAGTCACAAGTAAAATAATCCACTCAACCGAACGAATTGTCGCTGAATGGTGCCTTCATTAGTATTTTTGGGTTCAAGGGGTGTAAAATAAGCATGGCTTGTTTTACACCCTACTCATTTCTACGCCATACCGAAAATATTATGAAAAACACTATATCCAGCTTATCTTCCAAAAAATCTCTGCACCTTACCTTAGTAAGCGTCGTCAGCCTTGCTAGTACTTTAGGACTCAGCGCTTGCCAGCAAACCCCAGACTATAACTATCTGATCGGTGAGACGATGGGGACGAGCTATCATATTAGCTATCAGTTGCCTGATGATGCGGACGAAGCTGCCATACAAGCTGCGGTAGACGAGCGCCTGAAACAAATTAACGATAGCATGTCTACTTATCAAAACGACTCGACCATATCTACATTCAATCGTTTGGGCAAAGACAAACCTATCACTATCGATGCTGATTTTAGTCGTGTGCTAGACGTATCACAAATTGTCTATCAGCAGTCTGGCGGTGCTTTTGACCCTACCGTTATGCCACTCGTAAATACATGGGGCTTTGGGAGCACCATGACGGTCGAGCGTTTACAAAGTCCACCGACCGCCGTTGAAATTGCTCAAGCCAAAGCATTGGTCGATTTTGAGAGCATCATAAAGAAAGATGACACCATCTATAAGACCAAAGACGGCGTGGGTTTAGATTTCTCTGCCGTTGCCAAAGGCTATGGTGTCGATGTCATCGCTGACGTACTGAGAGAGGATTATCAAATTCGTAACTATATGGTTGAGATCGGCGGTGAAATAGCCACTTCTGGTGTGAACAACCAGCAGCAGCCATGGCAAATTGCGATTGACGCCCCTATTGAAGGTAGCACGGTCAGTGAACGTCAAACCATATCTGCTATTCGACAACCAAAGAATACGGCTAGCCAGATGCATCTAGCGACCTCTGGCAACTATCGCAACTCTGTCATATTCGATGGCAAACGCTATAGCCATACTATCGATCCGACAACGGGTAACCCTATTGCAGGCGGCGCACCTTCAGTTACTGTCGCAGCGGATTCTGTTGCATTGGCGGATGCGTGGGCAACTGCCCTTACCGCGATGCCTTATCACAAAGCACTAGACCTCGCTAAAACACAAAATCTAGCAGCCATGTTTGTGGTACTAGCTGACGATGTAAAGGCAAAAGGTTCTGACGATATGTCCAACGAAGCTGCTGACGATGATATTGACGACTGGCAAGTGGTACAGACACCAGCAATGAAAGCGTTACGTGCTGATAAAAAGCTATAAACGTTCTTCAAGATCTAGACGGCACACTCTAAAAGCCATTAATGAGTGATAGATGTGAAACAAGAGAATACGTTAACGCACAACGAGCCGCACTAAAATTTGTTATACTATTATACAGTTGTTATTAACGGTGCTTAGCTGTCATCAACTTAGACAGCACTACTAATAACTGCCCTATTTTTTAGAATGAGGTTTCCTCTATGCTTAGCCAACTGCTTCCTATGCTTGCCATTACTTTCACCGTATTTGTCCTATTCTTTATTTTTATGGGCGTCGGTTATATGGTCAAAAAAAAGCCGCTTAGAGGATCTTGTGGCGGTGTTGCCAAATTGATGGGCGACGAAAATTGCTCGTTTTGTGGTAATGATCCCAATAAGTGCGATTCATTAATCGCTGAACAGCAAGAGAATGCATTAAGAGCTGCTCAATTGGGTAAATCGGTTTAATAGCCTTTGGTTACCATACGCTGGTAGCATTTACCTGACATATGTTCTTATAATAGCGTCAAGTCATTCAGAAGTGACTTGGCGCTATTTTTATTGTGCGATAAGGCTGCTTATTTAAGATTCCTTATTACCGCCATCTCTTATCATCACGATTCTAAAGCCGTAACTCGAAGTAACCACACATATATCTTGACTAACTTGCCTGCCAATTTAGCAAAGTCAGTTAAGAAAATTGTATGTCTTACGCGCTACATATATTTTTCGGTCTGATTTACGATATCTCTTACCGTCTAGGTACGTGTCTGGGTAAATGCTCTCTGGTGTTATTTTATAAGCGGCAATTTCTTGGCGCTGTTTAATAACGTGTTCTTTTTCGCTGTCATCGTTGTGCTGCTATGTCTACCTCGTCCAATCTATCTGCTTCATCTAGCCTGCCCTCCTCACGCTTTACCTTTTGGTTGGTTCTGTGTGCCATGATTCTGCTAGCCACCAATATGCGTGCACCTATCGTCGCACTAGGTTCTATCGCCCCAGTGGTAAAAGACGCGCTTGATATATCTGAGTTTCAGATAGGCTGGCTAGGGGCAGTACCTATGCTGAGCTTTGCTGTTGGTGCACTGATTTCCCCAGCAATTGGTAAGCGATTCGGACTAGAAAACACACTGATTGCCATGATTGGGCTGTTAACGGTAGGGATGATTATCCGTACTGCCATCCCGACGTGGAGTGGGTTTTTAATTGGTACTTTATTGCTTACCCTCGCTATCGGCTTTGCTAATACTTTAGCAGCGCCTGTCATTAAGCAGCGTACCCCGCAACATATTCCGCTGATTACAGGTCTGTTTAGTCTGACGATGACCACAGCAGCAGGTATCGTCGCAGGCGTCGTATTACCGTTATCGGAGCAAGTTGGTTGGCAGTGGGCATTAGGCGGTTGGACAATACTAGGTGTTTTTGCCTTTGTTATCTGGCTGTTCTTACGTGTACGGTTGGGTTCATCTAACCATCAAGCAGTTATCCCTGCGGCGTTAGGTTCTTCTGATATTTCCATGTGGCGAACCACCTTTGCGTGGCAGATTGCTATTTTTATGGGATTACAGTCATTATTGTTTTATACCGTCGCCAGTTTTTTACCATCGATTTGGGTTAGTAAGGGACTATCTGCCGTCAGTGCTGGACAGATGGGTTCTGTATTCCAGTTTATGGCACCAGTTTCTATATTAAGTTTAACTTGGTTGGTCAATCGCGGCCGACCTATTCAAGCATTGGCTGTATTTGCTGCTGTGCTAAACGTCGTTGGTATATTGGGTGTCAGCTATCTATCGACTGATTTGGCATGGCTATGGTCAGGTATGATGGGCATGGGCTGTTCAGCAATTTTTACCTTGAGCATGATGCTGTTCTCTATGCGCACCTATACGACCAATCAGGCAAGTGAGCTGTCTGGCATGGCTCAAGCAGTTGGTTATGTCATTGCGTTTTTTGGCCCATTGGGTACAGGTTGGCTACATGAAATGACTGGTAGTTGGAGTATGCCGCTTTTTATTATGCTGATACTGATGATTGTCAACGTCGTGATTGCTTGGCTTGTTAGTCGTCCAGTGATGGTCGATGGCAAATATATTTGATTGCTATCAGCTTTCATTTCTATCAGTTTTTGTGGTCTGCAAGGCTATGATTGCTAACGCGCAATAAAGCGGCCTTAAATTAACCTTAGGGCAATATAGGTCACTGTCTTATTTTGCTATAGTCAATTCAATATAACTTAGATACTTAATATAATCTGGATACTCAATATAAGCTGGATACAAGGAAGGTGAGTGAAAGTACTACCAATAGTAGACTGAGCGAGCCTGACGATTCATCCGACTGAGACTGTATCTGGTTTAGATAGGATTTGACTATACACTGGTTTGATTGCATATAGGACATAACACCCATGATGAAACTTCCCTCTCGTTTTGCTCAGCGCTTACCCGCTATCGCCATGCTCGCAGCTGTAATGGCTATCAGTGGTTGTCAAAAAGATGCTGAAACGACATCTACTACTGACACGCAGAGTACCAGTACTGAAGCGACTAACCGTCAAGCCAGCACTGCTCCAGTAGCCATTGAAACCGCAGCATCAACTGATCAACAGGTCAAATCCTCATCACTTACTATTTTAGCGCTTGGTGACTCCCTGACAGAAGGTCTGGGAGTGGACAAAGACGACAACTATCCTGCTCAGTTAGAAGATCGTCTGCAAGAGATGGGCTACGCTAATGCCAAGGTTATCAACTCAGGTCTAAGCGGTGAAACCAGTACGGGATTGGTCAATCGATTGGACTGGGTGTCGCAAACCAAACCCGACATCACTATATTGACCATCGGTGCTAACGATGCGATACGTGGTATCGATGTGGCGACAATTGAAGCCAATATCCGTACGGCTGTTAAACGTTTGCAAGACAATGGCAGTGTCGTCATTTTGGGCGGGATGTCGATCTATGATAACTTGGGCGATGACTACGTTGCCGCGTTCTCAGACATTTATCCTCGCGTCGCGAAAGACATGAGCGTTCCTCTGATACCATTCTTTTTGGAGGGTGTCGGCGGTGAGGCTGAGCTCAACCAAGCAGATGCCATTCACCCAACCAAAGAAGGCTACACCATCATCGTCAATGACAATATCTTACCTATTCTAGAGCCTAAATTAAATGAGTTAAAAGAGCTAAAAACAACCGATACAGAGAATACGGCTGAAACCGTTCAAGCCGAAACGACAAAAAATACGCCAAATGAGACTACTTAACGAGACCATTTAACGAGACACTGTAATGACATCATCACCTTCGGTTACCGCATCCACGCCACAAGCAGACGCTAAGACACCAGCCCTACTGACTGCCTCACAGCTAAACAAAACCGTGCAAGTCGGTGAGCAAAAATTGTCTATCATCAAGGACGTCGATATATACGTCAACGCTGGCGAGTTTGTGGTCATTATGGGTAAATCAGGCTCGGGCAAATCCACCTTACTAGGATTGCTCGCAGCACTAGACTATCCCGATAGTGGTACGGTGTCGCTGGCAGATCAAACGCTCAGCAGTCTTGATGAAGACTCACTTGCGGTCATTCGACAGCGTGATATGGGCTTTGTCTTTCAGTCATTTCATCTACTGCCGACCCTAACTGTCGCCGAAAACATCGCCTTTCCTCTTGATATCGCAAGGCGTCCAAACCCAGCAAGAGTCCACGAGCTGATCGATGCGGTTGATTTGGGTCATCGCCGTCACAGCTTACCCAATCAGTTATCTGGTGGTGAGCAGCAGCGTACAGCGGTGGCACGAGCGCTAGTATCGCATCCTAAAATTGTCTTTGCCGATGAGCCAACGGGTAATTTGGATGAGCAAAATGCCGATCAAGTCATGCAGTTGTTATTGGACTTACGCCAGCAGGTTGGCTCGGCACTGGTGGTCGTGACTCACGATCCTGCGCTTGCCGAGATGGCAGATCGCGTCATCACCATGCATGACGGACGGATTGTACCGACATGAATGAAAAGCTGACAGACAACACATCGACTGATATAAAAAAGACTGATACCAGTATGCGTCAAGAGACCAGTTATTCTAGCGGTATCCTCAATCAACTTTTCACCAAAACACTAGGCTCGCAAGCACTCAGCCGTAGCTGGTGGCAGCGCTGGGTGTATCCAGTGTTGTTTCTACTCACATTGACCTTGTCACTTGCAACCTACCTAACCCTCGACTCTGTGCAGCAGTCTGTCGATCGTTATATCAATGACAATCAGCGCGCACTCGTTGGTGGGGATTTGATTTTAAACAGTAAGCAAGACTGGCCAAGCGAGGTACTAGCGCAAGTAGAAACGATTCCCGATACGCAGATCGTATATGATTATCAGTTTAGTGCCATGCTCGTCACCGATGAGCAAACTTTGCTTGCCAGCGTCAAAGCCGTCACACCGTCTTACCCTTTGTACGGTACCGCTGAGCTTGCCTCAGGAAAGCCGCTGTGGGAGCAACTAACTGCTGACAATATCGTGGTCGCCCCAGAAGTGCTCAGTAGCCTAAATGCTAGTGTCGGCGACCGTATCGACATTGGCGATGCGCAGTTTACGATCAGTGATGTGCTGACCAAAGAGCCTGACAGACCTTTGACCGCCTTTGGTTTTGGCGGACGTGTCTTAATGAAACAAGATGCGTTAGAATCGACCAATCTATTGGGTCAGCGCAGCCGCATAAACTATCGTATTGAAATGGCAGGTGACCCAGAGCTGATAAGCACGCAGCGTAAAAAGCTCACAGGTATACTGACCAGTTATCCCGATATCGAGCTCTCTGATGCAGAGTCCGCAGATACTTCTGTCTCGCGCATCTCTGATAATGTGCTGATGTTCTTAAAGCTACTAGTCATCGCGGTGTTGCTACTATCTGCGGTCGCCATGTACGGCGTCATTAGCGCCTTTGTCAGCAAGCAGCAGTCCAATAACGCCATTCGCTTGGCGTTAGGCGAACCGCTTGGCTCACTCAAACGTAGCTACTATCAGCTACTTATAGTCACGACTGTCATTGCTTGTATCGCAGCAGTTGCCCTGAGTCTGGGCTTGCTCAAAATAGGCCAGCCGTATCTGGTGGCTATCTTACCTGCCGATGTGGGTCTAGCCATAAATCCAATCAGTGCTATCAAAACTATTGTGATTGCTTTAGCCCTGACGCTACTGATTGCGCAGCGTGGTCTCAGCGCGCTTAACACAACCAAACCGGCTACCCTACTCAATCAAGGGGCGAGCACGCAAGCACAAAACTTGCCTTGGTATCGACGCGTACCGTTACTATGGTATGGCTTGGTGCTGGCAGGACTGTATGCTTTCTTTGCTTATGAAGTTGGCTCACTGTCATTAGGCGCACAGCTATTGGGCAGCTTGATTGGCTTTGTGGCGATATTTTGGCTATTGGCGCGTGGGTGGCTCTGGCTGCTTAACAAGTTGGCAAGCAATACTAAGGTCAGTTGGATGCAGCGTATTGCCATCCATAACCTTGCGCGTAAAGGCAACCAATCAGCGTTGTTCTTTGTCACCTTATCACTATCGGTGGCGGTGCTGACGCTTATCACCACACTCAATCACAGTATCAATGCGCAGTTTATCAATGCCTATCCTGAAGACGCGCCCAATTTATTTTTGCTCGATGTGCAGAGCGATCAGCATAACGATATTGATGCGATCATTGAGGCGCCCGTCACTTATTATCCCGTCATTCGTGCGCGTGTGGAGACAGCAAATGATGTAGCGGCAAAAGATATCGAGCCTGCTGATGGCTTTGATGATCCTACGCGTGTCTTTAACTTGAGCTATGCCGATACGGTCATGGAGACAGAATACATCACTGAATCGCTCACAGACGACGCGCTATATACCCCTATCGATGCGACAAATGAGCAAATCAAACCTTTATCTATCTTGGACACTGCCGCAGGTATGCTCAATGTCGGTATGGGCGATCAGGTGCGCTTTAACATTCAAGGTATCGAAATTATCGGGCAGATCACCAGTATTCGCACGCGCTATGAGCGTGGCCCAAGCCCGTATTTCTACTTCTTGTTTGAGCCGTCCGTGCTGTCCGCTGCCCCGCAGATTCAATTTGCTACTGCACATGTGTCAGAGAGTGCCATTCCAGAACTGCAAGGCAAACTGGTACGCGAGTTCCCTGCTGTCACTACGATTGATGGGACGGCTATTGCGAAGCAAATCCAAGAGCTGGTGGTACAAATGAGCCGCTTGGTCTATGTGTTTACCTTGCTTGCTCTACTCACTGGCGTCATGGTGCTGATCAGCTCGCTGCTGTCCACTTCACAAGATCGCATGAAAGATAGCGCGTCATTTAGACTGCTCGGTATGCAAAAGCGTGACCTATATATGCTCAATATCCTAGAGTTGGGCGTGCTTGGGATTAGCGCGGCGACCTTTGCCGTGGTTATCGCTAGCGTTGGCGCATGGGCGGCTATCACGCAGTGGTTTAATTTACAATTTAGTGTGCCGTGGACGAGCTTGGCGATTGGCGGTGCCGCGTTAGTCGTCTTGCTGTTTGCCATTGCCATTATTTATGTAAGATTGGTGATTGGGCGCGGGATTATGGCAAGGGTACGGGCGATGATTTAGCAATAGTTTATTTTACGATTCCAACTCGTTTAAAACTGTCTATTTGCTATACTAACGCCCATATTGTCATTAGGGGTATGCGTGCCTATACCTCATTAACACCCTCCCAAACAGCATGGTAGCCTTATGAAATTCTCAAAGTTCGGTCAAAAATTTACCCAGCCCACTGGCATCTCACAATTGATGGATGATCTGGGCGATGCGCTAAAAAGCGATCAGCCTGTCAATATGCTGGGCGGTGGTAACCCTGCCAAAATTGATGCCGTTAATGAGTTATTTTTGGAAACCTATAAGGCGCTGGGTGTTGATAATGATGCAGGCGAAGCCAATAGTAGCGCGATTATCAGCATGGCGAACTACTCTAATCCACAAGGTGATGCCGCCTTTATCGATGCGTTGGTTGGCTTCTTTAACCGTCATTATGATTGGAACCTCACCTCAGAAAACATCGCCCTGACCAATGGCTCACAGAATGCGTTCTTCTATTTGTTTAATCTGTTTGGCGGCGCTTTCGTTGATGAAAACAGTCAAGATGAAAAGAACCAGTCTGTCGACAAGTCCATTCTATTGCCACTGACCCCTGAGTATATTGGCTATAGCGATGTGCATGTGGAAGGTCAGCATTTCACCGCCGTATTACCGCATATCGATGAAGTGACTCATGATGGCGAGGAAGGCTTCTTTAAATATCGTGTGGATTTTGACGCATTAGAGAACTTGCCAGCACTAAAAGAAGGTCGTATCGGCGCGATTTGCTGCTCACGTCCGACCAATCCAACTGGTAACGTGCTAACTGATGACGAAATGGCGCATTTGGCTGAGATTGCCAAACGTTATGACATACCTCTCATCATTGATAATGCCTACGGTATGCCTTTCCCCAATATCATTTACTCTGACGCACACCTGAATTGGGATAATAATACGATTCTTTGCTTTAGCCTATCGAAAATTGGCTTGCCCGGTATGCGTACGGGTATTATCGTGGCTGATGCTAAAGTAATCGAAGCGGTCAGCGCGATGAATGCAGTGGTTAACCTAGCGCCGACACGCTTTGGTGCGGCGATTGCCACGCCATTGGTAGAAAACGATCGTATAAAGCAATTATCTGATAACGACATCAAGCCGTTTTATCAAAAGCAGGCGACCCTTGCCGTGAAGCTGTTGAAAGAAGCCTTGGGCGACTATCCGTTGGTCATTCATAAACCTGAAGGCGCGATATTCTTATGGCTATGGTTTAAAGACTTGCCGATTAGCACCCTTGAGCTGTACGAGCGCCTCAAAGAAAAAGGCACCTTGATTGTGCCAAGCGAGTACTTCTTCCCCGGTGTCGACGTTAGCGATTATCAGCATGCGCACGAGTGTATTCGTATGAGTATCGCGGCTGACGAGCAGACGCTAACTGATGGCATTAAGGCCATTGGTGAAGTCGTACGTGAGCTGTATGATGAGGCCAAAAAATAAGATGAGCTACTAGAATTATAAATTCAAATAGCAAAACGAAAAAACGAACTAATTAATAGTCCGTTTTTTTATGGCGCTTGGTCAATGAAGTCGATTTATTGGTTGGTCGAAAGATAGTCGTCCACTTATTCAGCGCAAAGAGCACATATGGCAGCATACACGTATTAATCAAATCACGGATACTTGCGAGTATTTGATCACGGCTCAAGCCTGCCAAGCCAAGCGATTCAATCGTATCTCGATTATCCAAATACTCACCCAACAGCGCAATGCAAGTTACGACGATCAATGCGATAAATGACCGAATACCTTGGCTTTTGATAATAGGACGCAGCGCAACCAGACACAGCAGATAAACACCAACACCGACATAGATATGTAAGGCATCTTTAGCAAGGCCCGTTGTTTCCATAACATTCATTTTAAAGGCAGTAAAATCCACTGAGATATTCCAAATATAAGCGAGTAGAAAATAACTGAGCGTATCACTAAACCATGATGGCTAAACTATAATAGCTAAAGAATGGCAGCTACAAAGTGATGGCTGAGCATAAAAAAGGCAGATTATACAATTGATAATCTACCTTCTACTAAATTAAATATTCACTTCACGTTGATCAACTACTTACACATTCCACTCTACGAAGTTTTTGAGCAGTTGCAAGCCAGCAGTATGGCTCTTTTCTGGATGGAACTGGGTAGCAAATAGATTGTCTTGGATCACACTGGCGCAGAACGGTTGACCATAGTCACATACCGCCGCTACTTGTGAGCTATCAGCAGGATCACAGTAATAACTATGCACAAAGTAAAAGTGCGCATTGTCTTCGATACCGTGCCATAGCGGATGGTCAAAATCCATACCGCTAATGGTATTCCAGCCCATATGCGGTACTTTTATCGTTGCGCCCTGCTTGTCTTTCCACGTAGGGTCAAACGCTTCTACAGTGCCGTTTAAGATGCCTAGGCAGTCCGTGCCACCATTTTCAGCTGACTGCTCAAACAACGCCTGCATGCCCACACAGATGGCCATAACGGGCTTGTTAAACACTGCATGGCGTATGACCTCATCAATGCCTGCTTCATGCATGCCAGCGATACAATCACGCATCGCACCCACACCAGGGAAAACGATTTTATCAGCCGCCGCAACGACTTTTGGATCATTGGTGATAGAGACTTCTGCCCCGACTACCGATAGGGCCTTGCTAGCAGAGTGCAGGTTGCCCATACCATAATCTAATAGTGCTACTTTCGTCACTTTAGCCATTAAAACGCCTCTTTGGTCGATGGCAAGGTGTTCAACGCACGCTCATCGTACTCACAGGCCATACGTAACGCACGAGCAAAGGCTTTAAAGGTTGATTCGATCTGATGATGGCTGTTTTTGCCTTTTAGATTGTCCAAATGCACGGTCATCCACGAGTGATTGACGAATCCGTAAAAGAACTCACTGAATAAATCCACATCGAAACGGCCGACGTGCGAACGTGTAAAAGGAATGTCCATATGCAAACCAGGACGCCCTGACAGATCGACGACAGCACGGGTCAATGACTCATCTAGCGGCGCATAGAAATGCCCATAACGACGAATGCCTTTCTTGTCACCCAATGCTTTATTGAACGCTTGGCCAAGGGTAATACCAGTGTCTTCAACGCTATGATGGTCATCAATAAACGTATCACCGGTACATTTGATATCTAAGTCAAACAAACCGTGACGCTTGATTTGATCAATCATATGATCCAAAAATGGCACACCAGTGTCTACCGTACCTTTACCTGTACCATCTAAATTAACGGTACAGGTGATTTGCGTTTCGGCAGTGATACGCTCAACGGTCGCGATACGTTCAGGGCGACCATATAGATTTACGTTTTTTGACTCAGTTTGCTCAGGTGTGGCAGCAGTCGTCGTTGCATTGGCTGTCATGGCTACTCTCTATCAGTTTTTATCAGTGAAAAGCGGTCAATAAATAAGGCAAAAACCTGCCCAAAATATTTTACTATTGTCTGGGTCAGACCTTAGCAGAAAATGATATATACAAAAGATATCAACATATTAGGGTTTATACATACTAAATATTATATAGCCTCATCATAGCAAACCCTAACATTTACTGCCACGACCAAGCGGTAAACCACGCACAAAATCACGTCATTCTGCTAAAATAGTGTGTTCAGTATTATCAATCATGACTCGCGCTGACTTTGAAGACCCTTACTTACGGCACTGCACGCTATGACATCGTGCTGTCTCATATTGCTAATTTATACTGTAGAAACCCTCTATTTATAGGAACTGCTATGCCTTTAGAAGCGATCGCCATTAATAGTTTGGATGCGCCACTTATCAAAAAACCTGTTCGCGACAATGAGCTAGCAGAGCGCTTGCAAGCGTTGTACGATAGTGATGATGCACAGCCTGACGGTCTCGAGGTATTAAATATCGTTGAGCAAGGGTTTAAACGTGGACAGTACCTCTATGTCGGGATGTTCAATGATAAGCCTATCGCTGCGGTCGCCTGCTTCGATGATGGGCAGACCAATGCTAAACGCCTACAATATCTCACGGTGCATCCAGAGAACCGTAAACGTGCTATCGATGCCAAGTTTATTAAACTGGTCTATGATTGCGAAGTTAGAAAAGGCGTACGTGAATTTGTCCCTGCTGACGCTGATATTCACCGTATCATGAGTGAGTACGAACTGTTACGTGTAAAAGACTAAACTGAGCGATAAAACGGTTAATTTTGCCAATATCTAATTATTTATCGCCTTTTATTCGATAAAATGCAAAAATTGCTTGACAGCTGAGCCTATATTTAGTTTAATAGCGCCTCAACGAAGACGGCTCGATAGCTCAGTAGGTAGAGCAACGGATTGAAAATCCGTGTGTCGGCAGTTCGATCCTGCCTCGAGCCACCATTCGTTAATAGAATTCTAAAAAGCCCTGAACAGCAATGTTCGGGGCTTTTTTTATGTTTGAATTTTACCGTATTCTTTAGCGTTTATTCTATTCATGCATTGTTCTTATTCGTAGAGCCGACCACTATTCGTACAACCGACCACGTAAGAGTAAATTACAGCGCTCACGCGAATCCAAGTCGTATATAGTTGCGCGGTAATCAATACCGTGACGCCCTTCAAAAAATATCACTCGGTCGCCTACTGCCAAAAAACAAGACGTGCGTGCATCATAGATAAAGCCATCTATCACAAATGCCAAATCGCGATCTATCTCGCGTACCGTATAAGTCTCCCCTTGCGGAATCAAACGTTCAAACCACGCGCTATGGGCAGTCGTATTGGCTAGCACACTTGTCGTTAGCAATAGCCATGCCACCAGTATATTTTTGGGTAATCGCAAACGGCTGAGCTCATTTACACTTATCTTATTTCTCAACATAACATCTCTCGTAGCATTGTATTTATCATACTCATAGTCTTCATACCTCTCACAGCTAACCTTACCATAACCATTTTCGCTCATCGCTTCTGATGCTAAATACCTACTGTCACGGTTGCATAACATTTTTGTGCTTTTTTCTAAACAGCTTGGCTAAGTATACTCAATAACCATCTACGCTAGATAAAAATAATAGGTCATACATATGAGAGAGTTTGATTACGACTTGGATTATAAGAGTTTGGATTTGCGCGCTCAGCCTGAGTTGTACCGTGTCGGTCGCGGTGAACAAGGCGTATTACTGATAGAGCCTTATAAGTCTGAGATTTTACCTCATTGGCGTTTTGCGACTCCCGATATCGCCCGCGAGAGTAGTGAAGCTATCTATCAGATGTTTTTAGATTACTTGGCTGACGATGACTTCGTCGGCGCAGATATGGCGCGCAAGTTTATCCAAATGGGCTATACCCGTGCTCGTCGCTATGCCAATCACAAAGGTGGCAAAAAATATAAAGGTGCAGTACCTGATGATAAAAAAGGTCAAAGCGGCGCTCATGGTCGCGAAGAATTGCCACGACAAGAGGAAGACCCAGTCAAGGCGGAGTCCGCACGGATCTTTAAAGTTAAATGGGATGAATGCCGTGAGAATGAAGAGTATTTAAGGATGAAGAAAGAGCATCGTGAACGCTATAAAGATGTCGAATAGTTGCTAATACTCAAGACATTAAGTACAACAGATAACTAAATTGACTGGCCTCAAAATGCTACTGTGCTAAGGTATGGCCAATATAATAAATATAACGATTTCCAATAGTGAGGAACAATGAATAAGCAGCTTTTAATTTTTGATTTTGATGGAACGCTCATTGATAGCGTACCCGATTTGGCCGACGCCACCAACGCCATGCTAACCACATTGGGCAAAGACACTTACCATATCGAGACGATACGTAACTGGATAGGAAATGGTTCACGACTGCTCGTAGAACGCGCTTTGGTTGGTAAAGTGGAAGTAGCAGAAGGTGAGCTAACGGTTGAAGAGGCCGATCACGCAGAGCAAATATTCTTTGAGGCTTATAAAAACCTCAGTGGTAGCAAAACGGTTGCCTATCCAGATGTCGATGACGGACTCAAAAAGTTGCACGCAGCTGGCTATACGCTTGCTTTGGTCACCAACAAGCCCATTCGATTTGTACCAAAAATATTGCAATCGTTTGGCTGGCAAGACTTATTTAGTGAAGTGATGGGCGGTGACAGTTTGCCGGTCAAAAAACCAGATCCAGCGCCCCTACTGCATGTCTGTGAAACTCTCAATATCAGTGTCGAGCAAGCAGTGATGATTGGAGACTCTAGAAACGATATGTTGGCTGGACAGAACGCCAATATGGACACGCTCGGTCTGTCTTATGGCTATAACTACGGGCAAGATATTCGAGAGCTAAACCCAACCGAAGCATTTGATCATTTCGCTGACTTGATTGCTTGGGTTATGAAAGATATATTTTAGTCTATAAAGAACCTATCGAATCATTATAGTGTAACTTGCTCAAACAGAGGTTACGCTTTGTTGCGATAACTGAGCGCCTCTGACACATGGGCGCTGTTAATATCTGTACTGTTGGCCAAGTCCGCGATAGTACGCGCGACTCGTAATACTCGATGGTAGCCGCGTGCGGATAAATTCAAGCGCTGCTGAGCAAGTTGCAATAGTTGCTTTTCGCTATCGCCTAATTTGATATATTCGTCGATTTCGCTCGGACTTAGCTCATTATTGACTTTTTGTTGTCGTTTTAATTGATGCTGATGCGCGGCTGCTACTCGCTCGCGTACTTGTTTGGATGTTTCCCCTGCCTGCGCGCTTTGCAAATCAGCAATCGGCAATGCTGGTACGGTAATATGCAAATCAATACGATCTAATAGTGGCCCTGAGAGTTTGTCTTGATAGCGTTTGATTTGCTCAGGTCGACAGCGGCAGCGACCTGAAGTATCACCATCATAACCACACGGGCACGGATTCATAGCAGCGACTAATTGAAAGTTGGCTGGAAAGGTCATTTGAGAGTTAGCACGGCTAATAGTAATTTGTTTGGCTTCTAACGGCTGGCGTAATACTTCAAGCACGCTCCGATCAAATTCTGGTAACTCATCAAGGAACAATACCCCTTTATTAGCAAGCGTAATCTCGCCTGGTTTTGGCCGTGAACCACCACCGACTAATGCCACAGCTGATATCGTATGATGCACTTGTCTGAACGGCCGCGTCCCATAGTCATAATCGCTGTCCGCCACCGAATAGGTACTGGCAACCTCTAGCGCATCCTCATCACTCAAATCTGGCAATATCGTTGGCAATCGTGATGCCATAAGCGTCTTGCCAGAACCTGGGGGCCCTGTAAATAACAATGAATGGCCACCAGCGGCGGCAATCTCTAACGCGCGCCGAGCATGATGCTGTCCTTTGACATCAGCTAAATCCACTTGATAGCCAACATGCTGCTGTGTGGGACTAGGCTGTACTACTGCTAAACTCTCATAGCTTGCACTTGGGTCAACGAGCGACTGCAGATGGTCGCAAACTGCTTTTAGACTCTGAGCAGCTAGTATCGTTACGCCATCAACGCGGCTGGCTTCACGACCATTATCAATCGGCACGATCAGTTGCGGTGTTGTCGGCGACGTGGTATCTGGATTATTTTGCCCTTGTTCATCCGCTGCTACTTGCGACAACGTTATTGCTAGTTTTTCAGCTTTAATCGCCCGTGCGACTGCCAAACTACCGGTTACTTGTCGCAATTGACCATTGAGCGCTAATTCGCCGATAAATTCAAATCCTGATAGCACCTCTGGCTCAAGCTGTCCGCTTGCTGCCAGTATGCCGATAGCAATTGGTAAGTCTAAACGCGCGCCATCTTTAGGTAAATCAGCAGGGGCTAAATTGATTGTGAGACGGCGGTTAGGAAACTGGAAACCTGAATTTAGAATAGCAGAGCGTACCCTGTCTTTACTCTCACGCACAGCGGCCTCAGGCAGCCCAACGATGGTCAATGCAGGCAGTCCTTGCGATAGATGCACCTCAATGATGACCTTGGGAGCATGCAGACCAACCACCGAACGGGTATAGACTTGGGCAAACGACATCAGCATCTTCCTAATACAGAGTATCATTGATAATAAAGTATTATTTATCAACGCGCAAATGTCGTGTTTTATTGCTGGTGTGGAGAGAATCACCACAACCTCAGCGTCGTTCTGAGGTTTTTTATGTGTAAATGATAGCTCTATTTTAATATTTAAGAATACTCACCGACCACCCCACTGCTAACAAGGATTTGCTATACTAACTACTATACATTTAGCGATACATACTGCTGCCGATGATATATTCAAGCCGTGTTATCAATCAATCTTAAAAGCAAAAAATAAACGCCAAATCCGAAATCATTGATAATATAAAAACCAGCAGTATCTAGAGTAAAAACGAGGAATATCGCATGACAGACTATTCAGAACAGAACACTCAGCAGCCCTACAACCGTGCGGACGAGCCGCCCACGACTGTGCGCCCTGTTATGCAGACTGACAACCCTTATGCTAGTACACGTGGCAGTATTACTAGCAAGCAGCTACCAGCATTTGATGAGGCAATCATCAATAAGTACAATCGCTCGGGACCGCGTTATACCTCTTATCCGACTGCTTTAGAATTTACTCCAATACCGGATAGCTTTGAGGCTATCGGTCTTGAGACAAAAATCCTGCAGAATCGTGAAGCGCGCGCTCCTTTATCGCTATATTTTCATATTCCGTTCTGTCGCCACCTTTGCTACTACTGCGCTTGTAATAAGATTATTACCAAAAAAAATAGCGACTCTGGCGATTACTTGCAGTATTTAATCGCTGAAATTACGCATAAGCGCCGCCTGTTATCTACGCCAGAAGGCAGCGACAAACCATTGGTCAAACAGCTACATTTAGGCGGTGGTACACCAACGTTTTTACGTGACGAAGAGATGGTGCAATTATGGGAGTTTTTACAGACTCAGTTTGAGTTTTTGCCAGAAGACGAAGGTGACTACTCTATCGAAATTGACCCTCGTGAGCTGAGTGAAAACACTCTAAAGATACTGCGTAATCTCGGTTTCAACCGTATTAGCTTAGGTGTGCAAGATTTAGATGAAACGGTGCAAATTGCCGTTAATCGTGTGCATTCCGCAGAGCTTATTGAAAGCGTGCTAACAGAAGCACGTGAGCTTGGTTTTCGCTCTATCAATATTGATTTGATTTATGGTTTACCGCATCAAACGCCTGATACTTTGGACAAAACCGTAAATCGTATCATCGAGATGTCGCCAGATCGCCTGTCGGTCTTTAACTATGCGCATTTGCCTGAGCGATTTAAAGCTCAGCGTCAGATAAAAGATGAAGACTTGCCAAGCCCAGCTACCAAACTGACGATGCTCGGCAGTACTGTCAATACATTGACCGAAGCCGGCTATCAATATATCGGTATCGATCATTTTGCCAAACCTGATGACGAGTTGGCTATCGCCCAGCGCGAAGGTAAATTACATCGTAACTTTCAGGGTTACACCATCATGGGTGATTGTGACTTATTAGGCTTTGGTGTCTCATCAATCAGTCAGATTTCTAATGCCAATACGCGCTATATTTTGCAAAACGATACTGATCTACAGAACTATCAAGCCAAGATTGATATGGCGAAAATCAATCCGACTGTCATGCCTGCGGTAAAGTATATAAAAACCTCTATCAAAGACCGCTTGCGTGAATATGTCATCATGAACCTACTGTGTCATGATTACCTCGATTTTAAAGATGTGAATCAAAAGTTTGGTATCGATGCCATCACCTACTTTATTAATGAGATACAGCAGTTAGGCGCTATGCAAGACGACAGGCTGATAGATATGGATGCAGCAGGTATTCGCGTCTTACCCAGAGGTCGCTTGCTTGGCCGTAACGTCGCTATGGTATTTGATGAATACTTGGACAAGAAACATCAAAACCGCTTTTCAAAAGTTATCTAAGCTAGCGAAACTTTAGTCCAATTAATACACATAAAAAAGACCTCAAGCGAGGTCTTTTTTTAATATTGCTATGACTTTTTACACTTTTAATTTATCACCGACCATACCTTTTACAGTGCTTAAGATATCTGCTGGTAATACCACCATTTTAGAGTTGTCAGATTCAGCCAACTCTCGTATCGCTTTGATATACTGTTCACCCAGCAAGTATACGATCGGCATCTCTTCCTCGCCCATCGCACTAGTAATCAAACGAATCGACTCTTCAGAACCTCTGGCTAGTACCACCTGCGCTTCAGCATCACGGCGTGAAGCTTCCAAGCGACCATCCGCTTCTAAGATAGCAGCTTGCTTTTGACCATCAGCACGGGTCACGGTCGCACGGCGCAAACGTTCTGCCGCTGCCTGCTCTTCCATGGATGCTTGCATGGTCTGCGAAGGATTAATATCTTGAATCTCTACTGTCTTAAGGGTAATACCCCAATCCGCAATATCTTCTGAAATTGCATGTTTTAGCTTGGTTTTGATCTCGTCACGACTGGACAATGCACTATCAAGATCCATCTCACCAATGATCGAACGCAATGACGTCTGTACTAGATTACGGATACCGTACTCATAATCTTCGATACCATAGACCGCCTTGTCAGGACGCACGATATTAATATAAGCGACAGCATTTGCAATAATAACGACGTTGTCACGAGTAATGACTTCTTGTGACGGGATATCGAGTACGATGTCCTTGGTCGTTACTTTATAAGCCACATCATCTACATAAGGGATGATGAGGTTGAGTCCAGGCTCTAACGTTTGGCTATATTTGCCCAGTCTCTGCACTACCCATTTATAACCTTGCGGTACAATACGTACGCCTTTAAACACGGTGAATACCACCAGTGCAATCAATACCACCATGACAATACTAAAGCTTTCCATAACTCATCCCTTATTATTATACCTGCATACTTTTATGCATCGCTGCCTGCGCTTTTGTACTGCTCACAATCAGCTCGTTACCCACGATATCCGTCACGACCACTCTATCGCCGATTGCCACCTGCTCCCCTCTCGTACGGCACATCCATTCAGCCGCACCAACGATAGGAACGCTAAATCTAACTGTGCCAGCTTTATCTAGTTGCGGTGATACGATAATCATCCCCACCTCACCGACTATGATACTACCGCCTAGCCCAGCTTTGGTACGATCTACTGACAACGGTTTGATAAACTTGAACCAAGCCAACAAAAACACAGCAGAGAGCACTAACCAGACGATAATCTGAACAGAGACAGAAATAGGCAACAACCATGAGAGCGCTGCAACGATGATGGCAGCGGCACCAAACCACAAACTGGCAAACGTCGGTACAAACATCTCGACTATTAGTAATAAGAAGCCTAATACTAACCAATGCCAAGGTTCAATCATCCAAAGTATCTCCATCCTTGCCACCATTCCTATCTTTATCATTCCAGTTTTTAATGTAGCACATTTTTAAGGATAACAACGCTTTAACGGTAATGATATATTACTTGTTAAGTACTTATAGATTACTGTCCTAAAAACTTATACATAAATTTTAAGCAAAAAAAAACGACCACTTAAAGTGATCATTTCTTTATTATAGCTGTTTAGCTAAAAGCTTATTTTCTAAGTAATTAGAATTTTAGCTGTGCGCCAACAGTCATAAGGTCTGTATCATCGCCTAGCATATCGTATTCAGCTTCAACACTGAAGTCAGAGTTTACTGCATAACCAAGACCTACGCCGCCAGCAAGATTAGTATCGTCTTTTGAACCGTCGTATAAACCTAAAGTAGTATTAGATGCTTCTACTTCAGTTTTTGCAACACCTAGCTTACCTTTTGCGTATAAGCCGCTATTTGGGAATGCATAACGGTAAGTACCATAAGCGCCGTATGTTTTAGCATCGATGTCACCGCCTCTATAGTCGGCATCATCTGAACCTACATATTCTGCTTCTACACCGAAATTAGGATCAAAGTTATAACCAGCAGTTACACCATATGCAGTTGGGTCATCTGCACCATCAATATCTAAATCAAACTGACCAACTTTAGCAGCAACATATGGCTGACCTGTATAGCCGTTGCCATAGTTAACAGCAGCTTGTGCACCTACAGAAAGTAAAGAACCAGTTGCTAGTGCAAGTATTGTTTTTTGTAGAGTTTTCATTATTAGCTCCTTGAAAGAAATTTGGACAAACAAGTTATTTATTTATATTGGCCTTGTGGCCCTATCGCCTTGTCTGCTAACGATGAATACATAGTAACAAACTATTTCAGACACTCTGTCAGTGTTTAATGGTATGAGAGTTAAGAATTGAAAGCGTTTATCAGTGGTTGGGTTACAAAGGCCTAGATATGAAACTTTTTGTTACATCCACCCAGTTTATGCAATAATCCGTACTCATTTCACAGTTTTCTTGCTATACAAATCAGCTAACTATGGCTGATATAACAATAATTAGAGAGAGAAAATGCAAAATCCAATCACTGAGCGCTTGCAAACTGCACTTGCAGACTTAAAAGCAAAGCAGCAGTACCGTCAATTACCAAATCTAAAGCATGATGGACGATATGTGATTAGCAATGGTAAGGCTTTACTCAATATTGCGAGTAATGATTATCTGGGTTTAGGTGGCGATACCGAGATGCAAGCTGAATTTCTAGCTCAAGTGGGACAGCTATCTACTACACACACTCCTAAAATGAGTACCACCTCCTCACGCCTACTGACAGGCAACGACATACAGTTAGAAGCCCTAGAAGAAGAACTGCAAAATTGGTATCAAAGCGCCATAGAAAAACAGAGTTTGACCAAATCCAAGTCGGTGCTGGTGTTCAACAGTGGCTACCACGCCAACCTAGGTATCTTGCCAGCATTAACAACTTTGCCAGTCAAAACACTCATTTTGGCTGACAAGCTAGTACATGCCAGCATTATCGATGGGATGCGCTTGAGCCAAAGCAAACTTGTCACCTATCGTCGTTACCGTCATAACGATTACGAACATTTGGCCAAGTTTATTGAACAAGCAGACGAGACGGTCGAACGCATCATTATTGTCACCGAGAGTATATTTAGTATGGATGGTGACCGTGCTGACTTACTTCAACTAGTACAACTAAAATCCAAAGATGCTCGTATTGAGCTATATATCGATGAAGCACATGCTGTTGGAGTGCTTGGCGATACAGGTCTAGGGTTGGCGGAAGAAACGCATACCTTGGCGGATATTGATTATTTGGTGGGTACCTTTGGTAAAGCATTTGCTTCAATGGGTGCTTATATCATGTGTGATGCATTCGTCAAACAATGGCTGATCAATACCATGCGTCCACTGATTTTTAGTACTGCACTCCCTCCTATCAATCACGCATGGACACGATTTATTTTAGCAAAGATGCCAACCTTAACTGACCAACGTGCGCATCTAGCACAGTTGTCTACCACGCTTAGCCAAGCCATTGACCCACGGCACCGTGTATCGCCAACTGTAGAAGATATGGATTATCAATCCCCTATCGTTCCTTATATATTGGGCGATAACGCGAGTACCCTTGCCAAAGCACAACAGTTACAAGCCGCTGGATTTTACGCGCTGCCTATCAGGCCTCCTACTGTGCCTACAAATACTGCTCGCATTCGCTTAGTTATGAATGCCAAACTAACTAACGAAGACTGCGAGCGATTGATACAGCAATTGTAATTTTATCGTTTAACACAAACTTTATTTCTACTATCGATAGATAACTGGCGCACTTGGACATAATAAAGCCTATGACAACATTCGACACAGCTGACGACCTCAGTGTTAGAAAACAAACCATCGCTCGCCACTTTGCCAATGCAAGCGATTATGACCAGCATGCCAGTATCCAGCAAACCGTTTGTCAGTACTTATTAGACAGTATTGCTCATACCAAGCAAAGCAGTGTGTTGGAAGTGGGTGCCGGTACAGGTCAAATGACGCGCCTACTCGCTGAGCATATACAGAGCGAGCACTGGCTCATTAATGAGTTATGTACTGAGCAGACTGCTACATTACAATCAATACTGCCAACTGCTGAGATCATTATCGGTGATGCTGAAACCGTAGATTTAGCAGAAAATCATAGCTTGATAGTTAGTGCCAATGCCGTGCAATGGTTTGATAGTCCGTTGAGTTTCATCACACAATCAGCGCAGCGGTTAAAATCAGGAGGTCAGCTGCTCTTTAGCACATTTACGCCAAATAATTTTTTGCAAATTAAAACTCTTACTGGCCAAGGACTTCACTACCCAGATATTGACGAATGGCAATTGGCATTAGATAGTGATGGCTTTGAGAATATCAAACTCTCAATTCAGCGCTTTGATTTACCATTTCCTACCCCCTACGCTATCTTAAAGCATATGAAACTCACTGGTGTATCGACCAATCAAACGCAAGTTAAATCAGAAGATACTCAAACCTTTATATGGACCAAATCGCGTCTACAGCAATTTGAGTCAGACTATTGGCAACATTTTTCAAGAAAGGATGAAACAGGACAGCTCATGGTTAATTTAACCTATGAAGTGCTCATAGTAAGCGCGTTTAAACTATAAGCACGCATCTTATTAAGAAAAACAATAGCTAGCAGAAATAGTAACCGATAGGAAAAATAGCCATAAAAAAACGCACCCCGAAGGATGCGTTTTTTAATTTAACTAGTTAATAGCCGTATTATTTTTTGTCTTCGTCTACTTCAGTGAACTCAGCATCAACGACGTCGTCATCAGCTTTGTTGCTACCAGCATCGTCAGCACCTTGTTGGAACTGGCTTGGATCCATACCTTCTGCGCCAGCGCCGCTATCAGCGTAGATTTTTTGGCTGATTGGCAAGAATGCATTGTCTAATGCTTCAAGCTTAGCTTTGATTTCGTCATGATCGTCTTCTTTCGCCGCCGCTTCAAGCTCAGTGATGGCAGATTCTACTGTTGATTTTTCTTCATCAGTGACTTTGTCTTCTGCTTCTTTTAGCGCTTTTTGTACGGCATGAATACGACCATCTGCTTCGTTACGAACTTGCGCTAGGTTAGCGAACTTCTCATCTTCAGCAGCATTGGCTTCTGCATCGCGAACCATTTGTTCGACTTCTTCATCCGACAAACCAGAATCCGCTTTGATCTGGATGCTTTGTGCTTTACCAGTACCTTTATCGGTTGCTGAGATATTCATGATACCATCAGCATTGATGTCAAAAGACACTTCGATTTGTGGTAAGCCACGTGGTGCTGGTGGAATATCCGTCAAGTCAAAACGACCAAGCATTTTGTTTTGGTTAGCAATTTTACGCTCACCTTGATATACCTGAATCGTTACTGCTGGTTGGTTGTCTTCAGCCGTTGAGAATACCTGTGATTTCTTAGTAGGAATCATGGTGTTTTTCTCGATAACTGGCGTCATGACACCGCCCATCGTTTCGATACCTAGAGTCAATGGCGTTACATCAAGTAGCAATACGTCAGTTTTGTCACCAGACAATACAGCACCTTGAATCGCTGCACCAGCTGCAACTGCTTCATCAGGGTTCACGTCTTTACGTGGCTCTTGACCGAAGAAGTCTTGTACTTTTTGCTGTACTAGTGGCATACGAGTCTGACCACCAACCAAGATTACATCGTTGATGTCGCCAATTTTTAGGCCAGCATCTTCAAGTGCAGTCTTACAAGGACCCATTGTACGTTGTACTAATTCTTCAGTTAGGCTCTCTAGTTTCGAGCGGCTGATAGTTACAACCAAATGCTTAGGACCACTGCTATCAGCAGTGATGTATGGCAAGTTTACTTCAGTGCTTTGTGCACTTGATAGCTCAATCTTCGCTTTTTCAGCGGCTTCTTTTAGACGCTGCATCGCAAGAGAGTCACCTTTTAGGTTAACGTCTTGCTCTTTTTTGAATTCAGCCACTAAGAAATCAATCAATGCTGAGTCAAAGTCTTCACCACCTAGGAAAGTATCACCGTTGGTCGCTAGTACTTCGAACTGTTGCTCGCCGTCTACGTCTGCGATTTCGATGATTGAGATATCAAAAGTACCACCGCCCAAGTCATATACAGCAACAGTGCTATCGCCTTGCTTCTTGTCCATACCATAAGCAAGTGCAGCAGCAGTTGGCTCATTGATGATACGTTTTACATCAAGACCAGCGATTTTACCCGCATCTTTAGTTGCTTGACGCTGTGAGTCATTGAAGTAAGCAGGTACAGTTACAACTGCTTCTGTCACGCTCTCACCAAGATAATCTTCTGCTGTTTTTTTCATTTTTTTCAAGATTTCAGCAGAAACCTGTGGTGGCGCAAGCTTTTTACCGTTGATTTCTACCCATGCATCGCCGTTGTCTGCTTTAGCGATTTTGTAAGGAACCATGCCGATATCTTTTTGCACCACTTTGTCATCAAAACGACGACCGATCAAACGCTTGATCGCAAACAAAGTGTTACTTGGGTTGGTTACTGCTTGACGCTTGGCTGACTGACCAACAAGCGTTTCGTCATCTTTATAAGCGACGATTGATGGTGTTGTACGAGTACCTTCAGCATTTTCGATGACTTTAACTTTGTCACCTTCCATTACTGCTACACACGAGTTAGTAGTACCTAAATCAATACCAATTACTTTACCCATAATCAATTGCTCCTAATTTGTTTTTAACTATAAATACTTATTTATCCAGACCGTAGTCGGTCACTTGTTGCTATATATCGGTTTACCCGTCGTATTTTTCAAGGTGATAATCACGCAAAAACTGTGTTTCATGTCATTTTTTGTGAAAAACCTTCATATTAGTAGGGTTTAGCCCTAAAAATATTACTGACCAACACGAACCATGGCCGGACGTAATAGACGACCGTTTAGGCTATAGCCTTTTTGTAAAACCGTACCCACTGTATCTGCCGCTGCTTCTGGGTCAATACCCACTGCTTCATGGAAGTCAGCGTTGAACTTTTCGCCTTGTGGATCGACCACTTCTACGCCGTTTTTGGTCAATACCGCAACCAATGCTTTGTACGTTAATTGCACACCTTCAGCGACTGGATCATTGGCATCGGCATTTTCGATAGCGCGCTCTAAGTTGTCAACGATGTCTAACAATTCTTTGGCAAATTTCTGTAATGCAAACTTTTTGCTCTTATCCGCTTCTTGCTCCATGCGTTTTTGCGCATTGTAAGCTTCAGCGTTAGCGCGTGCAGTACCTTCTTTAGCTTGTTTTACTTCGCCTTCTAGCTCAGCAATACGTGCTTTGAAAGTATCAAGGTTGATTTCGTTTTCGATAGTCGTTTCTTCACCTGAATTATTCTGTGGATCAAACTCTTTCATGGTTTCTTCTAAGATACTGTCATTGTGATCAATATTCTCATGTGCCACATTTTGGTCAAGATTTTCGTGGTTCGGGTTTTGCTCGCTCATGATAGCTCCTTGGAATTTCAATAATGAAGATTAAGAGACGGCACAGTAGACCAAATCATTACTGGTCCTACTATGCCATTATTAAATGCTCGATGTTTCTAACTCATTGTTTTTTTAATACGCTTCAATAGCTGCTTGATAAAGGTGATAAGGACAAATTTCAAGCCTAGAGCAAAGGAATTTTTACCATTTATGACAAATATTCGTGAAGTCTGGTTAAAGAGATGCATCTAACGTTTTTACTCCATGTCAATAAATCTCAATATTTGCTCACAAAAAGAACAAAAAACCACTATTTATTCCAATTGCTTTACGCTTATTAATCAAGCTATTACCAAACGATACGCTATTATTCTGCTAGCTATTTTATCATTGCTATAAATATTATCGCCCACACTCAAATGCACGCTAAAAATCATTTATGAGAGCTGTTATGTCTAATTCAAAAAATTTATCTATCAATACTTTGCTTAATAAAGCATTGATGACATTGCACTTAGCGTCAAAAGAAAATCCAGCGTCAAGAGAGTCATCGAACCAAGATGCACAAACGTATGACTCATTAGAAAAACGTCTGAGCGTTAAAGAAAAAATACTCGCTTATAACCCTGTAGCAAACTACCAGCCGCATACATTGCACTATGCAATGAAAAGTCTCGGTTACTTACCAGACCCTATTTTAGAAGGGGTGATTGGTTACCTAAAAGGTCCTAATTCAAAACAGTATCTGCATGCAAACGCTCATCTACGTCTCATCCTTGCAGTAAATAGTTACCTCAAAACACCGTTAGAACTAACTCCAATGCCGGAGTTGCGTGAGAGATTTACTGCTGATGCGGTAGCCATGCAGTCACCTAGAGTATGGCAGCAAGCCAATACGACTATGCTAAGCAATATAAAGCCCTTCACTAAAAAAAATGATTCACCTGTTAGTTGGAAAGATGAAACGATTGCCAATGCAGATGATGGCGACATGACTGTCCGTTGTTATAAAGCCGGTGGCAAAAAATCTGGTTTTAGAAGAAAACGTATCCATAATCCCGACGAAACAGTCATGCTGTTTTTTCATGGTGGCGGGTTCTGCATTGGTGATGTCGATACACATCACGAGTTCTGTCATGCGGTCTGTGAGCAGACTGGCTGGTCTGTGGTTAGTGTCGATTATCGCTTAGCGCCTGAATGTCCTGCTCCCGCAGCATTGAAAGACTGTATCACTGCATATGCTTGGTTGGTTGAGCACTGTCACACGTTGGGCGCACTACCCTCTCGTATCGTCTTGGCAGGTGATAGCGCAGGTGGTGGTCTATCAACTTTAATTGCGCAGCAGCTGACCGCACCGAGTAAAAGCGCATGGGCAGACCTAGGGATAGATGGACAGAGAATGTTTAATCTATTAGAAAAACTACCTAAACCCTTAGCGCAGATGCCTTTGTATCCAGTCACTGATATTGAAACAGATTATCCTAGTTGGGAGCTATATGGCGAGGGTCTATTATTAGATCATGCTGATGTAGCAGTATTTGATGCTGCTTGCCTAGAGAATAGCCCACTGCCTCGCCTACATATACTGAACTCACCTATGCTGGGTGATAATAGTAAAGTTTGCCCAACTTACATTGTAGCTTCCGAGCTCGATGTATTACGTGATGAGGCATTTGCTTATGCAAAGCAGCTGAAAGGTTACGGCGTTGCTGTAGAGACCTATACTGTGCTTGGTGCACCGCATGGCTTTATTCACTTTATGAGTGTTCACCAAGGTCTTGGACAAGAGACAAACAATATCATTCATGGTTTTAGCAGCTTTGTACGTGAGGTCATCAGTACGCAATCGCGGTTAGCTGCATAGACCGTTAGTTAGCCAGCCAATTATTGATTTGTATAATTAACTAATTTGTATTGCCAGATAGTGTAATCAACCAAATCTCTGAGCGCGATCCCAATCGAAAGGGAATGCCCCAAAAACCATAACCAGAGGACACGACGAAGTGTCCTTTACCAATCTGCTCATAGCCATAACCTACTCGATTAATAGCATTGACGATGAAATTAGCGGGGAATACTTGACCGTTGTGGGTATGTCCCGAGACTTGTAAATCTATAGGTAATTGACTGTGATTATCTATATCACTCGGTCTATGATCTAACAATATAACTGGCTGCGACGTATCTACTTGCGCAAGCAGATCGGTAGTTGCTACACGTTGACGTTTATGATTATCAAAACGTCCAACTAACCATACTGGTTGACCCTCATGCTCGATACAGAGCACCTCATCGTTCAATAGTTGTATACCTGCATTTTGCAGCGCTTCGCTTATAGGTCGCTCATGACCATACAAATCATGATTACCCAATGTTGCATAGACACCACGTGGCAGAATGCTGCACAGTTCTGCTAGATTTTGTTCCATATGATATTCATTAAAGGCATCTGTATTATCATCCATAATATCTCCTGGCATTAGCAGCATATCTACACCAGAGCGAATCATAAGTTGATGCAATCTATCTATGGCTTTTACACCAAATAATCGCCCTATATGCAAGTCACTAGCGACTGCAATGCGTAACGGCTTGGTTAAAGGTTTATCTATATTAATAGACAGCTTGCGTATGACAGGCGCATAGGCACTATATAATGAATGAATAAATAGTCCGACAAATAGGAATAGCGCTAGTACTCTTAGCCCTATAGCCATTTCATTCGATTGGTGCAACGTACTGTCTGATAAAGAAATGACCAGTAGATACCCTGCGTAAAGTAGACTCACTGCCAACGCCGTCAGTATCATAAAATGCATGACTAGCATCCACCCACTAATCCAACGATAACTGTTAGCAAAAGCTCTTTTTACGCTCAATACTAATAGGCCATTAGTAATAATAAATACACTGGCCCATATCGTCGTCTGTAATGTTGGCGTTATCCAAGGCTGGAGCCACCACTGTATACTTAATACTGTACCTAAGCTAAATAACTGCAATAACAGAAAGATGGTGAAGAAAAATGCGTAACGCATGGACTGGCCTTAAACATAAATACGGTTCAGTAATTGATTATCAGAAGATAGTTATTAATGTTTCACATGAAACAACTGCTATATAACTATTTTTGGTTTTCTAATGCTTGCTGGAGTGTCGAGTGTTTGAACGAATAACCTGCATCCAATAGCACTTGTGGCAGCACCTTTTGACCATCAATAAGTAACGTGGACATTTCACCAAACATTAGTTTAAGTAAAAATTCCGGTAAGGTGAAAAAAGTGGGACGATGTAGCCATGAGCCAAGCGCTTTCGTGAAGGTGTGATTGGTCACAGGATTTGGAGCAGTAAGGTTATATACGATTGCATTTCTATTACTTGCGGTACTGTTTGCAGTCTTGATAGTGCTGTCACTAATAGGTGCATTGTCTTGGGCTAAGCTATTGGGGTAATTGACATCTGATTCGTTAGTAAATTTAAGCTGCTGCTCAATAATAAAGATGACCGCACTAACCCAATCTTCACGGCTGATCCAGCTCATGATTTGTTGTCCATTACCCAACTGTCCACCGACACCAAATTTAAAGGGTAGCAACAATTTAGCCACCATTCCGCCCTCAGGGTGAATAACCACACCTGTTCTGACAATAGCTACTGGAACATCATGATCGGTCGCTTTAAGCGCTAATTGCTCCCATTCATCACATAATGTATGAGCAAAATCCGTCTCATAATCGCTGTTTTCAGTCAGTGGCTTGTCGCCCTGCGTGCCATACCAGCCAATCGCTGATCCGCTCACCAGTAACTTGGGTTTGGTACTAGCACGTGCGATAAAATCCAATATCGACTGAGTAGGTTTGATACGGCTCGCCATCAACTGCTCTTTACGATCATCGCTCCAACGAGAGTCAGCAATCCCAGCACCTGCCAAATTCAAGATGACATCAAAGCTCATATCAGACATCGCAAGCTCGTCATAAGTCATCATATTGATATCATCGGGATGTGGTTGACTGCTATCACGAGTTAACCAAGTAATCGTCACGTCTTTATTCTGCGCGCGATATCGTGCCATTAGCTCTCGACTAAAAGCACTTCCCAAAAACCCTGAACCACCACTAATCAAAACATTCATACCCTACTCCCTATATGCCTCAAATATCACCACTATGACTTATCTTTGAGTTACTTATTACTGAAGTACTTATCGTTCAATAAAAACTAGACTGTTATAACCATCGTCTACTTTTTTGTGGTTTTTATCAAAACGACTTTTACATGCTTTTGGTAAAGGAAGGTGAGGAATGAAAGGTTTACGAGGTCAAACATTGCACTTTGATAATTACTGTCAAAGATAGAAGTTTTTTTATTAAAAAAGTATCTTAATTTTTTGGCTAATATTGCAGACTTTGTTTAGGTTTAGGTAATGCGGACATACCCACAATCAAAGCACTTATACCTCCTACTAAGCTAATCGCCAACCATGTACGAGCATCTTGACCAATAAAAAATGTGGCATTAATAGAAAAACCAACAAGAAAAACTCTTACCCACCATCTTTTGGACTTATATGTTTGTTTGGAAGCAAGCCATATACCGCACAATAGTGTAGGCATTCCAATAAGAAATACACCTGCAATAAGGTAAAAAGGTATGGCTACAGCGTATGCCAGACCTATATCCTTATTCCACATTATCAGTGATACTAAAATAGGGAATAAGATCAACTGATATAGCGTACCTAAAGTTAAAAATAAGGTGGTGTATCAAAAAGTATGCTAGCGATAAAAGTCAATAAGAAATCTATGCTAAGTTCCCTGATTCTATAGGGCTTTAAAGGCTTCAAAAATTGTTCGAATTTTAATCAGCATACTTTTTGATACA
>Ga0207906_1000165_pt1 | contig 41482 bp, 45 predicted proteins | sample LinPmetageLP37_FD_184050 | JGI IMG/M metagenome (GOLD analysis project Ga0207906, IMG submission 184050) | Marine viral communities from the Pacific Ocean - LP-37 (SPAdes) | ecosystem: Environmental > Aquatic > Marine > Oceanic | place: Pacific Ocean | collected 2010-06-16 | reverse complement strand
ATGAAGGCTTTGCCAAGGGCGACGTGGATACCGGGCTGATCGCGCGGGATATCGACGCGCTGACCGCGCAGCCGCAGGTGCCGGGGCGGCATTTCGCGCTGGCGGGGATGGCGGCGCTCGGGTTGGATCAGCCGCAGGCAGAGGCCGGGTTCAACCTCTGGCGGCCCTTGCGACGGCAGGTGATGCTGGGCCATGATGGCGAAGAGCATTTGCTGAAGGTGCGTGTGCTGTCCGAGGACATGCAGCTTTGGACCGTGGCCGATCACGAGCTGCGCGCCGAGCGCATTGGCGGACGCTGGAAGATCGACGGGCATGTCGCGCCGGCGGTCTCGGTCGCTGGCGACGTGGTCACGGTCTTTGACGCCTATGGTATCGCCTTTGATGTGATCGATCCGCTGGCGCGGGCCGCCGCAGCCCACGGCGATGGCAACATCGTTGAGGCCCCGATGCCCGGTCTGGTCCGTGCCATCGACGCCGAGGTTGGCCAAAGCGTTGCCAAAGGCGACCGTCTGGCGGTGCTGGAGGCGATGAAGATGGAGCATTCGTTGCTCGCCGCACGCGACGGCGTGGTGGCCGAGGTGCTGGCACAGTCCGGTGATCAGGTCGAAGCCGGTGCCGCGCTGGTGCGGCTGGAAGCCGAGGAAGACGCATGATTACGCTGCATCACTGCCCGCAGACCCGCTCGATGCGCACACTCTGGCTGCTGCACGAACTCGACGACGTGGAGTTTCAGGTCAAGGTTCATGCCTTCGACCGAAGCCTGCGCGATCCGGAATATCTGATCCTCTCGCCCGCGGGGCGGGTTCCGGCGCTGGAAATCGATGGAGAGCGCATGTTCGAGACTGGCGCGATCACGCAGTACCTCTGCGAACGCTACAGTCCCGACCGCATGGGCCGTTCTGTCGGCAGCCCTGATAGGATGGCTTGGCTGGTCTGGGTGCATTTTGCGGAAACCGTCAGCCAGCACACCGCGGCGCTAACCCAGCAGCACATCGCCCTGCGCGACGATTCCATGCGCAGCCCCATCGTGATGAAGCTCGAAGCCGCGCGGATCGGGAAATGCTATGATGCGCTGGAGGCGCGGCTCTCGACACCGCTGGAGAACCGCGACTACCTGTTGACCTCTGGCTTTTCGGCCGCCGATATCTCGGTGGGCCAAGCGGTCTATATGGCGCGGCATTTCGTGAAATTGGATGACCACCCCTCGGTCGCGGCGTGGTATGAACGGATCACGGAACGTGACAGCTTCGCACAGGCCTTGCCCGATGGGGCAAAGCTTTACGAGGAGGATTTCTACGCGCCATGGCCGGTTGAGTGACCGTGGCCCATTCAGGGAAGGAGAGCGGCCAATGAGCCTTGGACCATGTGAGATTTTCGAGGTCGGCCCGCGGGACGGTCTGCAGAACGAAAAACGCGAGATTCCCGTGGGCGAAAAGGTCGCGCTGGTGGACAAGCTGAGCGCCGCAGGCTTTGCCCGCATCGAATGCGCCAGTTTTGTCAGCCCGAAATGGGTGCCGCAAATGGCCGGGTCGGGCGAGGTGCTGGCGGGAATCACACGGGCCGAGGGCGTGCGCTATGCCGCACTGACGCCGAACATGCGCGGCTATGAGGATGCGCTGGCCGCAAAGGCGGATGAGATCGCCATCTTCGCCTCGGCCTCGGAAGGTTTCAGCCAGAAGAACATCAACGCCAGCATCGACGAGGCGTTTGCGCGGTTTGCCCCGATCCTTGAAGAGGCGCGGCATGTGGACATGCCGGTGCGGGGCTATGTCTCCTGCGTGGTGGAATGCCCCTATGACGGTAAGGTCGACCCCGGCGCGGTGGCGCGGGTGGCCGACAGGCTCTTTGCGATGGGCTGTTATGAGATTTCCTTGGGCGACACCATCGGCGCGGGCACGCCCGACAGCATCGCGCGGATGCTGCTTTCGGTGCGCGACGTGGTGCCGGCAGGGCGGCTGGCGGGGCACTACCATGACACGCACGGGCGGGCGATGGCCAATATCGACGCTTCGCTGTCGATGGGGCTGCGGGTTTTTGACGCGGCAGTGGGCGGCTTGGGCGGTTGCCCCTATGCGCCCGGCGCGGCGGGCAATGTCGCCACCGAGGCGGTGAACGAACATCTGACGGCGCTTGGCTATGACACCGGCGTCGATCAGGCGGTGGTGCTGGAAGCCGCTGAAATGGCGCGGGCAATGCGAGGCTGACATGTACGAGACTTTGACGATCGAAACCGACGCGCGCGGGGTGACGACGCTCACCCTGAACCGTCCTGAAAAGCACAATGCGATGTCCGCGCAAATGCTGGCGGACCTGACGGATGCGGCGGGTAAACTGGCCGCCGACGATGCGGTGCGTGTGGTGGTGCTGACCGGGGCGGGCAAATCCTTTTGCGCGGGCGGCGATCTGGGCTGGATGCGCGATCAGGCGGATATGGATGGCGAGACACGCTCAGCCGAGGCGGGCAAGCTGGCGACGATGCTGGGCGCGCTGAATGCGCTGCCGAAGCCGGTGATCGGGAAGTTGCAGGGCAATGCCTTTGGCGGCGGGGTCGGCATGGCTTCGGTTTGTGACGTGGCCGTGGGGGTCGATACGCTCAAGATGGGGTTCACCGAAGCCCGGCTGGGCATCATCCCGGCGACGATCGGGCCATACGTTTTGGCGCGGATGGGCGAGGGGCGCGCGCGCCGCGTCTTCATGTCGGCGCGGCTTTTTGGCGCGGCGGAGGCGGTCGATCTGGGGCTGCTCGCCCGCGCCGTTCCGGCCGACGAGCTCGACGCGGCGATTGAGGCCGAAGTCGTGCCCTATCTCTCCTGCGCGCCGGGTGCCGTTGCGGCGGCCAAGAAGCTGGCGCAGGACTTGGGTGGAATCGCCACACCAGAGGCGGTGAAAATGTCGATCGACGCGCTCGCGGCACGCTGGGAAACCGATGAGGCCGCTGAAGGAATCGGTGCCTTCTTCGACAAGCGCAAAGCCGCATGGGTGGTCTAGCTCAAGGCTTTGGCGAAATGGCTCTATTGGGGGCCCGTGGGCGGCATTAACCGGGCTTGGCCCGTTGACCCTACCCACGGGCAGAGTTAAACCCGTTCCAAGTTTGTCTGCGCGGGCTTTTGGCCTTTGCCTCATGCCGCGCACCGCGAAAGGAGCATCCCCTTGGACGACATGCTGCGGGAATACCTGCCCATCCTCGTTTTTCTGGCCGTGGCGATTGGCCTTGGCCTCGTGCTGATCCTCGCCGCCGTGGTCGTGGCCGTGCGCAATCCTGACCCGGAAAAGGTCTCGGCCTATGAATGCGGGTTCAACGCTTTTGACGACGCGCGGATGAAGTTTGACGTGCGTTTCTATCTGGTGTCGATCCTCTTCATCATCTTCGACCTCGAAATCGCCTTCCTCTTCCCTTGGGCCGTGGCCTTCAAAGAGGTGAGCATGGTGGGTTTTTGGTCGATGATGGTGTTCTTGGGCGTGCTGACGGCTGGCTTCGCCTATGAATGGAAGAAGGGAGCGCTGGAATGGCAGTAAATGATGACGCGCTGGTCACCCCGGTGATGGGCGATGGCCACCAAAGCCCGCGGGTGAAATCCGGTGCTTCTGCGCCAGCAGCCTACGGTCAATACGGTGCGGGGCCTGATCCTGAATTCGCGACCCAGAGCCTGAATGCCGAGTTGCAGGACAAGGGTTTCCTACTGACCTCTACCGAAGACATCATCAATTGGGCGCGCACTGGTTCACTGCACTGGATGACCTTTGGTCTGGCCTGCTGCGCGGTCGAGATGATGCACAGCTCCATGCCGCGCTATGACCTTGAGCGTTTCGGCACAGCACCGCGCGCTTCTCCGCGCCAGTCGGACCTAATGATCGTCGCGGGGACGCTGACCAACAAGATGGCCCCGGCGCTGCGCAAGGTCTACGACCAGATGCCAGAGCCGCGCTATGTGATCTCGATGGGCTCCTGTGCCAATGGTGGCGGCTACTACCACTACAGCTACTCGGTCGTGCGCGGCTGTGATCGGATCGTGCCGGTTGATGTCTATGTGCCCGGCTGCCCGCCCACGGCGGAGGCGCTGCTGTATGGTATCCTCCAGTTGCAGCGAAAAATCCGCCGCACCGGGACGATTGTGCGCTAAGACAAGGGCCTGCGCCGGATCGGGGCAGGCAAAAGGACGATGCGCCAAAGGCGCGGGACAGTGAGATGGCGTTGATCGGCGCGTGGAAGGAAGATTTGCGATGAGCGAACAACTGCAGGAACTTGGGGCCTATATCGAAGCCAAGCGGCCCGATTGTGTGCTGGGATGGGATGTCACCAAGGGTGAGTTGAACATGTCCGTGGCACTGGCAAATATCGCGGGCCTTGTTGAGTTCCTCAAGGGCGATCCGACCTGCCGTTTCTCGACCTTGGTCGATATCACGGCGGTGGACTATCCCGGCCGTGCGAAACGGTTCGATGTGGTGTACCACTTCCTGTCGATGTACCAAAACCACCGCATCCGCCTGCGCGCCACCGCGCGCGAAAAGGATATGGTGCCGTCAATCACAGGCGTACACCCCAGTGCCGATTGGTTCGAGCGTGAAGTCTTCGACATGTTCGGCATCCTGTTTTCCGGCCACCCGGACCTGCGGCGCATCCTGACCGACTATGGTTTCCGCGGCCACCCGCTGCGCAAGGATTTCCCGACGACGGGCTATACCGAAGTGCGCTATGACGAAGCCGCCAAGCGCGTGGTCTATGAACCGGTGAGCCTTGTGCAGGAATACCGCCAGTTCGACTTTATGTCGCCTTGGGAAGGGGCCGACTACATCCTGCCCGGCGACGACAAGTCCGCGCCTGATGGCCATGTGAGCAAGGACGCGAAGTAATGGGCGGGCTGGGCTGGCTGATCCTCTCGGCGCTGACGGCCATTCCGATGGTTAAGCTGCTGCCGTTCTTTGGCATTAACAAATACTGGGCGGCGGCCTGTCTGATCCCGCTGGGCACGATCGCCTTGCTGTGGTGGATGGGCATGAAGCTGCAAGAACTGGAGAAACGGTAATGGACGGCGACATTCGCACAAAAGCCTTTGACGACGGGTCGACCGACTTTGAGTCCGGCGAACAGAAGATTCGTAACTTCAACATCAACTTCGGCCCGCAACACCCTGCCGCACACGGTGTTCTGCGTCTGGTGCTTGAGCTTGACGGCGAGGTTGTAGAGCGGTGCGATCCGCATATCGGTCTGCTGCACCGTGGCACCGAAAAGCTGATGGAGAGCCGCACCTATCTGCAAAACCTGCCGTATTTCGACCGGTTGGATTACGTGGCCCCGATGAACCAAGAGCACGCTTGGTGTCTGGCGATTGAAAAGCTGACCGGCACCGTGGTGCCGCGCCGTGCCTCGCTGATCCGGGTGCTGTTCTGCGAGATTGGCCGCATCCTGAACCACCTGCTCAACATCACCACGCAGGCGCTCGACGTGGGCGCGCTGACGCCCCCGCTCTGGGGTTTTGAAGAGCGCGAAAGCCTGATGATCTTTTACGAGCGGGCCTGTGGCGCGCGTTTGCACGCGGCCTACTTCCGCCCCGGTGGTGTCCACCAAGACCTGCCGCCGGCGCTGCTGGACGATATCGAAACATGGTGCGCGCAATTCCTGACCAAATTCATGGTCGATATTGACGAGCTGCTGACCGAAAACCGGATCTTTAAACAGCGGAACGTCGACATCGGCATCGTGTCCGAGCAGGAAATTCTCGATTACGGCTTCAGCGGCGTCATGGTGCGCGGCTCGGGGCTGGCGTGGGATCTGCGGCGTTCGCAACCCTATGAATGCTATGACGAATTTGACTTCCAGATCCCCGTGGGCAAGAACGGCGACTGCTTTGACCGTTACCTCTGCCGCATGGAAGAGATGCGCCAGTCGACCCACATCATCCAGCAGGCGATCGAGAAATTGCGCGCCCCCGAAGGGCAGGGCGATATCCTCGCCCGTGGCAAGATCACCCCGCCATCGCGCACCGCGATGAAGACCGACATGGAAAGCCTGATCCACCACTTCAAGCTTTACACCGAAGGTTTCCACGTGCCCGAGGGCGAAGTGTATTGTGCGGTCGAAGCGCCGAAAGGCGAGTTTGGTGTTTATCTCGTGGCCGATGGCTCGAACAAACCCTACCGCGCTAAGATCCGCGCGCCGGGCTTCTTGCACTTGCAGGCGATGGATCATGTGGCCAGCGGTCACCAGCTTGCCGATGTGGCCGCGATCATCGGTACGATGGACGTCGTCTTTGGAGAGATCGACCGGTGATGCAGGCCGCATTGCTCCATTTTGAAGAAATTTACGCCGGAGGCATCATTGGCCTCCGCCTGACCATAGGTTCGAACTAATGCTCCGCCGTCTACACCCTGACCAGCCCGACAGTTTTGCCTTCACGCCCGCCAACCAAGAATGGGCCGAAGCGCAGATCACCAAATACCCCGAAGGCCGTCAGGCCAGTGCGATCATCCCGCTGTTGTGGCGTGCGCAGGAGCAAGAGGGCTGGCTGACCCGTCCGGCGATCGAGCATGTCTCGGAAATGCTGGGCATGGCCTATATCCGCGGTCTGGAAGTCGCTACATTCTACTTCATGTTCCAACTGCAACCCGTTGGTTCCGTGGCACATATCCAAGTTTGTGGCACCACGTCCTGCATGATCTGCGGGGCCGAAGATTTGGTCGCTGTCTGCAAAGAGCGCATCGCCAACAAACCCCATGAGCTGTCAGCGGATGGGCGTTTTTCGTGGGAAGAGGTCGAATGCCTTGGCGCTTGTTCTAATGCGCCCATGGCACAGATCGGCAAAGACTATTACGAAGACCTGACCACCGCGCGGCTGAACGAAATCCTTGATGAGTTGAGCGATGGGCGCGTGCCGGTACCCGGCCCGCAGAACGGGCGCTATGCGTCAGAGCCTTTGGGCGGGTTGACCAGCCTCACGGACCACGAAAGCGGGCGCACGCAATACAATGCCAGCGTGCAGGCTGCGGTGGACATCGGCGATACCGTCAAACGCATCGACGGCACCGAAGTGCCGCTGCTGACCCCGTGGCAAAACCAGCCCGAGGCGCCGCAGCCTGAAACGGTGGAAGAGGTCGAAGCCGAAGAGCCGCGTCCCGCCGAGGGCGAGGCCACCGACAAAACCGGCGTCACCGAACAAGAAGCCGAAGCCACGTCAAAGAGCAAACCACGCTCCAAACGCGACCCCAAGGGCGAGAGTCCCGATGCGGCAAAGGCCGAGACCAGCGCCCCCGCGACGCCTGGCCAAAAGCCCGCCCAGTTGGACGCCCCGCGTGAGGGCGGTGCGGACGACCTGAAAAAGATCAAAGGCGTCGGCCCGAAGCTGGAGCAGATGCTGAACGGCATGGGCTTTTACCACTTTGACCAGATCGCCCAGTGGGGCCCAGAAGAGGTCGCTTGGGTTGATCAGAACCTCGAAGGATTCAAAGGTCGCGTCAGCCGCGACAATTGGGCAGAGCAGGCCGCGCGCCTCGCCAAAGACTAAAGACGGAGATTTCACAACGGGCCAAGGACGGCACCATTACCACCCCGCAAAGCCATAAGCCGCATCGCCCGCATTAAGGGAGAGAAGGACAGTCATGACGGATATTTCGGAACGAGAGGCCTGCACCAAGCGCTGTTGGTGGCTGGGTGCCGGTGCCGGTTTGCTGGTGGCATTCCTATTGCTGGCCTTCGGCATCTGGGGGCTGTTGATGTCGATCGTGGCCGGTGTGCTGGTGGCGGTGATCGTGGGCTATCTGGCGCTGACCCTGCTGTGCAAAGACGTGCCCGCCGCTGCCCCCCAAGACAGCACGCGCAGCGCGGCGGCTGCATCGGTCGCAGGGGCTTCAACGGCATCGGGAAGCGTTTCTTCTGCTGTGGGTTCAGTCCCCGCGGGGGACGCCGGGATCGGGGCGGCGCGCAAGGCAAGCGCGCCGGTTGAACCCGCTGAAGAAACACCGCCACAGGAGCCGACAGCGCCCGTGGCCGATACTGCTGCCGTTGAGGCGGCACCGGAACAGGTCGCCAAGGCGGAAGAAGCAGTTGCTGTAGTGACGCCCCCGAAGGAGGCCGTCGAAACCCCTTCCGCGCCTTCTAAGGAAACACCGCTTCAGGAGCCGACAGCGCCCGTGGCCGATACCGCTGCCGTTGAAGCCGCACCAGAACAGGTCATCGAGGCCGAAGAAGCGCCCGCTGTCGTGAAGACCCCGCAAGAGGTCGTCGAAGCGCCCGCCGAACCTGCGAAGGCCGAGCCTGCACCAGTGCCCGCGACCGATAGCCATTCTACCGATGGCAAACCCGCGCTGCTCGACGCGCCGCGTGCGGGCGGGGCGGATGACCTCAAGCGGATTGGCGGCATCGGGCCGAAGTTGGAACAGACCCTGAATGAACTGGGCATTTACCATTTCGACCAGATCGCAGCCCTTCAGGGGGATGAGATCGACTGGGTCGATTCCCGCCTGCGTTTCAAGGGCCGTATCCGGCGCGACGATTGGATCGGTCAAGCCAAAGCCTTTGCCAATGACGGCAAGACCGAGGGCTGATCGGGGTAAGAGAGAGACATGAGCGAAGCCGAAGACAGAGCGCTTGCCCGCAAGGGCCGCACCGCAGGGCTGGTCATTGCCGTGACCATGTGTTTGTGGCTGGCCATGCAATGGGCTGGCCCGGCGCTTGGCCTGCCGGGGCGCTATGCGCTGCTCTTCGATTTTGCTGCACTGGCCGCGCTTTTCTGGGCGATGGTCGTGATATATCAAATGTGGCAGGCCCGCCGGGCCAGCCGTGAGAACCAAAGGTAGGCATCATGCTACAGGACAAAGACCGCATTTTTACCAATATCTACGGCATGCATGACCGCACCCTAAAAGGCGCGCAGTCGCGCGGCCATTGGGATGGCACTGCCGGAATCATCCAGAAAGGCCGCGATTGGATCGTGGACCAGATGAAAGCCTCTGGCCTGCGGGGCCGGGGCGGGGCGGGCTTCCCAACGGGGCTGAAATGGTCCTTCATGCCCAAGGAAAGCGATGGCCGCCCGTCCTATCTGGTGGTTAATGCCGACGAATCCGAGCCGGGCACCTGCAAAGACCGCGAGATCATGCGCCACGATCCGCATACGCTGATCGAAGGCTGCCTGATCGCCTCCTTCGCGATGAACGCCCATGCCTGCTACATCTACCTGCGCGGCGAATATATCCGCGAACGCGAAGCGTTGCAGACTGCGATTGATGAAGCCTATGAGGCTGGTCTGGTGGGCAAGAACGCCTCCAAATCCGGCTGGGACTTCGATATCTATCTGCACCACGGTGCGGGTGCCTATATCTGCGGCGAAGAAACCGCGCTGCTGGAAAGCCTCGAAGGCAAGAAGGGCATGCCCCGGATGAAACCGCCGTTCCCGGCGGGCGCGGGTCTTTACGGCTGCCCGACCACGGTGAACAACGTCGAATCCATCGCCGTGGTGCCGACCATCCTGCGCCGTGGGCCGGAGTGGTTCGCGGGCTTTGGCCGAGCCAACAACGCGGGCACCAAGCTGTTTGCGATCTCGGGCCACGTCAACAACCCCTGCGTTGTCGAAGAGGCGATGAGCATTGGGTTTGAAGAGTTGATCGAAAAACATTGCGGCGGCATTCGCGGCGGTTGGGACAACCTAAAGGCCGTTATCCCCGGCGGCTCTTCGGTGCCGCTGATCCCCGGCAAAGACATGCGCGACGCGATCATGGATTTTGATTATCTGCGCGAACAGCGCTCCGGCCTCGGCACGGCAGCGGTGATCGTGATGGACAACTCGACCGACGTGATCAAAGCGATCTGGCGTCTGTCGAAGTTCTACAAACACGAAAGCTGCGGCCAGTGCACGCCCTGCCGCGAAGGCACCGGCTGGATGATGCGCGTGATGGACCGTCTGGTTTCCGGCGATGCAGAACCCGAAGAGATCGACATGCTGCTCGACGTGACCAAACAGGTCGAAGGCCACACGATCTGCGCGCTTGGCGATGCGGCGGCTTGGCCGATCCAGGGTCTGATCCGCCACTTCCGGGATGAGATCGAAGACCGGATCAAATACAAGCGCACGGGCCGTGTCAGCGCGGTCGCGGCAGAGTGAAACCCTGTGCGGCGGCAGGCCCGATGGCTTGACGCTCGGCACAGGAGCGGCGATAGCGGGCGCGTGTCAGGCGCGTCCGTCCACAATAGGCGCGGGGGCGGTCGGCAAAGCCGGGCCCAAGGCGCAGCGGAGTAGGTCTATGAAATATGCTTTGACGGTTTTGACGGTCAGCGCTCTGCTGGCAGGCTGTGCCAATGATGGTGAGCGTGTTGCCTTTGACGGGCAGTATTTCAGCACCAAGCTGCGCAAGGTGGATGGCCAGCGCGACGTATTTCAGGTGACGGTCAAGGATGCTGGCAAATCCATCGACGGTGCACGCGCAGCGGCGCGTTATGAAGCGGTGAAATACTGCGTCGGCAACTACGGCAACTCTAAGATAGACTGGACCTTTGGCCCCGATGCCCCGGCAAGCGCGCTGCGGTTCGATGGCGGGGCGCTGACCTTTCAGGGGCGCTGCCCCCAGTGATCGCATCGGCGACATATCGCGGGGCTCCGGCCCAAAGGGGCGGTGATATTGAATATCATAGCCCCCAATCTCCATCTGTCAGACGGGCCGTTCCGGCCCGCTGCATGAAGGAGAATTGATATGCGCACCCTGATGATCGCCGTGATGGGCCTGAGCCTGACCGCCGCCACCGTGACACCGGCAGCCGCCAAACCGCCGCTGCGCGAAGTGGCCGCGATTGACGACGCGCTTTTGGACATGGGCGTGGCCGACATCATCCGGAAAAACTGCCCCGATATCAGCGCGCGGATGCTGCGCGCGGTCAAGATGGCATGGGACTTGAAGGGCAAGGCAGGCGATCTGGGCTACTCCGACGCCGAGATCGACGCCTATATTGATAGTGACGCTGAAAAAGCGCGCATGAGAGCGCGGGGCGCCGCGTTTTTCAAGGCCAAGGGGGTCGATACTTCGGACCCGCAAAGCTATTGTGCGCTTGGACGCGAAGAGATTCAAAAATCGAGCCGGATCGGTTCGTTACTGAAGGCAAAGTGAGCTTATGAGCGATATCCGAAAGATCATCATCGACGGCAAAGAAGTCGAAGTCGAAGGGGCGATGACGCTCATTCAGGCCTGCGAGCAGGTCGGCGTCGAGGTGCCGCGTTTCTGTTACCACGAGCGTCTGTCGATCGCCGGTAACTGTCGGATGTGTCTTGTTGAAGTCGTCGGCGGGCCGCCCAAGCCCGCCGCCTCCTGCGCCATGCAGGTGCGCGACCTGCGCCCCGGTCCTGAGGGCCAGCCGCCGGTCGTGAAAACCAACTCGCCCATGGTCAAAAAGGCCCGCGAAGGGGTGATGGAGTTCCTGCTCATCAACCACCCGCTGGATTGCCCGATCTGCGATCAGGGCGGTGAGTGTGATCTTCAGGATCAGGCGATGGCCTACGGCGTCGATTTCTCGCGCTACCGCGAGCCGAAGCGGGCGACCGAAGACCTCGATCTGGGCCCGCTGGTCGAGACCCATATGACCCGCTGCATCTCCTGCACCCGCTGCGTGCGCTTCACCACCGAAGTCGCAGGCCAGCACGTCATGGGCCAGACGGGCCGGGGCGAGGATGCAGAGATCACGACCTATCTCGGCTCGTTGATCGACAGCAACCTGTCTGGCAATATCATTGATCTTTGCCCCGTCGGCGCGCTGGTCAGCAAGCCCTACGCCTTTACTGCCCGCCCGTGGGAATTGAGCAAGACCGAGAGCATCGATGTGATGGATGCGCTTGGCTCCAACATCCGCGTGGATACCAAGGGCCGCGAAGTCATGCGCTTTTTGCCGCGCAACCATGACGGTGTGAACGAAGAGTGGATTTCCGACAAGACGCGCTTTGTTTGGGACGGTCTGCGTCGTCAGCGTCTGGATACACCCTACATCCGCGAGAATGGTAAACTGCGCAAAGCAAGCTGGCCCGAGGCGCTGAATGCCGCCGCTGCCGCGATGAAGGGCAAGAAGCTTGCCGGTCTCGTCGGTGATCTGTCATCGGTCGAAGCCGCCTTTGCGCTGAAAGAACTGATCGAAGGGCAGGGCGGTGTCGTCGAATGCCGCACCGATGGGGCGAAGCTGCCTGCGGACAACCGTTTCGGCTATGTCGGCAACGCGCGGATCGAAGACCTTGATAACGCCAAGATGATCCAACTGATCGGCTGCAACCCAGCGGTTGAAGCGCCAGTGCTTAACGCGCGCATTCGCAAAGCGTGGAGCAATGGGGCAGAGGTTGGCCTGATCGGCGAAGCTGCTGATCTGACCTATCCGCATCACCATCTGGGCAATGACCGCGCGACGCTCGACAAGCTGATGGGCAGCGACTTCGATGAGGTGTTGGAGCAGCCTTCGGTGGTTGTGGTCGGCCAAGGTGCCCTGCGCGAAGCGGATGGCGCTGCGGTTCTGGCGAAAGCGATGGAACTGGCCGAGAAAACCAAGAGCAAGCTGATGGTCCTGCACACCGCCGCCGCGCGTGTGGGGGCGATGGATATTGGTGCCACAGCCGAGAACGGCATGGACGACGTGAACGCGGCAGAGGTGATCTATAACCTCGGCGCGGATGAAGTCGAAATCGGTGCCGGTCCTTTCGTGATCTATCAAGGCAGCCATGGCGACCGCGGCGCACACCGCGCTGACATCATTCTGCCGGGTGCCGCCTATACCGAAGAGCCGGGTCTGTTCGTCAACACCGAAGGCCGTCCGCAATTGGCGCAGCGTGCCGGGTTTGCGCCGGGTCAGGCCAAAGAAAACTGGGCGATTCTCCGGGCGCTCTCGGCTGAGATGGGCGCGCAATTGGGCTATGATTCCATTGCGCAGCTGCGCCGCAAGCTGACCGAGGCCGTGCCGCATCTGGCGAATGTCGATGAGGTGCCGGAAAATGAATGGACCGCGCTGCCTGCGGGCAAGCTGGGCGATGCCTCTTTCGCGCCGACGGTGCGCGACTTCTATCTCTCCAATCCGATCGCACGGGCCAGCCAGTTGATGGCGGAGCTTTCGGCACTGGCTGCCGCGCGCCGGGCCGAGCCGATGGCGGCGGAGTGAGAGCCATGATGCTGGCCCCCTTGATGCTGCTGGCCGCCTGCGAACCGCAGGTGCCGGTAGCCGAGGATTTCATCCCCGACTACAGGGGGGTGGAGACCCAGCTTTTGGATGGCGATTTGGTGCAGTTCAACGTGGCGATGACCAAGGCGTTATCGAACCAAGACGTGTCGGATTACGCCGAATGTGCTGCAGCGCAGTATACGTTGATCCGGGGCTACGGTTTTGCGCGACATGTGCGGACAAATGTCACCGAAGAGGGTGGCATATGGCGGGCAGATGCTGTTTACACAATCTCGCCGAGCCTGCCGAAAGGCTTGAAGACAATTGATGCCGAAGTGACCGCGTTTCAATGCGCGGAACGCGGCATTCCGACGGTGTGAGGACTTATGGCTGATTTCTTTTACAACACCGGGCTGGGCATTGCCCTGCTGACGGTTGGGCAGGTGTTGCTGCTGGTGGTGCCGTTGCTGCTGGCGCTGGCCTTCCTCATGTATGCCGACCGCAAGATCTGGGCCGCCGTGATGATGCGCCGCGGCCCCAACGTCGTGGGCGTCTTCGGCCTGCTGCAGAGTTTTGCCGACTTTCTTAAATATATCGTTAAAGAAGTGGTGGTCCCGGCGGGCGCTGACAAGGGGGTCTTCTTCCTTGCGCCGATGATTTCCTTTGTCATGGCGATGATCGCTTGGGCGGTGATCCCCTTTAACGAAGGCTGGATCCTGTCGGACATCAACGTGGCCATCCTCTATGTCTTCGCCGTCTCCTCGCTTGAGGTTTACGGCGTGATCATGGGCGGTTGGGCGTCGAACTCGAAATACCCCTTCCTTGGTTCGCTGCGCTCTGCCGCGCAGATGATTTCCTACGAAGTGTCGATCGGCCTGATCATCATCGGCGTGATCCTCTCGACCGGTTCGATGAACTTCACGTCCATCGTGGCGGCGCAGGATGGCGACTGGGGTCTGTTCAACTGGTACTTCCTGCCGCACTTCCCGATGTTGATCTTGTTCTTCATCTCGGCGCTGGCGGAAACCAACCGCCCACCGTTCGACCTGCCGGAAGCGGAATCGGAACTGGTGGCGGGCTATCAGGTGGAATATTCCTCCACGCCCTTCCTGCTCTTTATGATCGGCGAATTGGTGGCCGTGGTGCTGATGTGCGCGCTGGTATCGCTGATGTTCTTCGGTGGCTGGTTGTCTCCGGTGCCGTTCCTGCCCGATGGCTTCTTCTGGATGTTCATCAAGATGCTGATGGTCTTCTTCATGTTCGCCATGGTGAAGGCAATCACGCCGCGCTACCGCTATGACCAGCTGATGCGGCTGGGTTGGAAAGTCTTCCTGCCGTTCTCGCTGTTCTGGGTGGTCTTCGTGGCATTCGCTGCAAAATTCGATTGGTTCTGGGGCATCTACGCCCGCTGGACCGTAGGGGGCTGATATGGCGACGACTGACTACACCCGCGCCGCGAAGTATTTCCTGCTGGCAGACTACGCCAAGGCGTTCATGCTGGGGATGCGCTATTTCTTTGCGCCGAAAACGACGCTGAACTACCCGCATGAAAAGGGGCCTCTGTCGCCCCGTTTCCGCGGCGAACACGCGCTGCGCCGTTATCCCAATGGCGAAGAACGTTGCATCGCGTGCAAACTCTGTGAGGCGATCTGCCCCGCGCAGGCGATCACCATCGACGCCGAAGCACGCGAGGACGGCAGCCGCCGCACGACGCGCTATGACATCGACATGACCAAATGCATCTACTGCGGTTTCTGCCAAGAAGCCTGCCCAGTGGACGCGATTGTCGAAGGGCCGAACTTCGAATTCTCGACCGAGACCCGCGAAGAGCTTTACTACGACAAGGCGAAACTGCTGGACAACGGCGAACGCTGGGAAGCCGAAATTGCCCGCAACCTTGAGATGGACGCACCTTACCGATGAGTGATCCCAAGAACCCTTTTGATGCGATGATGAAGCAGGCGCAGGAAATGGCGAAAGCCTTTCCAGCGATGGATGCTTTTTCGCCCAAAGGGTTCGAGGCGATGATGGGCACGATGCCGAAGGACATGATGGACTTCTGGTTCGGCGACACCGTGAACAAGGGCGGGCTGGACGCGCGGACGCGGCTGCTGCTTACCCTCGCGGGGCTGACCATGCAGGGCGCGCAGAATGATATGGCCCTCCGCCAAACCGTGCGCCATGCGCGCGAGGCCGGGGCCACCAAACAACATATCGTCGAGACGATCAGCCAGATGTCTGTCTTTGCCGGGCTGCCGGCGATGACCCGGGCGTTGGAACTGGCGCAATCGGTCTTAGACGAAGAAAAAGATACCAAGAAGGAAGACGGCGCATGACGGTCTTTTCATTTTACCTCTTCGCGATCAGCGTCATTACCGGCGGGCTGTTCACGGTGATCAGCCGCAACCCGGTGCATTCGGTGCTTTGGCTGATCCTGTCCTTCCTCTCGGCGGCGGGGCTTTTCGTGCTGCTCGGCGCGGAGTTCGTGGCGATGCTGCTGGTCATCGTCTATGTCGGCGCGGTGGCGGTGCTGTTCCTCTTCGTGGTCATGATGCTCGACGTAGATTTTGCCGAGCTTAAGGCCGAGATGGCGCGGTATATGCCGCTGGCGCTGTTGATCGCTCTGGTGATCTTGATGCAATTCGTCATGGCCTTTGGCGCATGGGAGCAGAGTGCGGCGGCCGAGAGCCTGCGGGCCAATGCAATCGATCCGGCGCGGTTCAATACCGAAGCGCTTGGGCTGCTGCTGTATGATCGCTACTTCCTACTCTTCCAACTGGCGGGTCTGATTCTGCTGGTGGCGATGATCGGGGCGATCGTGCTGACACTGCGTCACCGTAAGGATGTGAAGCGCCAAGACGTGGTTGCCCAGATGATGCGTGACCCGGCCAAGGCGATGGAACTGCGCGACGTGAAGTCGGGGCAGGGCCTGTAAACACCGGAATTTTTTGAAAATTCCGTAGCCGTTTTCTTTGAAAGAAAACGGCTCAACCAAGAGAGAAAAGGGACGTCGAAATGTCGAGAACAACAATCGTGGTACTGGTCGTGGTGTTGATCGTCGTGTTTTTCGGCGGCTACAGCTTTATCGGCTAAAACCCGATCAATCCCGGTGGCAGCCGGGGCAAAGTGATACTAAAAGCCCCATCAAATGGGGCGCGACCAAAGCCCATCAAGGGGCGGGAACGTAAGGGACGACATGATCGGACTTGAGCATTACCTGACAGTGGCGGCGACGCTGTTTGTCATCGGCATCTTCGGGCTATTCCTGAACCGCAAGAACGTGATCATCTTGCTGATGAGCATCGAATTGATGCTGCTCGCGGTGAACATCAACCTCGTTGCCTTCTCCAGTTTCCTTGGTGATTTGACGGGGCAGGTGTTCACACTCTTCGTGCTCACCGTCGCTGCGGCGGAGGCTGCCATCGGCCTCGCCATTCTGGTCTGTTTCTTCCGCAACCGTGGCTCGATCGCGGTGGAAGATGTCAACGTGATGAAGGGCTGAGGCAATGGAAACCACGATCCTATTCGCCCCGCTTGTGGGTGCCATCCTCTGCGGTTTCGGCTGGAAGATCATCGGTGAGAAGGCCGCTCAGTGGACCGCCACGGGGCTGCTGTTCCTTGCCGCCTTCCTCTCTTGGGTGGTGTTCCTGACGCTAGACGGCCCGACCGAGCAAATTCAGATCCTGCGCTTTATCGAAAGCGGCACGCTGAGCACCGATTGGGCGATCCGCATGGACCGTTTGACCGCGCTGATGCTGATCGTCATCACCACGGTCTCAAGCCTCGTTCACCTCTACTCCTTCGGCTACATGGCCCACGATGAGAACTTCCGCGATAACGAGAGCTATCGCCCCCGGTTCTTCGCCTATCTGTCGTTCTTTACCTTCGCGATGTTGATGCTGGTGACAGCCGACAACCTCGTGCAGATGTTCTTTGGTTGGGAGGGCGTCGGCGTCGCCTCCTACCTGCTGATCGGTTTCTACTTCCGCAAGCCGTCGGCCAATGCCGCCGCGATGAAAGCCTTTGTCGTCAACCGGGTGGGGGACTTTGCTTTCCTGCTGGGCATCTTCGGCCTCTATATGCTGACGGACTCGATCCGCTTTGATGATATCTTTGCCGCAGCGCCCGACTTGGCTGAGCAGACGGTGACTTTCCTGTGGAACGATTGGAATGCGGCGAACCTGATCGCCTTCCTGCTCTTCCTCGGCGCGATGGGTAAGTCGGCGCAATTGTTCCTGCACACTTGGCTGCCCGACGCAATGGAAGGTCCGACACCTGTGTCGGCGCTGATCCACGCGGCGACCATGGTGACGGCAGGTGTTTTCCTCGTCTGCCGCATGTCGCCGGTGATGGAATTTGCGCCCGAAGCGATGGCCTTTGTCACAGTCATCGGTGCGACAACCGCCTTTGTCGCGGCGACCATCGGCCTTGTGCAAACCGACATCAAACGTGTGATCGCCTATTCGACCATGTCACAGCTTGGCTATATGTTCGTGGCGGCTGGCGTCGGCATGTACTCGGCGGCGATGTTCCACCTGTTCACCCACGCCTTCTTTAAGGCGATGCTGTTCTTGGGCGCGGGCTCGGTCATTCACGCGATGCACCATGAGCAGGACATGACCAACTACGGCGGCCTGCGTAAGAAAATCCCCTATACCTTCTGGGCGATGATGATCGGCACGTTGGCGATCACCGGTGTTGGCATCCCGCTGACGTATATCGGTTTCGCAGGCTTCCTGTCGAAAGACGCGATCATCGAAAGCGCTTGGGGCGGTGGGTCGATGTATGGTTTCTGGATGCTGGTGATCGCCGCGGCGATGACGAGCTTCTACAGCTGGCGTCTGATTTTCCTCACGTTTTTCGGCAAACCGCGTGGCAACAAGCACACGCATGAGCACGCCCACGAGAGCCCGATGGTCATGCTGATCCCGCTTGGCGTTCTGGCGCTCGGCTCGGTCTTTGCTGGGATGGTTTGGTACGGCAGCTTCTTTGGCCATGCAGATCAGGTTGGCAAATTCTACGGCATCCCGATGGCTGAAATGGCCGAAGGCGGCGACGCCCATGTCGAAGGGGCCGAGGATGACCACGGTGCCACCGGCCCGGTCGACGGCGATCACGGTGCCGACGCTTTGGTCGAAGGCCAGCAGGACGCGGGCGCGCAGCACGAAGCCTTTGGCGGTGCACCGGGTGAGGGGGCGCTTTACTTTGCGCCCGACAACCACGTGCTGGATGACGCGCACGCCGCCCCTACTTGGGTTAAGGTCTCGCCCTTTATCGCGATGCTGGCCGGTCTGGTCATGGCCCTGTGGTTCTATATCTGGAGCCCGACCGTCCCGGGACGTTTGGCGGCAAACCAACGCCCGCTTTACCTGTTCCTGAAAAACAAATGGTACTTTGATGAGGTTTACGACGTGATTTTCGTGCGTCCCGCCAAAACGATCGGCCGGTTCCTGTGGAAACGCGGCGATGGCACTGTGATTGACGGCACGCTCAATGGCGTCGCCATGGGGATCATCCCCTTCTTCACCCGCCTCGCGGGTAAGGCACAGACGGGCTATATCTTCACCTATGCCTTCGCCATGGTGATCGGCATCGCCGTTCTGGTGACATGGATGACGATGAGCGGAGGAGCGAACTGATGGATACGCATCTGCTTTCAATCATCACATTCATTCCGGCCTTCGCTGCACTGATCCTCGCGGTATTTTTGCGGGGCGACGATGCCGCTGCCGGGCGCAACGCGAAATGGCTGGCCTTCATCACCACGACGGTCACCTTCCTGATCTCGCTCTTCGTGCTGTTCGAGTTCGATCCGTCGAACACCGATTTCCAGTTCGTGGATGAGGCCGATTGGCTGCTGGGGCTGAAGTATCGCCTTGGCGTTGACGGGATTTCGATCCTCTTCGTGATGCTGACCACCTTCATGATGCCGCTGGTTATCGCGGCAAGCTGGAATGTTGAGCACCGCGTCAAGGAATACATGATCGCCTTCCTGCTCTTGGAAACGCTGATGCTCGGCGTGTTCATGGCGCTGGATCTGGTGCTCTTCTACCTCTTCTTTGAGGCGGGTCTGATCCCGATGTTCCTGATCATCGGAATCTGGGGTGGGAAAGAGCGTATCTACGCGAGCTTCAAGTTCTTCCTCTATACCTTCCTCGGCTCGGTGCTGATGCTGGTGGCGATGGTCGCGATGTTCACTGAGGCGGGCACGACCTGCATCGGCGGCTGCGAGATCAGCCTGCTGACCCACAACTTCGGCTCCGAGAGCTTTGAGCTGCTGGGGATTCAGATCGTCGGCGGCATGCAGACACTGATGTTCCTCGCCTTCTTTGCCAGCTTCGCGGTCAAGATGCCGATGTGGCCAGTGCACACATGGCTGCCCGACGCACACGTTCAGGCCCCGACGGCGGGTTCTGTGGTGCTGGCGGCGATCCTGCTGAAAATGGGCGGCTACGGCTTCCTGCGCTTCAGCTTGCCGATGTTCCCCGTCGGGTCCGAGGTGATGACGCCGCTGATCCTGTGGATGTCGGCCATTGCCATCGTCTATACCTCGCTGGTGGCGCTGGTGCAGCAGGACATGAAAAAGCTGATCGCCTATTCCTCGGTCGCACACATGGGTTTCGTGACCATGGGGATCTTTGCGGCGAACCAGCAGGGGATTGATGGCGCGATTTTCCAAATGATCAGCCACGGCTTCATCTCTGGCGCGCTTTTCCTCAGCGTCGGCGTGATCTATGACCGGATGCACACCCGAGAGATCGACGCTTACGGCGGTCTGGTGAACCGCATGCCCGCCTATGCGCTGGTCTTTATGTTTTTCACCATGGCGAACGTGGGCCTGCCGGGCACATCCGGTTTCGTGGGGGAATTCCTGACGCTCATGGCGACCTTCCAAGTGAACACTTGGGTGGCGGCAGTGGCGACCACGGGCGTGATCTTCTCGGCGGCCTACGCGCTGTGGCTCTATCGCCGCGTGGTGATGGGCGACCTGATCAAAGAAAGCCTCAAGGCGATCACCGATATGACCGCGCGTGAGAAATGGATCATTGCGCCGCTGGTGGCGATGACCCTGATCTTGGGCGTCTATCCGGCACTGGTGCTGGATATGATCGGGCCGTCGGTGGCTGCTCTCGTTGACAATTACGACATGGCGCTGGAGGCGGCTGAGGCCGCTGTGCAGACCGCCGATGCCTCGCATTAAGAAGGACTTGGCGCATGATTTCCGCTGATCTGAACATCATTCTGCCCGAGATTGTACTTGCGGGGTTTGCCCTGCTTGGCCTTCTTGGCGCGGTCTATACGTCGAAAGACAAGGCCGCCGGGGTGCTCGTCTGGGTGACCGCGGTGGTGATGGTGCTGCTGGCTGCTTGGGTGGCCATGTCCGGCGACGGCACCACCAACATCGCCTTCCACGGCATGTTCATCGACGACAGCTTCGCGCGCTTTGCGAAAGTGGCGATCCTGCTCTCGGCGGCGGCTGTCTTGGTCATGTCCGAAAGCTATATGAAACTGCGCGGTTTGCTGCGGTTTGAATATCCGATGCTGGTGGCCTTGGCTGTTGTCGGCATGATGATGATGGTCAGTGCAGGCGACCTGATGGCGCTCTACATGGGGTTGGAGCTGCAATCGCTAGCGCTCTATGTCGTGGCCTCGCTGCGCCGCGACTCGGTCAAATCCACGGAGGCGGGCCTCAAGTATTTCGTGCTCGGCGCGCTTAGCTCGGGCCTGCTGCTCTATGGTGCGTCGCTCGTTTATGGCTACGCCGGGACCACGCTTTTCGCGGGCATCATCACCACGGCGCAAACCGGCGGCACCTCGCTCGGGCTGCTCTTTGGTCTGGTCTTCCTGATTTCGGGCCTTGCGTTCAAAGTTTCCGCCGTGCCGTTCCACATGTGGACACCGGACGTATACGAAGGTGCGCCCACCCCGATCGCGGCTTTCTTTGCCACAGCGCCAAAAGTCGCCGCCATGGGCCTGTTCGCGCGGGTCATGCATGACGCCTTCGGCCAGATCGTCAACGATTGGAGCCAGATCGTGGCGCTGCTGTCGGTGCTGTCGATGTTCTTCGGCTCTGTCGCCGCGATTGGTCAGACCAACATCAAGCGTCTGATGGCCTTTTCATCAATTGCCCACATGGGCTATGCGCTGATGGGTTTGGCTGCGGGCACGGCCTTCGGCGTGCAGGCGATGCTGGTCTATATGGCGATCTATGTGACGATGAACCTCGGGACATTCGCCTTTATCCTGCTGATGCAAAAAGACGGCGCGCCGGTGACTGATATCACGCTGCTCAACATGTATGCCAAAAGCAATCCGGGCCGGGCGCTGGCGATGCTGGTGCTGCTCTTCAGCCTTGCGGGTGTGCCGCCGATGCTGGGCTTCTTTGGCAAGTTCTATGTGCTGCGCGCAGCCTATGATGCCAATATGGCATGGCTCGCTGTGGCGGGCGTGATCGCCAGTGTGATCGGTGCCTACTACTACTTGCGGATCGTCTTTTACATGTACTTTGGCGAAGAGCGCTCTGACACGCTGGATCACCAGAACGGTGGCGTGTTGACCGTGGTGCTGATGGCGTCGGCGGTGATTATGATCGTCGGGATCGCAAACATGTTCGGTGTCGAAGGCATGGCCGCCTCGGCTGCGGCGTCGCTGGTGAACTGAGCGGTGCGGCGGACGATCGGCCGGATCAGCGCATGAGCCACTGGCCGGAAGGCTATGGCCGGCGCGTCTATGACACGCTCGATTCCACCCTCTCAGAGGCGGCGCGGTTACAGCAAGAGCTGACCGCGCCGACTTGGATCCTCGCACTGGAGCAGACTGCCGCGCGGGGCCGCCGGGGCCGCAGTTGGACCACGCCGCGCGGCAATTTCGCGGCCACACTGATGATGCCGCGCAAAGAACCGCCGGGCGTCGCCGCGCTGCGGTCCTTCGTGACATCGCTGGCGCTTTACCGCTCTTTCGTCGGGGTGACCGGGCGCGAGGATGCCTTTGCCCTAAAATGGCCGAACGATGTGCTCCTGCGAGGCGGCAAGGTTGCGGGTATCCTGCTTGAAAGTGTGGGCGATCATCTGGCCATCGGCATCGGCGTGAACCTTGCCCATGGACCAGAGGCGAGCACGCTGGAAGCCCGCGCCCTGCCTGCGGTGACCCTCCGCGAAGCGGGGGCGAATGTGAGCGCCGAAGATTTCCTTAACATCCTTGCGCAAGAATATGCCGGTCTGGAAGATCAATTCACCACCTATGGTTTCGTCACGATCCGCAGCGCATGGCTCGCCCATGCCGCGCGGCTCGGAGAGGTCATCACTGCCCGCACCATGCGCGATGAGATCACCGGCGTTTTCGAAGATGTAGACGGCGCAGGCAATCTGATCCTGCGCACCCGCGACGGCGCGGTGCCCATCACCGCAGCGGATGTGTTTTTCTAAAATCTGGGGGAGGGGAGGCACCATGCTTCTGGCAATTGATTGCGGCAACACGAATACCGTGTTCTCGATCTGGGACGGGGAAGAGTTTATCGCCACTTGGCGCACCTCGACCGAATGGAAACGCACGGCGGATCAATATTACGTCTGGCTTAACACGCTGATGCGGCTGCAAAATATTGACGCTGACATCACCGATATGATCATCAGCTCAACCGTGCCACGGGTGGTGTTCAACCTGCGCGTTCTGGCGGATCGCTACTTTCACACGCGCCCTCTTGTGGTGGGCAAACCGGGCTGCGAGTTGCCCATCGACGTGCGCGTGGATGCGGGCACGCAGGTCGGGCCCGACCGTTTGGTGAACACAGTGGCAGGCTATGACCTTTATGGCGGTGACCTGATTGTGGTGGACTTCGGCACTGCCACGACCTTTGACGTCGTGGCCGATGATGGGGCTTATATCGGCGGCGTGATCGCGCCGGGGGTGAACCTCAGCCTAGAGGCGCTGCATAGCGCCGCCGCGGCCTTGCCGCATGTCGATATTTCCAAACCGCCGCATGTGATTGGCACCAATACCGTCGCCTGTATGCAGTCCGGTGTCTTTTGGGGTTATGTCGGACTGGTTCGTGAGATATGTGAGCGCATAAGGGCGGAACGTGCAAGACCCATGCGCGTTATCGCCACGGGGGGTCTGGCACCGCTGTTTCAGCAGGCAGTCGACCTGTTCGATGATTATCAAGATGAACTCACGATGCACGGCCTGACCGTGATCCACGATTATAATAAGGACAAAGCTGAATAATATGAGCAGCGAACGATTTATCTATCTGCCCCTTGGTGGGGCGGGTGAAATTGGCTTGAACGCCTATGTCTACGGTTACGGCAAACCCGGGAAAGAACGGCTGATCGTCGTCGACATCGGTGTGGCCTTTCCGGACATGGACAGCACGCCGGGCGTGGACCTGATCCTGCCCGACATCTCTTGGCTGAAGAAACGTCGCGATCAGATCGAAGCGATCTTTATCACCCACGCCCACGAAGACCACATTGGCGCCATCGCGCATTCCTATGAGGTGCTGAAGGCGCCGATCTATGCGCGCGCCTTTACCGCCAATATCGCTCGCCGGAAGATGTCTGAACACGGCCACCCCGAAGACGCGGTCACCACGGTAAGCGCATGGCCAGAGCAGATCACCGCAGGCCCCTTCAAAGTGGGCTTCCTGCCGATCTCGCATTCGATCCCTGAATCCTCGGCCATGGTCATCGACACGCCAGAGGGGCGCACGATCCACTCCGGCGACTTCAAGATCGACCGCACCCCAGGCGTCGGCGAAGCCTTTGACGACGCACTTTGGGCCGAGGTCTGCAAGGATGGCGTCAATGCGCTGATCTGCGACAGCACCAATGTTTTCTCCGCTCATCCCGGCCGCTCGGAAGCGACCGTTGGGCCGGAGATCGAAAAGCTGGTCAGCAGTGCCGAGGGCATGGTCGTCGCCACGACCTTTGCCTCCAACGTGGCGCGGGTCAAAACGCTGGCAGAAGCGGGCGCACGGGCAGGGCGGTCGATCGTTCTGCTGGGGCGTGCGATGAACCGCATGGTCGAAGCCTCGATCCAGACCGGTGTGATGACAGACTTCCCGCCTGTCATCTCTCCCGAGAATGCCCGCGCCATTCCGCGCGAGAACCTGATGCTGCTGGTCACCGGCAGCCAAGGTGAACGCCGCGCGGCCTCTGCGCAGCTGGCACGGGGGAAGTATCAGGGCATCGAGTTGAAAGAGGGCGATCTGTTCCTCTTTTCCTCGAAGACCATCCCGGGCAATGAGCGCGGCGTGATCGGGATCATCAACCAGTTCTCTGAAAAGGGTGTGGATGTGGTGGATGATTCCTCGGGGCTCTATCACGTGTCGGGCCACGCGAACCGCCCGGACCTTGAGACGCTGCATGCCATCGTCAAACCGCAGGTTCTGATCCCGATGCACGGCGAGCACCGTCACCTGCGCGAGCATGTGAAGATTGCCAATGCCAAGGGCATCACCGGCGTGTTGGCCGTGAACGGTATGATGATCGACCTGTCGGGCAACAAGCCCAAGGTGGTTGAACATGTCGACACGGGCCGCATGTATCTGGACGGGTCGGTTCAAGTCGGCGCGCTGGATGGTGTGATCCGCGACCGTATCCGCATGGCGCTGAACGGCCATGCCACCGTGACCATGATTTTGGATGCGGATGATGAGCCCTTGGGCGAGCCTTGGGTTGATCTGATGGGGCTGCCGGAGACAGGCCGGTCCAATGCACCGCTTGTGGATGTGCTGGAACAAGACCTCAGCCAGTGGCTGAACCGTCAGAAAGCCGCCACCCTGCGGGATGACGACAAGCTGAACGACGGTCTGAAAAAGGTCGCACGTCAGTCGTCTTACGACGAAATCGGCAAGAAACCCGAAGTCACCGTGGTGGTCAGCCGTCTGAGCTGACCTCCTCCCCACCGCTGCACATATAGACCGCGCCGCCCACTGCGACCACGCTCACCCCCGTGGCCGCAAGGGCGGCGGGGGTCGATAGCGCGGTGGCCAGCGTCGTGCCTGTAGTCGCCAGATTGGCGCTCAGTGCAGATGCCCCTCCCGTCAAAATGAAGGCCCCGGATTTATGCGCCACGGCGCGTAGGTTGTCCGGCTGACTGATGGTGTCGACCGCGGATCGTGCGATGTTCTTGCTGATCTCGACGGTCTCTTCCTTGGTGGTGTTCACCCGTTCGCAAAAGGTCTTTTTGCAATAGCCGCGATAATTCCGCGCGCCGGGGATCAGGAAATGCCCATCCTCGGGTGTGGCGGTCAGGCAGTAGCCGTCGATCTGGTCGAGCGGCACGGTGGTGGCAAGGTAGTCGAACAGCACCCCGCTGTCACAGGCGGGTGGGGCGCCCCAAAGGCTGCTCCATTTCCGCGCGGGCCAATTCATCAGCCGTTCGCGAGCGCCGACTTCCTCGGCGAAATTGGCGAAATTCTCGGCCTCTACGACAACTTCGGCGCCGTTGACCTCGGCCCGGCAGCGCTCGGCGCTGGCGGGGGCAGAGATAAGGGCGGTCAGGGCAAGGGTGAGGGCGAAGAGAGCAGGGCGCAGCATAATGGTCCTATCTGAGAGGTTTCCCCTCACATAGCACAGACGGAAAAGCCGCCAATCCCGGCAGGGATCAGCGGCGAATTCATGCCCGCGGGGGCTGTCTTAGATGCGCTCGCGGAAGCTTAGGCCGATGAAGTCCGGGGTGTGATCGCCCAGCCCGACGACGCGGTTGTCGTTGCCACCGCGTTTGTCATTCCGGCCCCGACCACGCGAAGGTTTGTCATTGTTGCCGCCGCGCTGCGATTTGCGCCCGCCCTGCGTGCCTTCGGCTTCGCGCTCTGGGGTCACATCGGCTTTGGCCTCTTTCGGTGCCTCGGCCTGCGGTTGCTTGGCCTCATTGGAGGTCTCAACGGGTTTGTCCGTCTGAGGCTTATCCGTCTGGTGCTTATCCGTTTGGCGCTCGTCCGCCTGCGGTTGCTCAGCCTGTGGCTTATCGGCCTGTGGCCTGTCCGACTTACGGCTGCGCGACCGGGTGCGTTTGGGCTTGTCATCGGTTTTGGCCGGGGCGTCAGACGCCTCTTCTGCCGGTTTGGCATTGCCAAGCGGGTTCTCGATGCGCGGAATTTCCTTTTGCACCAGACGCTCGACGTCTTCAAAGTTCTTGTCGTCGCGGGGCTGGCAGATCATGATCGCCTTGCCGTCGCGGCCCGCACGGCCGGTGCGGCCAATGCGGTGAACGTAATCCTCGGCGTGGCTGGGCACGTCGAAGTTGAAGACATGGCTCACGCTTGGCACATCAAGCCCACGCGCGGCAACGTCTGAGGCCACGAGGAAACGTAGCTCGCCAGCGCGGAACCCTTCGAGCGTTTTGGTCCGCTGGCTTTGGTCCAGATCGCCGTGGATCGGGGCGGCGTCATAGCCGTATTTCTTCAAAGACTTGGCAACGGTATCCACGTCCATCTTGCGGTTGCAGAAGATGATCGCATTGGTGCATTTCTCGCCTTCGGCGTCGATCAGCAGACGCAGCAACTTGCGCTTCTCGGTGGCTTCACGGTCCTTGCGCGAGGCTTTGAACATGACAACGCCCTGTTCGATGGTCTCGCTCGTGGTGGCCTGACGTGCCACTTCGATCCGCTTAGGATTGCTAAGAAAAGTGTTGGTGATCCGCTCAATCTCGGGCGCCATGGTGGCCGAGAAGAACAGCGTCTGACGGGTGAAGGGCGTGAGGCCGAAGATCCGTTCGATATCGGGGATGAACCCCATGTCGAGCATCCGGTCGGCTTCGTCCACGACCATGACTTTCACGTCCGAGAGGATCAGCTTGCCCCGCTCGAAATGATCCAGCAGGCGGCCCGGTGTGGCGATCAGCACGTCGACGCCTTTGTCGATCAGCTTGTCTTGCTCTTTAAAGCTCACGCCGCCGATCAGCAGCGCTTTGGTAAGCTTGAGGTGCTTGGAGTAAGTATCGAAGTTCTCGGCCACCTGTGCTGCCAATTCCCGCGTGGGGCAGAGCACGAGGCTGCGCGGCATCCGCGCACGAGCGCGGCCACGGGCGAGCAGCGAAAGCATCGGCAGCGTAAAGCTGGCGGTCTTGCCGGTGCCGGTCTGGGCGATGCCCAACACGTCGCGGCCTTCGAGAGCGGGGGGAATGGCGCCCGCTTGGATGGGTGTGGGCGATTCGTAGCCAGCCTCTACAACAGCTTTGAGGACCTTGGCATTCAGGTTTAGATCGGTAAATTTTGTCATGTGCGTCCGGGTTGAGCGGACACTGACTTGGCCCGCGGCAGCAATACAAGCCGGCCCGAATGGCCCAAGGGGCGGCATATGCCGCGGCATGTTGCGAAAGCGCATAGCAAGTTGCAGCCCAGCCGTCAAACACTTGGCCTCTCAGGCGCTTAACTTGCGAAATGGCGCGACACCTTTGCATCAAGGTCGAGATCGGCAAGGCGCAGCAAACCCTTCGCCTTTAGGGTTGCGCGCAACTCGGGGGTGTCGGCGCAGACCTCATTGAAAAAGGCGCGTAATCCCGCCTCGCCCCCTTCGGCTTCGATCATGGAAAAAAGCTCATGCATCGACAGCCCGCCGCGATCACGGGGTCGGTTGGGGGCGAGATCGGAACGGTAAGAGCCTTTTTCCAGCCGGTAGCGATAGGCGGCCAGCCAGTCGGGCCAGCTTTTCGCGTGCAGATGCGCCAGATCAATGCCGGGCTGTTGCTCTGGCCCCTCAATCATCGCGTCATTCTGAAAAGCGTTGTGTATTTGAAGGCGAACGTCGGCCATCCCGGTGCGGACAAAGACCTTTCCGGCCAAATGGCTCAAGAATCCCCCTTTGACGTATTCGCCATAGGTTGGATAAAGCTCCGACACGATCTGCGCCCTCTGCGGGCCGTTTGGAATGAAGGATTTGAAGGCTGTCGCATCGCCTGCCAAAGCCTCCATCGGGCGGATGCGGGCGATCTTTTGCGCCGCGGGCAGGGCGGCGAGCACCTCTCCCACAGGGTGCTCGGCAACAAGGAATTCGTCCACATCCATATGGATCAGCCAATCCACATCATCCGCGCGGTTATAGGCGCGGGTGGCGTTCTGGCTTTGGCGGACCTGATGCTTTTGCGGGCGTTTGCCGCAGAGCTTTTGCCAATAGGCATCATCGCAGGTGACGACGCGGATTTTGGGGTGGGCTTTCAAACTGTCGAAAGCCTCTGGGTTCTCAGCGTCGAGAAATAGATAGAGCCGATGCGCGCCTGCCTCAAGGTGGTAGGCGGCAAAGCGTCTAATCTCGTCAGCGGGGGCCAAAATTGTGGCAACCAGCCCCCATTTCGTCGTCGTCGTCATCGTGTCTCCCCGGTTGGGTCCAGAATGCCATGATTGCGCACGAAATCAAGGCTTACGACCCATACCGGAGAGGCTAATTCAGACCATCATTTCCTTGGTCGCGGTAAGTTTCACATCCGGGTAATCGCGCTCAACCCGGTCGATGTCCCATTGTAGGCGGGTCAGGTAAACGATGTCGCTGTCGTGGTCATGAGCGATGTGCTGTTTGTTGCTTTCGGTAAACTTATCAACGGCTTGTTTCGTGCCGTTCACCCAGCGGGCCGAAGTGAATTGCGAGGGCTCAAACCGTACCGGCAGCCCGTATTCCAGTTCGATCCGGCTGGCGAGCACTTCGAATTGCAATTGTCCCACAACGCCCACGACAAAACCCGAGCCGATGGAGGGTTTGAACACTTTCGCGGCACCTTCTTCGGCAAATTGCATCAGCGCTTTCTCAAGGTGTTTCGCTTTCAGCGGATCGCCCGCGCGGACCGATTGCAGCAATTCGGGCGCGAAGGAGGGGATACCGCTGACGCGCAGCGCTTCGCCTTGGGTCAGCGTGTCACCGATGCGCAGCTGCCCGTGGTTGGGGATGCCGATGATGTCACCGGCCCAAGCCTCTTCGGCCAATTCGCGGTCTGAGGCGAGGAACATGACAGGGTTGGAGATTGTCATCGGTTTCTTCGTGCGCACATGGGTCATTTTCATGCCCCGCTCGAAATGACCCGAGGCGAGGCGGACAAAGGCCACGCGGTCGCGGTGTTTCGGGTCCATGTTCGCCTGCACTTTGAAGACAAAGCCAGAAACCTTTGTTTCTTCGGGCAAAATCTGGCGCGGCGTGGCGGCTTGGATCTGCGGCTCCGGCCCGTATTTGGCGATGCCCTCCATCAATTCGCGCACGCCGAAAGAGTTGATGGCAGAGCCGAACCAGATCGGCGTCAACGTCCCTTCGTGCATGGCTTTGAGGTCCAGAGGCGGCAGCAGTTCACGCGCCATCTCCAAATCTTCGCGCAGCTTTTCCAGCAGAGCGGCTGGGACGTGCTGTTCAAGTTTGGGATCGTCCAGCCCTTCGATCTTGATGCTGTCAGCCACACGGTTCCGGTCGGCGCGGTCCATCAGTTCCAGACGGTCGCGCAGCATGTCGTAACAACCGACGAAATCACGGCCCACGCCGATGGGCCAGCTTGCCGGTGTCACGTCAATGGCGAGGTTCTCTTGGATTTCGTCGATGATCTCAAAAGTGTCGCGGCTCTCGCGGTCCATCTTGTTACAGAAGGTCAGGATCGGCAGATCGCGCATCCGGCAGACTTCGAAAAGCTTCTGCGTCTGGCTTTCCACACCCTTGGCCCCATCGATCACCATCACGGCGGCATCCACCGCCGTCAGCGTACGGTAGGTATCCTCCGAAAAGTCCGAGTGGCCGGGCGTGTCGACGAGGTTAAAGCGGTAGTTGGTGTCACCGCTGTGGAAATCGAACGACATGGCCGAGGCCGAGACCGAAATCCCCCGGTCCTTTTCCATCGCCATAAAGTCAGACCGCGTGCGCCGCGCTTCGCCCTTGGCGCGCACTTGGCCAGCCATCTGAATGGCCCCGCCGAACAGGAGGAACTTTTCAGTCAGCGTGGTCTTGCCCGCGTCAGGGTGGCTGATGATCGCAAAGGTGCGACGGCGCGCGATCTCGGCGGGCAGGGCGGGGCGGTTTTGCGGCGTGTCCAACATCCGCCCCATATAGGCTGCGCCGCGACCGGGCGCAATCTGGCCATTGCTGCGAATCGGCTCTGGGCCTAGCGTGAGAACATAAGTGGTACATGGAGGGATTTGCGATGGAACTGAAAGAGATTGCTCAAGAGTTGGTAAACGGCTGCCGGGCCGGTGCCGCCAAGGTGCGCGAGAACCTAGATAAATTATATGCCGAAGATGCCGTTTCGGTAGAGGCCGCGGATATGGGCGGGCAGGGGCGTGAGACCCATGGGATCAAGGCGATCCACGGCAAACACGACTGGTGGGAAAACGCCATGGAAGAGCACGCGACCGAAGTCTCTGGCCCGTTTTATTTCGGCGATGAGCAGTTCAGCGCAGTCTTCAAGGTCGACGCCACCGACAAGCAAAGCGGCGACCGCTTTCAGATGGAAGAGATCGGCGTTTACCACGTGAAGAACGGCAAAATCTTGCGAGAAGAGTTTCACTACGCCGTTGAGGCCCCCTAACGGGTTGAGGCTTTTCTCAGCAGCGCCGCCGCATCGGGGCGGTTGAGCAGCGCCTCGGCCAGATCAAGCCCGGCATGGGGCAGATCGGAATGGCCGGGGATCACCTCGCCCAAGGCTGCGGCCATTTCCGGCGGTAGGACCGAGCGGGTGCGGCTGTCGACCAGCATGGATTCGGCGGCGATCCCCTCGGCATAGATGATCTGATGGCTGTCAAACAGCAGTTGGAAGTAGTCGACAAAGCCGCCGTCCTGCACCGTCACGCTGTCACCATTGACCAGATGCCGCGCTTTCACGAGCAGTTCCGACCGGCCCGCGCCCATCTCGTCACTACGTTGATAGATGAAAAGCCGGTGGTCGGGGCTAACGATTAGGTCATGTTCGTTGTTCAGCGTGCCTGCGCGGATGCAAATCGGAGCGAAATCGCCCACCGCGCGCAGGGTGCTTTGACCGATCCAGCGTAGGGTTTGAATGCCATCGTCGCGGGTCAGGATGCGGTCACCGACGCGAAGGTCTTCGATGCGGCGTAGCTCGCCGGTGCTGAGCGAGATATGGGTGCCGCGTGTGAAGGACACGCAGGCCAGTTGGCCGAATTTCTGCTGAGCGGTTTGGGTATCAATCCCAACAATGCGGTAGCCTGTTTGCGGGGTCAGCGGGCCGAGCGGCAAAAGGTACACCTCAGCCGCGTGGCCCTTGCCATCAACCTCGACCAGCAGCAGCGCCTCTTGGGTTTGCCCGTCGGGCGACATCAGCGTCAGCAGGCTATCAAGGTGCAGGTCAGCGCCGGGGGTGCCCACGCCGGTCTCCTCGGCAAGGCGCAATTGATCGCCCGGCAGGGTCAGCAACGACAGGCGCTGTGGCTCTGCCGCAAGGTCCAGTTCATAAACATCATCCAACACCAATTCGGCGGCAAAACCCAGCGTATCGCCCATATTCGCCCCGTCGCTCGCGCAAAATTGCCCGGCGCGGTAGACGGCGATGTTCTGTGCAGGGGCGGTGCGGGTGCGGGACATGACGGGCCTTTGCTTTGGGGCTTTCGCCAGCGGGATAAGGTAGAATTGTGGCCCGGATGGGTCAAGGCCCGGGTGATTTGCTGGCATTGGCCGCAGGGCGTGGTAGGCATATGCAAATGCACAGGAGGAATCGCAAAATGGATTTGGGAATCAAGGGGAAGAAGGCGCTGGTCTGTGCCTCGTCCAAAGGGCTTGGCCTTGGCTGCGCCGAAGCGCTGGCGGCGGCAGGGGTCAACCTTGTGATGAACGCACGCGGCGCCGAGGCGCTTGAGGCGTCGGCAGAACGTATCCGTCAGGACTATGGCGTCGAGGTCGTCACCGTGGCGGCGGATGTGGCCACCGAGGAGGGGCAGGCGCTGGTCATCAAGGCCGCTGAGGGCTGTGACATTCTCGTCAACAACGCAGGCGGCCCTCCTCCGGGCATGTGGCATGACTGGGACCGCGAAGATTTCATCAAGGCGCTCGACGCGAATATGTTGGCCCCCATCGCGTTGATCAAAGCGCTGGTGCCCGGCATGATGGAGCGCGGCTGGGGTCGGGTCGTGAACATCACCAGCCAGTCGGTGCGCGCGCCGATTGCTGTCTTAGGGCTGAGTAACTCGGCACGGACCGGGCTTACGGGCTATGTCGCGGGCACCGCGCGTCAGGTCGCGGCCAAGGGGGTCACGATCAACAACCTGCTGCCGGGCATCCATGCCACCGACCGCGCAGATTCGCTGGATGCGGGTGTGGTCAAGGCCAAGGGCATCACACTGGACGAGGCCCGCGCCGAGCGGCAGGCGGGCATTCCCGCAGGCCGCTATGGCACGCGCGAAGAGTTCGGCGCGGCTTGTGCGTTCCTCTGTTCGCAGCACGCTGGTTTTATCGTGGGTCAGAACCTGCTGCTGGACGGCGGCGGCACCAACATCACAATGTAAGCAGAGGAGGGGGCCGAAATGGGAATGAAAACCGCAGCGTTGCTGGTCGGCCTCTTCGCCACTTCGGCCAGCGCCCAAGACCTGCTGCCGCGCTATGAGGCGGCGCAGGTCGCGCTGGACGGGCGGATGCTGAGCATGATGGGAAATGATCCTGCCAAGGCCCGTTGGAGCCCCGAGCGGCGCGGCAAATCCGCCTGTGCGCTGGCCGAGCTTGAACGTCTGCGCGGCCGCCCCGTGGCCGAGGCTTATGTGCGGGAGGTTGAATATGCCATCGGTGAAGCCCACCGGCTGACCCGCGCGGCGGACTTTGGCGGATTGGCGGCGCGGATCCATCGCAATGCGGGGATTCGCTTTCAGCGTGATCTGGTGCCAATCACCCGCAAATGCGGGATCGGGCTTTAGCGAGGATTGATCCGACGGCATGGCAGAGGCAGGCCTTTGCCACGCCGCCGGGCCATCACATTTCTGACAGCGGGTGTTTCGGGACTAGCCCGCTTCAAGCCGCGCGGCTAACGCTAAAGGGGTTGTCTCACCGAAAGGGCCTGCCCCATGCAAAGCACCGTTTTAATTGTCCTCTTTGCGGCTGTCATCCTTGCCAGCCTGCTGGTGGCCCCGCGCCGCGCAACGGTCGAAGGGTTCTTTGGCGGTGCCAATGCGGCGGGCCGTGCACCGGGGCTTTGGGTGCTGGTGCTAAGCCAAGTCACCACATGGATCTTTGCCCGTAGCCTGATGAACGCCGCGATCTTGGGCTATTTCTACGGCATCGCGGGCACGCTGGCCTATGCGGCCTATTACGGGTCGTTCCTGACAGGCGGCTTTATCGTGGGGCAGTTGCGCCGGGGCGGCGCGCGGTCGGTGCAGGACTGGCTGGGTGGGCATTTCGGGCGTTCGGGCACGGCGGCCTATAACCTCGTGATCGGGCTGCGGCTGCTGTCCGAGGTCTTTGCCAATCTGCTGGTCGTTGCGCTGATTTTCGAGGCTGTCTGGCCGGGGTCCGGCACGCTGGCGGTGCTGATCGTCGCTGCGCTCGGCTTTGGCTATTCGGCATGGGGCGGGCTTTCCGCCGCGCTGCGCACGGATGTGGTGCAGATGCTGGTCTTTCTTGTTGTTTTCGGCCTTGCGCTTGGCGCGCTGCTGCTAAGCCCGGGGTTCGAACTTGGCGCGGTGCTGAGTGCGCCGGGCGTCTCGGGGCCCTATAACGGTTGGGTGCTTTTAGCGGTCGCCCTGTTGCAGGTCTTCTCCTACCCCGCCCATGATCCGGTGATGATGGACCGTGGCTTTCTGGCCGATGAGGCAACCACGCGGGCCTCTTTCCTGCACGCCTTTTGGATTTCGACACTCTGCATCATCGGCTTTGGCTTTTTCGGCATCCAAGCCAGCCTGACCGGTGCGGCCTATGAAGGCGAATTGATCGGCACATGGGGGCAGATGTTTCCGGGCTGGATCTTCGTGGCGCTGATGCTGTCCCTGCTGGTCTCGGCACTGTCGACGCTCGATTCCGCATTGGCCTCGGCCGCGCGGCTGATGGTCGAAGAATGGCGCATCGCGCCGCGCAGCCTGAGGGGTGGGCGGCTGGTGATGGCGGGGTTCATGGCGCTTGGTGCGCTGTTGACGCTCTGGGGCAATGCCACGCTTTTCGATGCAGTGGCGGTCAGCGGGACCGCGTCGATGTTCCTTACCCCGGTGCTGCTGGTGGGGCTGGTAGCGGGGCGCCACATCGCGGTCTGGAGTTACCTCGCCGCCTTTGCCGCCGCGATGCTGGGGGCTACGGCCTATTTCGCGCGGGGCTGGGCGCCGGTGGCGACCCTCCTGCCCGAGGGGCATAAATACGAGCAATTGTTGGTGATTTGCGTGATCGTGCTGCTGGCCGGGTTCGCAGCGGTGCTTGCGGGGGCGCGGCGGGGCTGATAGCTGGGTTTCCGAGTGATTTGATCGGATACCGCAGTTTCCATGAGTGACCCCACCCCCCGACTGGAAATCCGCAATCTGCGCCGCGCCTATGGCGGGCGGCAGGTTGTCGATGACGTGTCTTTGCAGATCATGCCGGGGCAGGTGACCTGTCTGCTCGGCCCCTCGGGCTGCGGAAAATCCACCACGCTGCGCATGATCGCCGGCGTTGAGATGCAAGACAGCGGCACGATCCACGTCGATGGCAAGCTGATCTGCGACACCATGTTTCGCGTCCCCCCAGAGCGGCGCGAGATTGGGCTGATGTTTCAGGACTTCGCCCTGTTCCCGCATCTGAGCGTGGCCGATAACGTGGGCTTTGGCCTCAAGAAGGGCACCAAGGCCGAGAAGCGCAAGCGGATTGAGGAATTGCTCGAACGGGTGGACCTGCTGCGCTATATCGACGGCTACCCGCATCAGCTTTCGGGCGGAGAGCAGCAGCGCGTGGCGCTGGCCCGTGCGTTGGCGCCGCAGCCGCGCATCATGCTGATGGATGAGCCCTTTTCCGGCCTCGACAACCGTTTGCGCGACGGCATCCGCGACGAGACCCTGAGCATCTTGAAAGAAGAAGACACTGCTGTTCTGCTGGTCACCCATGAGCCGGATGAGGCGATGCGCATGGCCGATGAGATCGCGCTGATGCGCGACGGCAAGATCGTCCAGCAGGGCGCGCCCTATAACGTCTATACGCGGCCCGTCGATCGCGCCTCTGTCGCATTTTTCAGCGATGCCAATGTGCTTGAGGCCAGGGTAACCGGGGCGCTGGCCGATACCGTCTTTGGCCAATTCCTTGCCCCGGGGGTGCCGGATGGCACGCAGGTAAATATCGTCTTTCGCCCCCAACACCTGCGCATCGACTTTGACCGGGCGGGCAAAGGCCCACGCCCCACGGCGACCGATGGCACCCCGGCCCGGGCCGTGGTGGAACGCGCGCGCTTTATGGGGAACGAAAGCCTTGTTGAATTTGTGTTGGAAGAGGACGGATCGCGGCTCAAGGCCACGGTGCCCAATGTCTTTTTGCCGCAACCCGGCGCCGTCATGTGGCTGACCGTGCGCCGCGACCGCTGCTTTGTCTTTCCGGTGACGGCATGAAGCCCCTGATGGTAGAATTCGGCATGGGGTCGTCCCTGCGCCGCGCCGACTATACGCAGGCCGCGACACGCGCGGTGCAGGATGCGCTGTGGCATAACTCGATCAATCTGGCAGAGCTTTTTGGTTTCGATAGGTCCGCCATGCGGATCATCCTCGACGTGGGCGTGCAACGGCCCGATCTGGTCGACCCCGAAGCGCTGCGCGCGGTCTTTCCCTATGGCGAGGTGACGGTGAACCTGCATCACGGCGGGTTGGATGCGCCGCGCCCCGAAGGAAAGGGGAACCCGACCGTCATGGCGAATGTGGCCCTTTCCGTCGGTTTCGACATGGAGCCTGCCGATGACTGAGCAGCGGATCATCATCGAGATGGGCATGGGTAACGATCTGCACGGGATGGACTATACCAAAGCCGCCGCCCGCGCGATCGAGGATGCCCTGCGCCATTCCTCTCTGCCGCTTTTCGGCGCGCTTGACGTGACCCCGGACCAAATGCGCGTGCAGGTTACCGTGGCGGTGCAAGAGCCTGAAAAGGTGGATGTCGACGCGCTGGTGGCCAATCTGCCGCGTGGCCGGGCCGAGGTACGTGCCGTGAAGGGCGGGCTGAACGTGCCGACAGGGCATGATACCATCGTGATCGCGCAGGCGAGTGTCGAGGCGTTCTTGCCGCTGCAGACCGGTTGGCAACTGAAGACCTGAGCCGGGGGCCAGACCGTCCGGGCGGTCTGGGTCAGCCCGGCGCACCTGCGCCCTTGATTCCGGGCTAGGGGTGGTAGTCAGCCAGCGTTTTGCCCGGCTCGTCGACGAACAGCTCTGGCAAGGCCTCGGCGCTCTCGATCTGATCGATCGCGTAGGTAGCAAATCCCTTTTCATCTTCGCACCAGGCGGTCAGCATCCAAAACCGCCCCCAATTCTCAACCTTCAGTGGCCGTAGCACGCGGGTCTCTTTCCCCGCGACCCCGATCCGCAGCTTCTGACGCGCCAGCACGGCGGCGCGCAGCACCGGCAGATGGGCAAAAACCCGTGTGGCATTGCCCTGTGCCGCCAGCGCCTGCGACCAAGCGGCCCCCTCTACGATGGTCTCGGTCGGCAAGACCGCGTCGAACTTGGCGGCCAATGTTTCTGCCGCGCCCTGCAAGGCGGGGTCTCCAACCTCTGCCGCGACGGCAAGGCCGAGGTTCAGCGCCTCCAATTCAGACGGGGTTAGTGTCAGCGGGGGCAGGGTGATTGCCGGGGTGATCCGATAGCCTTCGCCCCGCGTCCCGGCAATGGACAGGCCCGCCGCGCTGAGCTTGCCCATATCGCGGTAGATCGTGCGAGGGGAGACGCCAAGCCGCCGGGCCAAATCCTCGGCCCGGTGCAGCCGCCCATCCCGCAGCCTGTCGATCAACCGCACGAGCCGATCTTCGGTTTTCGTTGACACCATGACACCTCCTCACGCTCCTGACAAAAACATGTCATAAGGGGAATTGCACGCCCGAAAATCGGCAGTCCTTCGCCCGCAGCACCGCCCATCCGCCGCTTTGCCACTTCATGGTCCTGCCGCCGCCCGCTATCACAGGCAGGACGGCGCTGCATGACTTGCGCCAAACATGATGGGAGAACAGACATGTTGAACAATATCGGATTGCCGGGCCTGCTGCTGATCGCGGTTGTCGTGCTGGTGCTTTTCGGCCGCGGCAAGATTTCCTCGCTTATGGGTGAAGTTGGCAAAGGCATCACCAGCTTCAAAAAGGGCATCAGCGAAGGCGAAGAAGAGACCAAGCGCAGCGACGACATCAAACATGTCGACGAAGTGCACCATGCCGACCTGCCCGAGCATGCCGATCAGGGCACGCATCCCAAGACCGACCTGAAGGCCGACAAGGACCGGGTGTAACCCGATGTTCGATCTGGGTTGGACGGAACTTTTAGTCATCGGTGTGGTGGCCCTGATCGTGGTCGGCCCCAAGGACCTGCCCGTGCTGTTTCGGCGCGTTGGGCAATTCGTGGGCAAGGCCAAGGGCATGGCGCGTGAATTCAGTCAGGCCATGAACGACGCCGCCGACGAAAGCGGCATGCGCGAGATGTCGTCGTCGCTGAACAAGTCGCTAAAAACCGCGACCAACCCGCTGGGCAGCGCCATGGATGAGGTGAAGGACGCGACCCGCTCGCTGACCAACTTCGACCCCGAGAGCGAGACCGGCAAATTGGCGGCGCAAAAGGCCGAGGATGTGAAGAAGATCCAAGCCAGCACCGCCCGCGCCGCAGCCGAGCGCAAGCAACGCGAAGCGGCAGAAGCCATGTCTCAGGCTGAGGCGGCAGAGGCGAAGTTGTCTGACGCGACCCCGGCCCGGGACGAAGCTGCGAAAGCTGCACCGGCACGGCCCGTGATCGAGAAAGACGCGGCACCAGCCAAGGCGGCGCCTGCTAAAGCGGCCTCACCCAAAGCGGCGCCGGTCAAAGCAGCGGCCAAAGCAGCGCCGGCCAAAGCAGCGCCGAAAAAGCCTGCTGCCAAGAAACCCGCTGCGAAAAAGCCTGCTGCCAAAAAGCCAGCGGCAGCCAAACCCGCTGCGAAAAAAGAGTAAGTTAAATGAGCGCCTCCGACGACTATGAGATCGACGACAGCTCGGCCCCGTTGATCGAACATCTGGCCGAACTGCGCACGCGGCTCATCCATTCGGTCATCGCCTTTATCATCGGCATGGTGATCTGTTTTACCGTCTGGAACCCGATCTTTAACTTCCTGACCGAACCGCTGTGTTCGGCCATGGCGGAACGGGGCCAAGAGGATTGCGGGCTGATCCTGATCAAACTGCAAGAAGGTTTCTTTGTCGCGATCTCGATCTCGCTCTTGGGTGGTCTGGTGCTGGGCTTTCCCTTCATCAGCTACCAGCTGTGGCGTTTCGTGGCACCGGGTCTCTACAAGAACGAAAAGGGCGCTTTTCTGCCCTTCTTGATCTCCTCGCCGGTGATGTTCTTCCTTGGTGCGGCCTTTGCCTTTTACGTCGTCACGCCGCTGGCCTTCGATTTCTTCCTTGGGTTCCAGCAGGCGGGCACGCTCGTCGGTGAGGGGCCAGAGGGTGAGAACGGCATCGCGGCCATCGCATTCCAAGGTTCGGCGCAGGAATACCTCTCGCTTACGATCAAGTTCATTGTGGCTTTTGGTCTCTGCTTCCAGCTTCCCGTGCTGCTGACGCTGATGGGCAAGGCCGGGCTGGTCAGCTCCGAAGGTCTGGGCAACGTGCGCAAATATGCCGTGGTGGCGATCCTAGTGCTGGCAGCCCTTGTCACGCCGCCAGATGTGATCACGCAGGTGATCTTGTTTGTTGTGGTCTATGGCCTTTATGAAATCTCGATCTTCCTTGTGCGCCGGGTGGAGAAAAAGCGCGACGAGAAGCTGCGCGAAGAGGGCTACTTTGACGACGAAGACGAGGAAGACCTGCTGTGATCGACGATCCGATGGACCGTATTGCGGCGGCGCTGGAGCGCATGTCTCCGGCGCCGCTGTCAGCCCCCAACTTTGACGCGGCGACGGCGTTTGTTTGGCACACCGATCCTGACCGACTGGTGCCGGTGCCACAGGTGGCGCGGATTGACCTGCCGCTGTTGATTGGCGTCGACCGGGCGCGGGATACGCTTTTGGCCAACACCCGCCAATTCGCGGCGGGTCTGCCTGCGAACAACGCGCTGCTCTGGGGTGCGCGTGGCATGGGGAAATCCAGTCTTGTCAAAGCGATACACGCGGATGTTCAAGCATCACATGAAGCGTTGCGCATCGTCGAATTGCAGCGCGAAGACCTGCCCTCGGTCGGACGGCTTCTGACCCTGCTGCGCGGGGCGTCGCAGCGGTTTATCCTGTTTTGCGATGACCTGAGCTTTGGCCATGACGACGCGCATTACAAGTCGCTGAAGGCGGTGCTGGATGGCGGCATCGAAGGGCGGCCCGAGAATGTGGTGCTCTACGCCACCTCGAACCGCCGTCATCTGATGCCGCGCGACATGATCGAAAATGAGCGGGGCAGTGCGATCAACCCTTCGGAGGCAGTCGAGGAAAAGGTCTCTCTCTCCGACCGTTTCGGGCTTTGGCTTGGGTTCCATCCCTGCGATCAGGACCAGTATCTGGCGATGATCCGCGGCTATTGCGATGCCTTCGGCGTAGAGATCGACGACGACACCCTGCGCGCAGAGGCTGTCGAATGGCAGGCCACACGCGGGGCGCGGTCGGGCCGTGTGGCTTGGCAGTATTTCGTGGATTTGGCGGGCCGGAAAGGCGTTCCCGTTTCGGGCGGTTGAGCGCGCCTGCTGGTGCTTCAGCAAAAAGGCCCGCAAGTTCTGCGGGCCTTTTTTGTTTGATTACTGGATGTAGGGCGTCGGATCGACGCTCTCAAAGCCCTTGCGCACCTCGAAATGCACATGCGATTCCGATCCGCCGCGCAGTTTGGCGATCTGCTGGCCCCGGCTGACGGTATCGCCCTTGGCGACATTCACGCCGTCCACATTGGCATAGACCGTGAGCAGGTTGTCCGGGTGGCGCACCACGACAATCGGGATGCCCTCGGCGCTTTTGGTGATCGCGGCCACGGTGCCCCCTTCGGCGGCCTTCACCGGCCCGCCGGGGTTGCCCTTGATGTTGATGCCCTCGTTCTTGCCCTTGGAATAGGCGCGGATGATGGAGCCTTGAACCGGCGGCGTCATCTTCGTCGTTTTTGCAGGGGCGGTGGGTTTGCCGACATCGGCCACAGGCTCTTTCGGCTCGACTTTGGGAGGCAATGGTTTGGCCGTCTCATCCTGCGGCAGCGGTTTGGCCGCCGAGGGGGGCGTCGGCGTGGGGCTGCCCGCGCCGGGCGCGCTGGTGACAGGTTGCACGGGGCGCGAGGCGGCGGCACTGGATGCGGTGTTGGTCGCCTGACGTGGGGGCGCTTGTTTCTCTACCGGGATCAGCAGGAATTGCCCCTCGCGGATCGCGAAATCGGGGCCGAGGCCGTTCCACTCCGCCAGCGCTTTGACCGGCACGTTATAGAGGCGCGCAACGGTATAGGCGGTCTCGCCACGCTCGACCCGGTGGCGCACCGGCTCTTTCGCCGATTGCGGCGCGCTAGGCTGAGGCGCTGTGGGCTGCGGCGCGGTGGTGCCGGTGCTTGCAGGGGGCAGGCTTTGCGTTTGCACGCTCGGCGTCGCCGGGGCGCGGTCAATGGCGCTGCCCGCAAGGGTGGTGATATCAACGGCGCCATTGGTGCCGGGGGCAGGCTCGGCGACCCGCCGGGGCAGGGCGATGATCTCTCCTTGGCGAAGCGGGACGCCCGGATCAATGCCGTTGTAGCGTGCGAGTTCGCCGCTGTCGGCCCCCACACGCGCGGCGACGTCTTTCAGCGTATCGCCACGGCGGGCGACGGCGACTTGATAATTGGGGTAAGCGATCACGCCCCGGGCGTCGGGCTTGGGGCGGTCCGCCAAGGGGCCGCGTGCCGCTTCGGCGGTGGAAAAGCCATCGCCAAAGGTGCTGCGCATGTCGTAATCCAGTGGCTGATTTTCGCAACTTGCCAGCAGTATCGCACTGGTCCCGGCCATTAGGGTCAGCCGCATGGGGCGGCGCAAGCGTGTTTGGCGCATCTGCAAGTCCTCATCTTCGCCCCAGACGGTAAGGGGCGTTGTCCGTGTCTCTCTAACCTATTAGCCGTCCTTGCCCAAGCCTTCCAGCAGGGGGACAAAGCGCACGGCGCGCAATTCGTCGTATTCCAGCCCATCAGCGGTCTTTCGCACGCGGATGAGGTGTTGGACGGTGTCGGATTGGCCGACGGGCAACACCATGATGCCGCCCTCTTTGAGCTGGGCCAGCAGGGGGCCGGGCGGGTCTTCGGCGGCGGCTGTCACGATGATCCTGTCAAACGGTGCTTGTTCGGCAAGGCCAAAGCTGCCATCGGCGGTGATCGCGGTGA
>Ga0207906_1000160_pt1 | contig 43248 bp, 44 predicted proteins | sample LinPmetageLP37_FD_184050 | JGI IMG/M metagenome (GOLD analysis project Ga0207906, IMG submission 184050) | Marine viral communities from the Pacific Ocean - LP-37 (SPAdes) | ecosystem: Environmental > Aquatic > Marine > Oceanic | place: Pacific Ocean | collected 2010-06-16 | reverse complement strand
AAAATTTGTCTGGAAACCATAGAGCTGTGGCACCACCTGATCCCATTCCGAACTCAGAAGTGAAACACAGTATCGCCGATGGTAGTGTGGGGTCTCCCCATGCGAGAGTAGGTCATTTCCAGGCGCCAAATAAAACAGCAAGGCCACCTTAATCGGGTGGCCTTTTTGTTTTGTGCCTTAAAGCTAAGCAATTAGTCAGTGTGGCCAGTATGCCTATGCAAGAGTCGGTTATTTCTAGGCGCCTAAATTGACTTGAAAGAGTCGTGAAACAGCCCGCTATTATGTAGCGGGCTTTTTACGTCTGTAACTTAAGATATTTAAGACTGGTAGGATACTACTGTGCGTAATTCAGAAAAATATCTGAATTTTATCTGTAAAACCAACTGACTATTAGTCTTTATAACTCATAACTGCTGCTTTGCTCGCATTAAAATAGTCTGCAATTGACTCGATGCTAATAGTGTTCAAAACAACTTATGCATTATTAATTTTTTGTTTTAGATCGTATGCGTCTTCGGTTACAACACGCTCAAGCACTTCAATCCGTTTACGTAGGGCGCTTATTTCATCATGTAGGGCTTTATTGTTGGTTGCTTGGTCTGTTGTGGCACGAACTTGGCGCTCTCTAAGTTTCATTATGCTCACGATAAAACTGCCCAAAATAGCCAAAATTGGGATCAGTAATGCCATTGTTGCTGGGTTCATAAAATGTCCTTATTAGTCTTATTAAATAGCCTTTACTTTGCTAACTCCGTTAAATTAACCTGCAATAGACCTGCTATTAACACGTCAATTTGCCTTATGAGTAAAACAGATGGCTAGTTTGATAGTGGTTAACGTCTAAATTTATGATCTTTATCACCATATGCTCATCTCTTATCCCGAGTGCAGATTGATGTGTTTTGTTGTCTATTATTGTGACGACTTCAATCAAAATTACCAGTGACAAAAGTCATCATTGTGAAATCAACTTAACACCACTGATTATTATCTAAAATAGTTATTTTTTAGTTCACTGATTTTATGGTCTATTTTATGATTTTTATGACTTAAATATTATTTTTTCACCTGCGACACTTGTTATATTTTCAGTCATCCATATATATAATTATGTAGCAGGAACGATTAACGAAATGCTCGATTGAGGTTTCAGTAAACTTGCTAACACAGTGCCGAAAGGACTGTAAACTCGTAACACCACTAACACAAACAGTGGTCATTTTTACATATTGCTTTAGACAAGGGTATGAACATGCGTAATTTTAATATTTCTCCAGATTTAACTCCTCTTTATCGAAGTGCGATTGGTTTTGATCGTTTAGCGCAACTTGCTGAACATGCAGCAGCCAATAATGCTAACACTGGTTATCCTCCTTATAATATTGAGCTTTTAGGTGAAAACCGTTATCGGATCACTATGGCTGTTGCAGGTTTTTCTATGCCTGAATTAGATATCATGAGCGAAGGCGAAAAATTGTTAGTTAAAGGCAATAAGACTGCTAAGAGTGATGAACGAAAATATTTACATCAAGGCATTGCTGAACGAGGCTTTGAACGCACTTTCCAACTAGCTGATCATGTGCGAGTGATTGGGGCGGACTTAGAACACGGTTTACTCAATATCGATTTGATTCGTGAGATTCCAGAAGCGATGAAACCACGTAAAATTGATATTGTCGCAACAAACACGCTCGGCTAAACCTTTATTGTTAGCTTGGTGTATATGTGGCTTAAGTGTAATCTAATATTTAAGCCATATTCACAACCTTTAGTGTTATCTCCCTCCCCATTTTTAGCTCATTGCTTACGCCTAGTTTTTTACACTAGGCTTTTTTGTGTTCAAAATTTATTAGTCTAATCGTTATTCTGTGTCTTGGTTGTTTAATAGCACCGGTCCAGGCCCTTGTTTAGCGAGCAAATCATCAGGATTATACAGTGGACAGTTTTTCATCGATAAACAACCACAACCAATGCAACCTTCTAATAAGTCTTTTAATTTTTGCATCTTAATAATCCTTTGGGTTAGTGATTGTTTCCAAGCATTCGATAAATCAGCCCAATCTTCTTTAGTCGCTGTTCTTCCACTGGGTAGACTCGCGAAAGCAAGGTGTATTTCATCCAGTGATATCCCTAATTGCTGCGCCGCTTTAATGAGCGATATTCGCCTAATAACGTCTCGTGCATAACGACGTTGATTGCCTTGATTTCGCCAACTACTGATTAAGCCCTTTTGTTCATAGAAGTGGATAGCGGACACATTGATCCCACAACGCTTTGCAACTTGGCCAACACTTAATTCTGCTTCCATTATTATTCCAACTATTTTTTATCATTTTGGCAAAAATAATCCTTTACCTCAAGTTAACTTGAGGTATTAAGCTGTGTTGAATTATTAATAAGGAGATAAGAGATGCGATTAGAACATTTAAATCTAGTAGTGAATGACTTAGACGAGTCATTAGTATTTTATAAAGCCGCATTTCCGCATTGGCGAGTGCGTGGTGGTGGCGAATCTATTTGGCATGGTACACCAAGAAAATGGCTACATTTTGGTGATGATTATCATTATTTGTCGTTAAATGATTCGGGGACTGGGGAAGCTCGCGATCTTAAAAGTAATGCATTAGGTTTGGCACACTTTGCCTATGTAGTCGATAACATTGATGCATTAGTGGCAAGATTGGCCTTGGTCGGTTTTGAGGTGGCGATCATCGGTGGTCATGACCCTTTTTATAAAAGCCGCTACTTTATAGACCCGAACGGGTTTGAAGTCGAATTTGTTGAATACTTAACCGACATACCTAGTGAACGAAATCAGTATGATACTGAGTAATTAGTAACTGTTCATACTAAGTATTAATCAGCAAACAGTCGCCAGTAACTTTTAATGGCCAATCACTCAACATTAACTGCCATTGAGCTTATAGATAAAGCTCAATGGTTTAGGTTTAGGTTTAGGTTTAGTGGATTTTAGTAAGTTATCGATAAGTATCTGTACAGATAGCTCAATTATAAGTAATCAGATAAATCGCTATTAGCCGCTATCTCGACTTCTTGTTGCTTACCATGGAATAAGTAAGCTACTTCATTGCCAATTAACCGTAATGTTTCACCTTGACGCCATAGGGCGCTGCCTTCTTGGATTCCGATAACCGGCGTTAAAGGATCAACTAAGGTAAATTCTAACAAGCGTTGCGCGCGCGTTTCACCATTATGACCCGGCAGCTGGTAATTAGTGTAATGCGGATTTAATTGAAACGGCAGTATACCTAAGGCGGTAAATGATGGTGGTTCAACAATTGGCATATCATTGGTGGTACGAATGCTGGCCCCAGTAATGTTTGAGCCAGCACTCCAGCCAATGTACGGCATACCACTTTGTACTTGTTCACGGATTAAATGCACTAAGTCGTAACGATATAATTCGTTAAGTAATTGAAATGTATTACCACCGCCAATCAAAATTCCGGCCGCATCTTGAATTGCTTGTTTTGGGTCGGCAAATTGATGAATGCTATTAATGGTTATTGACAGTGGTTCAAGTGCAGTCTGTACTTTTGTCAAATAATCATCGTAGCTAACACTGACTCCCGCATAGGGAATAAATAGCCACTGTTGCCCAGGTTGGGTTAATGGACGAATAAGCTCGACAGCATGAGTTAAATAAGCAGAGTCACCGACGCGTGAAGCACTCAGCATTAACGCATTAATGGTCATAAAAAGTCCTTTTTGTTCATTGTTTTCGACAGTTTAACAAAGATTAACCATTGTCGACACAGAGTTTGTTTCTGGCGGTTATTTTTCAGTTTCAATTAATCAAACCTCCCTAGACTCAGCTCGCTTGAATTTCAAGTCTCTGTTTTGTCAGCTCATAAAAGAGTATAAATTTTTTTAATACAACTAAGCTTGAATTTAAATTTTTTGGACATATTATGTCTTTAGTAACAATGAAAAATCGGCACTTTTGCCATACAGGAGCTTAAATGAAGCGTATATTTTTGTTGATCGCAACCAACTTTGCCATATTACTGGTTGCTTCAATTGTAATGTCTATTCTTGGGGTTAATACCTCAACAATGGGTGGACTGTTAGTATTTGCTGCCATTTTTGGTTTTGGTGGTTCGTTTATCAGTTTAGCCATTTCAAAATGGATGGCCAAGAAAACCATGGGTTGCGAAGTCATCACCCATCCTCGTGATAATATGGAGCGTTGGTTAGTTGAAACAGTTGCACGCCAAGCTGAAAAGTCTGGTATTAAGATGCCTGAAGTTGCTATATACCAGTCACCTGAAATGAACGCCTTTGCTACAGGCCCAAGTAAAAACAATGCCTTAGTCGCAGTGAGTTCAGGTTTGCTTTATGGCATGACTCAAGATGAAATTGAAGGCGTACTTGCACATGAAGTAAGCCATGTGGCAAACGGCGATATGGTGACTTTAACCTTAATCCAAGGCGTCGTGAACACCTTTGTTATTTTTGCTGCACGTGTTGTTGCTGGCATTATTAACAATTTTGTTTCTAGCAATGATGAAGAAGGTGAAGGCCTAGGCATGTTTGCTTATATGGCTGTGGTATTTGTGCTTGATATGTTGTTTGGCATTTTAGCTTCAATGATTGTGGCTTACTTCTCACGTATTCGTGAGTTTAAGGCCGATGAAGGGGCGGCGCGATTAGCAGGTAAAGGCAAAATGATTGCTGCGTTAGAGCGTTTACGCCAAGGTCCTGAATCTGGTGCTATGCCAGCTCAAATGTCGGCTTTTGGAATTAACGGTAAACGTTCAATGGCTGAGCTAATGATGAGCCACCCTCCATTAGAAAAACGTATTGCGGCACTGAAAAATAGCTAATATTCAGAAAATTATCGGGTTTATGTCGGTAAAATAGAAAGGGAGCCTTTGGGCTCCTTTTTTGTTTTTTATGCATTAGGAATGATTGAATTGGGAGCTTTAATCGGTTACTTGTAGTGGGTTATTGCATTAATCACTCTAATCGATGACATATTGTTGTTTTATCACACCCAATAGGATAGTTTCAGATATGATCTGATCTCGCAATAATATTGCAAATAATGTCGATAAGCATACTCTTAATGGATACAAATATGCTTATAAGAACATGAGTCAACCAACACTATTCAGGAAATTGATATGCTGAAAAAAGCTATTTCTCAAGCGCAATTAAGAGAATGGCAGCTAGAAATAAACGATATTTCTGCCGAGTTTCGTCTTGCTATCATTTTTTATCAGGCCAATATTGAACTGAGTATTGATGTTATTTGCACAAGTCAAAATATTGATAAAAATACCCAGCAACAACATGAGTCTAGTGTATTACAACATCTCAAAGCGACCCTCACGCATAATGTCACCACCCTCGATCAGCACTCGTGTGTCTACCACAAACTTATTCGTTCAGCCCAAGGTACTATTATTGGCGTGATAAGCTTTAGCACTCAAGAGAAGCCGCCGTCCGAAGAGGTATTAAATCAAGCCTTATCGGCTATGCAAATACGCATAGCCGATATGCTAAGTAATGCAATCCGCTATTATATAAGCTCATTAACGATCGATTCTCATGCGAGTAAGCCAGTGTCTCTTGATGTTGATTTACAATCCTTTATTGATGCTTTTGAAGAGCATATTTGGGTAAAAGACACCAATGGGCAATATGTTTCATGTAATAAAAGTGTTGAGAGAGCTTGGCGAAAATCAAAAGAGCAAATTCTGGGGAAGACCGACTTTGATTTATTTGATCAACGCACTGCAAATGAATTTATTGAGAGCGATAAATTAGCCATCAATAGCGGAGCTTCCGTAGTGGTGTCTGAATGTGAAGAAGTCGACGTCAACTTTAATAAAGTCTGGCTCGAAACCATTAAAGCTCCAATTAGCAATGCTCAAGGCAAATTGACTGGGGTTATCGGAATGACCCGCAATATTGCCAAGCACAAAGAGGCTGAAGAACAACTTATTCTAGCCGCGAGTGTGTTTCAAAATGCTGTAGAAGGTGTAGTGATAACCAACAGTGATGGAAATATTACTGAAGTTAACCAAGCCTTTACTGATATAACGGGTTACAGTCGTGAAGAGGTATTAGGTAAAAATCCGAGATTACTTAATTCCGGTCGTCATCCAAAAAGCTTCTTTGAGCGTTTGTGGAATACGTTACTTGTTCAAGGTAAATGGCATGGTGAAATTTGGAATCGTCGCAAACATGGGGCGATATTTCCACAAAAGATCACTATTAGTGCCGTTTTAGATAAACAAAATATCATTCAGTATTATGTGGCAGTATTTGCCGATATTTCTGCTCAAAAACAAAATGAAGAAAAATTAAAAAATTTAGCCTATTTTGATCCGCTGACACAGCTCCCAAACAGAATGCAATTTATGTCATTGCTTGAGCAAGAGGTTAATCACTCTCATCGGGCCAAAAAGCAGCTGGCGATTGTGTTTTTAGATATCGATTTTTTTAAGCACATTAATGACAGTCTAGGTCATGTTATTGGCGACGAAATTTTAGTTGAGTTAGCTAAACGTTTATCTTACGCCTTATCTGATTTTGATGTGTTAGCCCGTCTAAGTGGCGATGAATTTGTCATCATGCTGCCTAGTATTATGGGGACAGATTCTGTCACCTCATCAATTGATCGCATTCGCAGCGTGTTTGAGCGTCCGTTTATACTGGATAATTCTCAATCTGTAAGGTTAACTGCCAGTATGGGCGTTGCTATCTACCCCAGTGATGGCGATGACCATGACAGCTTACTACGAAATGCTGACTCCGCTATGCACCGTGCTAAATTGGATGGGCGAAATAATTACGCTTTTTATACCGAGTCCATGACCAAACAAGCAGCAGAACAATTAAAACTGCAAACGGCATTGCATCAAGCATTAGTTAATGAAGATTTTTATTTAATGTATCAACCAAAGGTTAAGCTATCCGATTTAAAACCAAATGGTTTTGAAGCCCTTATTCGCTGGCACGATACGGCTTTAGGTCAAATTTCTCCTGCTGAATTTATTCCATTAGCCGAGAAGATTGGTTTGATTTGGGACATTGGTTTATGGGTATTAAAAACTGCCTGTTTGCAGGGGGTAGAGTGGTTAACACAAGGCAAAACATTTGAACGTATTTCCGTTAATGTGGCGAGCTTACAGCTACAAAGGAATGATTTTGTTGATAAAGTACGTTCTATTTTATTAGAAACGGGATTACCTGCGAAACATTTGGAATTAGAGGTCACCGAATCTTGTATGATGAATGATCCTGATGCAATTATTCGTGATTTGAAATTATTAGGTGCTATGGGAATAGCCTTGAGTATCGACGATTTTGGTACAGGTTACTCTTCTCTGAATTATCTCAAAAAGTTACCAATTGATAAGCTAAAAATCGATCAATCATTTGTGCGAGACATTCCTCATGATACCAATAACACCGCCATAGCTAAGGCGGTAATTGCATTGGGTCATGCCCTGAATTTACAGATTATTGCAGAAGGGGTGGAAACCGTCGAACAAGCCGATTTTTTGCGGCTTAATGGCTGTGATTTGGTTCAAGGATATCTGTATAGCAAACCGCGACTACCACAAGATCTTAACGAGTTTTTACCTACGATCCGTAACAGCAATTTACCTAATGAAATTAAAGTAAAGTAACAAAAATGCAGCTTACAGAGTGTGTAAGCTGCTTTGCCATTAACATTACGACTTTTAGTACTGCATTAAGCGTAAATATCTAGGTTCACCGATGTTGAATCACTGTTGGCCATTTCGGTGTTATCACCCTTATAAATACTGCTCAATGCCTCAAAGAAAATACTGCCGATGTCCTCGTCAGTTAATCCATCTGTAAGTGGTTTTAATTCATCTAACATAGACTTCAACGACTCTTGCTGCTCGTCGGTCAATGATGACAACATGTCTGTGGTTAATTGCTGTTGATCATCAGACAAGGTCGATACCGCTGTATCTAGCCCAGGCGGTACACCGCCTTTTGGTGGCGGCGGGCCATCAGGACGCGGAGGTCTTTGTGTATTTTCGGTCGATGTCATTTGCATCGAAGTATTACCACTCGTCACTTGCATATTTACTCCTTAGATATTCTCTGTAATCTATTTTTGATGAAACTACCTAGCAACATATTATTGTTAATTACGTTGTTTTGGTGGTTGTTTCATATCGTCAGGACCATTGGCAGGTACAGCGACAAGCTCGCCATCGATAATTTGACAACTTGCTTCAAGGGTATCTCCCCGCGGGGTGTCAAAACTAACCTGATCATTTTCAACACTGTTAGCACACGCTTCAACAGCTTCTTTAGGTGGCTTTCTATCATGCGGGTTAGCATTAGCAGCGAAAGATGCTAATAACAGAAAGCTAAGTAGACCAATACTGATTGGCTTAAGAGTCATAGTGACACTCCTTGGTTAGGTAACTAAAGATAATATAACCTAACAATGTGGAGTAATTGTGCAGAATTGGAGGAGATTTTTATCAGTTATTTATCGCGACTAGTTTATGCGTATATAGCTGGTTATAATGTATTTTATGCAAATATCTCAAAAGCTTTTCTTGGCCTTTGTTGGCCTAACCAGTATTGTACTTATCGCCACGTTATCGTTAGCGAGGTGGAGTTTTGACCAAGGTTTTTTAGACTATATCAACGGATTAGAACAAGAACGTTTACAGCATTTATCGAATGAACTATTGACACTTTATGCGGCTAATCCGGAAGCACAAACCGATCCATCAGTAATGACAGATCAACAATCTACACAAGTGTGGCAGTCGATTAATCAAAAAACATTAACACAAGCCATTTCGCTTCACGCTCCATTTCCAAAAAGAAATAGACCCGGCGACGGGGCAAGACCGCCAAGACCTGCAGGTGATAATCGTCCTCCAATGGGACCTGATCGACGTTTAGGTCCTCCTAGGCAACGGCCACCTTTTTCACCACCTTCTGGTCCACCGACGGGGTTATACTCAGCAGAACAACAGTTTATTAGCGGCGTTGATATTGGCAATGTGGATAATCGGATTAGCTTAACCTTGTTATTCAACGATCGTATAGTAGGCTATTTATACAGTAGCCCCATTCGTGAAGTTGAATCGTCTTCAGCTACCGCATTTTCTCAGCAACAACGTTGGACCAGTATCGGAATCGGTTTATTGTGTTTACTGCTTGCCAGTGCAATTGCTTGGTGGTTGTCACGTTTTCTACTGATCCCCGTTAAACAAGTTATGCTGGGAGTATCGTATTTATCTCAAGGTAATTATGATGAACGCTTATCACCTCAGCGTGCAGATGAGCTGGGTCAATTAATGACCAATATTGATCATCTCGCCATGACGCTATCGAAAAACCGCAGTGCTAAAAATCGTTGGTTAGCTGATATTTCTCATGAACTGCGCACGCCATTGAGTATTTTATGTGGTGAGATTGATGCGATTAAAGCAGGGATCAGGACGTTCGATAACACACAGCTGAACTCACTCGAACAAGAAGTGTTGCGCATGAAGCACTTAGTCGATGATTTGTATGAACTGTCTTTATCTGATGTTGGTGGACTCCGATATCATTTTCAGCGGGTGAACGTCAGTGAGTCACTACACAGCACGCTTAATAGTATGGCTACCAGCCTACAAGATAAAGGCCTAACGCTACAAAGTCAGCTCCAGCCGGGGGTGTATTTATCTGCCGACGTACTTCGCCTTGAACAGCTATTTATTAATTTACTAATGAATTCTATGGCTTACACAGACAGTCCTGGGGTAATTGATGTGCGATTGTCACAACAAGCCAAAATGATGATATTAACCATTAATGATACTAAGCCCAGTGCCAGCATTGGAGAGTGTGAACACCTGTTTGAGCCATTGTATCGCCAAGACAGTGCCCGCACACGCCGTGGTAGTGGTGCAGGTCTTGGTTTAACCATCTGTAAGAATATTGTCGAAGCGCATGATGGCACCATTAAGGCCGTCCCATCACCATTGGGTGGGCTTTGTATTGAAGTACAATTACCTATGCACAGGGAATGACTATGAGTGGACATGTTCATCAACAACCATTGACCATATTAGTGGTAGAAGACGAGCCTAAAATAGCGCAGATTTTAGTCGACTTTTTAACCCTTGAAGGTTTTAACACCTTGGTACAACACGATGGTCGTGATGTAATTGAAACGATTAAGTCTCAACAAATTGACTTTATGATTCTAGATTTGATGTTGCCCTATAAAGACGGTTTAACCATTTGTCGAGAGTTGAGGCAATTTTCAATGCTGCCAGTGTTAATGTTAACGGCGCGGGTAGATGAAATTGACCGCTTAATGGGCTTAGACATCGGCGCAGACGATTATGTGTGTAAGCCATTTTCGGCTAGGGAAGTCGTTGCTCGGGTAAAAACGATTTTAAGACGAGTTGAGAATACCCATGGCAGTCAAAGCGAGCAGGTTATTCGTTATAAACATCTACAAATCAATATCGAACGCTTTAAATGTCAGGTCGACCAACAAGACGTAGAATTAACCCCTGTTGAGTTTAGATTACTGCATACTTTGCTAAAACGGCCAGGTGTGGTGCACTCTCGAGATAGCCTCATGCAGGTGTGTTATGTCGACGATCGTATTGTTAGTTCACGTACCATTGACAGTCATGTGAAAAATCTACGACATAAGTTAACCCAAGCCAGCCAACAAAAGGAGTTACTGCATTCCATTTATGGTGTGGGTTATAAGGTAGAGTAATGATGCATTTTATTGGTAAGTCTATTTTACGTTTTAAAGCCGTTTAATAAGCATCCTAATGTAATGGGTAAGCTTAGTAGCTGGCGATTAATGTGTATTACTGATCAGCTTTAGTTTCGGAAAAACTCCTTTAAATCTGCACTATTTTTGCGCTTTTGATTGCTAACATCACTATACCTAATGCTCCTAGCTATCTGGATTAACAAGGAATAGTTTTATACCGTCACTAATTTTATTATTACTGCTGTGCTGTCAGGTTTTTCTGACCATTACGTTGGTCGCAGTATTTATTGGTGGTTACCAGGAACCGTCATAATTTGACCTTAACACCATAGTCTCTTGTTAACCTTTCAAGTACCCACGCGAATCATTTTCTAAGTGTTATATAAAATGCTCAGCATTTTGTTGTTGCTGTTCCCCTAGCAAGATTATTATCCGATTCAGGTGCATTGCAGCAGCTTTATCGATTTATTACATTTATCTACCATGTTTACTCGCTCATAGCTTGGCTTTTGTTTAGAATGTCGTTGATATCATTTAGAGTATCAACGTGACCTTTTACTGGCATTGAATCGATTGGCGGGTTATGACTCATTGCGAATAGCATGTGGTAATTCCCCCGTGAATATGAGACTAAGAGTTGATAGTCGGATAAATGCTGATCACGTAAGATAGACCTTCCACTGGCATGCGCCGTTAGGAATACATTTATACTGAGGTGGACTGTTTTTCTGCCTAGGAGCATTAATGCAACTGTTTGTAAAAGATTTAACTGTAATCGATTTTTCTTACCTTTGTCCTGTTCGAGGCATGGTTGGTGAAAGCTGGATTGTCGATGTGCTATTAGATGGTGGCTTGGATGAGCAAAATATGGTGCTCGATTTTGGCAAGGTTAAACGCATCATCAAAAACACCATTGATGATGTAGCCGATCATCGCCTGTTAATCCCTACTGCGTGTAGCGAAGTGCGCTGGCAGCAGAAGGGCGACCGTGTTTGGATGGATTTTAGCAGTGACAAAGGTGACATACATTTAGCCTGTCCTTCACAAGCATTTGCGCTTATTCCTTCAGAAGTGATTGACTATGAAAGCGTCAATGACTTTTTGAAGAAAGCCTTACGTGAAGTGTTACCGGAAAATGTCCAAGGCATCAGCCTCACATTACGCAGCGAAGTGCTCGATACCCCGTTTTACCATTACAGCCACGGATTACGCAAGCATGACGGCAACTGTCAGCGGATTGCCCATGGTCATCGTAGCCCAGTAACGGTATTTGAAAATGGTATTGCAGAGCCCAAATGGGACCAATATTGGGCAGAACGTTGGCATGACATTTACCTCGGCACCGAAGAGGATTTAGTGTCGGTAAAAACCCTAGAATTGTCTAAGCAGACTAAAATCAGCGACGAAACACACTATGGTTTTCATTATGTTGCGCCTCAAGGTGATTTTCAATTAGCAATGCCTAAGCATTGCTGTGACTTAATTCCTCACGACACTACTGTTGAGATGCTTGCTGAATACATGGCAAAGACATTGGCCAGTAAAGAGCCTAAAAGTCATTTTAAAGTGATTGCTTACGAAGGTATTGGCAAAGGGGCCATTGCGGTAAGGGGTTAATCAAGTATTATTAATGGGCTGCCTTAAGGTGGCCCTTTTTTTTATCTTTTTGTCGCGATTAACAAGGAATGCGTTTCGATTATGTTATTAAAAAATACCATTTTAAAATTGATATCAACTGCAGCAATGCTGGTGGTCAGCTTTTGTGGCTTAACGGCTAATTCGTTTGCCGCTGTGACCTTTCAAGGCCAGTTTGAACAAGGTGCTTTAGTGCGCGGGGCTGTGCCAGCCGGCAGTAAGGTTTTGTTGAATGATCAAGCCGTAAAAGTCACCCCAGACGGTCAGTTTGCTATAGGGTTTGATAGAGACGCGAAAAAAGACCAAGTATTTAAAGTGATCTACCCAGACGGATTAACAGAAATTAAGCCGTTAAAAATAGCCGCAAGAGACTACAAAATTGATCGGGTCACCGGCATAAGCCAGAAAATAATGAAACCAGATCCCGTCGCTCAAGCGAGGGCTGCTAAAGATGCTAAACAGACTCGTGCAGCCAGAGACTTATTTAGTCAGCAAGATGCATTTATGCAAAGCTTTATTTGGCCTGTAACAGGCAGAATTTCAGGGGTATATGGTAGTCAGCGTATATACAATGACGTACCCGGAAATCCACATTTTGGGGTTGATGTTGCCCGCCCAACAGGCACTGTAGTGGTTGCGCCTGCAGACGGCGTTATAACCTTAGCTGAACCCGACATGTTTTATTCTGGTGGCACTGTGATTATTGATCACGGCTATGGGGTGAGCTCAACATTTTTACATTTAAGTAAACTGTATTTAAAAGTGGGTGACAAAGTAGCACAAGGCGATAAAGTCGCTGAAATTGGCGCGACAGGTCGAGTGACTGGCCCACATTTAGATTGGCGCTTAAACTGGTTCCAAATGCGCTTAGACCCTGTGTCGATTGTGCCGTCTATGGCGACTGTGTTAGCCGCTCAGAAAGCGGCTAAGTAGTGTTTGCTGTATAGAGTCAGAGCCTTTTTGACTCTATAACCAACAGCTTTACGGGTATCTGTAGAGCATTATTTATGCCTCTTTGAGCTATAGCTTCAGCTGCGCGACTCACTATTTTCTGCTTACTGCATAAAGGAAGCTAGTTATGATAAAGCGAGTTGGCAACATCGAGATCCAACTGAAACACAAAGCGACATGTCATTGTGGTGCTGTTGAACTTGAACTTACGCTACCCAATGGTCTTGAAAATCCGAGACGATGCGATTGTTCAATTTGTCGTAGAAAAGGGGCGATTGTTGCTTCCGTTAAGCTGGATGGTATTCGAGTGGTAAAAGGTCAAGATGTGTTGAGGCTTTATCAATTTAATACTCATACTGCAAAGCATTATTTTTGCTCACTCTGCGGTATTTACACTCATCATCAACGACGTTCAAACCCAACTGAATATGGCTTTAATATTGGGTGTTTAGAAGGTGTTAATCCATTTGAGTTAGGTCACATTGTCACTGGCGATGGTATCAATCATCCTGCCGATCGGAATGTTTAATATTACGGCCATATTAGCCAGTCATTATCATGGATATCTCCATTGGTTATTAATGGTAATATTTTGTCAGCTTTAGACGTAATGTGACTGAGTGTTATGATAGGAGATCGCAATGCTGCGATGGTTTATATTATTGATTAGCGTCATCGTGTGTTTGAACGTGAATGCTACTATCAATCTGACGTCATTAAGTGAAAAGGGCATAGATAAGTGGCACCCTAAAGTGTTTTCCGGTAAATCAATTTACTCCATCGTTGAGTATAAAGGGCGTTTGGCACTAAAGGCACTTAGTCATAATGCCGCGTCAGGATTAGTGTTAGAACGCCAAATTGATCTTATGGTAACGCCTTACCTCAACTGGAGTTGACTCGTCGAAAAGCAACTGCTGCAGTTAAATGAGCGCAGTAAAAAAGGCGACGACTTTGTTGCTCGAATTTATGTGGTTATTGATGGTGGTTTTATGGTGTGGAATACCAAATCATTAAACTACGTTTGGTCGAGTAATCAAGATCAGGGCTTGGTTTGGGACAACGCTTTTGCTGGCTCAAGTGTTAAAATGCTCTCTATTAGAGGTAAGGAAGCGCAGAAGGGCAGATGGTATCCACAAAAGCGCAATGTATACCAAGACTTGATTGAAACCTTTGGTGATAAAGGCAGTGATACCGCGAATCGTAAAGCCTATCAATACATCGATATCATCGTGATAATGACCGACACAGATAACAGTGGTAAACAAGCTGAATCTTATTATGCAGACATCATATTTAGTGAAGAATAGAAACTTATTAATTAGCTGTTTACATAAAATAAATTCAATAAATACAATGGTTCGCAGTGCATTATTGCTAGTCATTAAGTCATTAAGTCATTAAGTCATTAAGTCATTAAGTCATTAAGTTACTTTATCGATTTTTGACAAGTATAACGTTCTGATTTACATGTTAAGGGTTAACTTATTTTAGCAAGGAAGATTGATGAACATGAAAAATGGCTGCGGAAAATTACCGCAATATTATTTTAGGCGTATTTCTACTGCTTGGTCCTGAGTTAGCCGCTTTGGCCTTGTTTATTGATTTTGTCAGTCTTGATGTTTTCTTATTACTTATTGAAGTACAGATAGTGGCAATGAGAGGTTATTATTTTCACACTTGGTTTAAGCCAATATTGATGCCGATTTATCGCTTATTACTTAACTGTGATCCATATTTTTTTATTCCAACAAGGGCCCTAGTGAACAAGTATCCAATGGTTTTGTGCCATACAGTCCCCTCTTTAATCTTGTCCATTATCTGTGCCACAGTTGCTAAGCCTGTTATTGATATGAGTGACATTTACTAAGTTACAGTTACTGATAGCTCGTGCAGATGATATAGCCCTGATTCAACCGCAAACTTATCGTATTGACCGTTATAGCAGTGGACTAAAAAAGTAAAAAAATTGTTCCACTAATCGTTTGAACAAAGGTCGTTTGCGCCACTCCCGCGCATCCATTTTAATTGAATTGGCCATATATTGATGTTGGACTTGACTGAGAGATTGAGTAAATTCTAAATTTTCTACAGAAAGCGTCACTTCGAAATTGAGCCACAAACTGCGCATATCAAGGTTAACCGTACCGATTAAGCAGTGGTGCAGATCGATTACCACTGATTTTGTATGCAAAAAACCGCCACAAAAACGATGAATATTCACCCCTGAATTGAGTAATTCACCAAAGAATGATCTGCTTGCCCATTCCACCATCAGTGAATCATTTTTATCGGGGATAATTAAGTTAACTTGCACACCGCGCAATGAGGCAGCGGTTAATGCAAACAGTAGGTTTTCACTGGGTACAAAATAAGGGCTAGTGATGGTGATACTGTGTTTGGCTTGATAAATACTCAGTAACAACACCTGCTGGATCATGTCCTCTGGCATGCCGGGTCCAGAAGGAATAACTTGCACCATATCAGATTTTTTATGCCCATCTGGGTGATAATCAGGTGGCTCGGGTAAAATTCTTTGGTCAGTTTCAGTTTCCCAATCCCACGCAAAAATACAATTAAGTACTGGCACATTAGAACCGGTAATTCTTACCATGACATCGACCCATTCACCCACGCCAGCGCTTTGGTTAAAATATTTAGGGTCGACTAAGTTCATGGAGCCTGTATATCCGATTTGGTTATCGATCACCACTATTTTTCGGTGAAGTCGCAGGTCGAGTCGGCGAAAGAACATCCGTATCGGAGAAACTGACAACGCGGAAACAATAATAACGCCACCATCACGCATCCGTTTTGGCCACTGGCTTTTAAAAAATGTTCGACTGCCAGCGGCGTCGAGCAATATTTTTACTGCAATCCCACGATCTGCTGCATCAATCAGTGCTTGGGCAACCTGGTCTGCCAGTCCGCCTGGATACCAAATATAGAACTCGAAATGAATTGATGTCTGCGCTTGTTGGATATCTTGCAGTAAGGTCGTTAAAATTGTTTCTGGTGATGATTTAAGGGTTAGTTGGTTGTTTGACAACGTCGGAATACCAAGGCGGTTTTCGCATAACTGACTAATGTTAATCGTATAGTCATTTACATTTTGCGGACGAAATTGATGAGTTGTAAACAGTCGACTGAACCATTTTCGATAGGGCGTGTACATTTCTTTGGCCCTGACGGCCCGCTTTTTCCCAAGGTTCATCTCACCCACGAGTAAGTAAAGCACAACGCCTAGGATGGGGATCACATAGATAAGCATCATCCAAGCTAACGAAACCCCGACGGATCGCCTTTTATAGACAATACGTGCGGTGATCCCGGCAATAATTAACCAATAGGCTAATACGCTGATTATCGTTAATATTTTGTAAAGCTCAACCATAGCTAGCCAGTAGACCAATCATGTAGAAAAAACATGCACTTATCATATCAGCTTTTTAAAAGATTTGATTTACCCTCATCCATCTGTCTAGCTGGGTATATTAAAGCGTTTGTTTTATTATGGTGGGGCCTGTGTTAATGATATTAGCCTTGATTAAATCAGTAGCAATAAAATGAGCATTGTTGAAGCTCAGGTTATTTAAGTTGTTGTTAAGCAGGTTAATGTCATTCAAGCTCTTGTCGAGTTTTTAGACATTATTTCAAATCATTAGAGGGAGATCGCAATCGCTATTTTTCGCTCAAAGTCAGCATCCCCATTGCAACCTAAGCATAAACTGCTCAGGCTTATTCTATGGAGCAGTATTGTTGTCGTCATACTTTCAATGGCGACAGCTAGCCTTATGGCACAGTTTATTCACTTGGCGACAGATCCCCGGGTGATTAACAGTCCACAAGGTTCATTTACGGCTCAATGCGTTACTGCCACTCCTGAAGCGACTTTGGATATTGATGGTCAATTGGCTGTCGCGAGCTGGAATATCTATAAACAACAAAATTCCGGCTGGCAAACGTTGTTAAGCCAGTTAGCCAGTCAGAATCAGTTATTGTTGCTGCAAGAAGTGAAGTTATCAGATGAGTTTGAGCAATGGCAGCAGCAAAGTCATCATCAATTGGTAATGGTACAAGCATTTCGTCAAGGTGAGACATCACTTGGGGTGATGAACCTGTCTGAGGTTTCTGCGCGTCAAAGTTGTGGCTATTTGACGGCCGAACCATTGATACAATTTCCCAAGTCGAGCCTGTTAAGTTATTTCCCTTTGTCTAATGGTGAGACTCTGCTGGTGGCCAATTTGCACAGTATTAACTTTGAGTATGCTCTAGACAGTTATGCGCAGCAGTTACAGCAACTTCTACCCGCTTTGCAAGCCCACAAAGGGCCAATCATTTTCGGCGGTGATTTAAATACCTGGCGCCAAGCCAGATTGTCTATGTTAGCTCAAATAACCAACACATTAGGGCTTAAGGCTGTCATCCCTGTAAAAGATACTCGAACAACAGTGATGGGCTATCCCATAGATCATCTTTATTACCGAGGACTGACTTTAGAATCTGCACGGGTAATCGATACCGAAACATCAGATCATCATCCTTTATTAGCGCAGTTTAGATTAGTCGAAAATTAACGATGTTATTTTAAAATGGCGACAAGTTTATTTGTACGTAAAACAAGCCATTTTTGGGGCAGTTGCCTGTGTGATAGTTCTATCGTTCAGGAGTTAAGATCAATCCGTCCTTACAGATTTTTAGAGCATAAGGTTGATGACCATGGAATAGTGCAGTGATTGGTGTTACTGACTTGGTGTTTTTGGTTAAGCAATTGAATTAAGCATTTAATTAGTTAATTTGTTTTTTGAATTATCTAGGAGGCCCTTTGATTTAGGGCAGTAGCATCGCTATTTAGTTAACAGTTTTGCAAGGGTTAATATTCCAGCCTCTAATAGGCTACCTTTACGATAGACAATCGACAACTGAACATGCTTTGGGCCATGGCTCACTGGCGTCATAACGAGTGACTTTTCATAGCGGCTTCCTGTCACCATATTCTTGCCAATAATCGTGTAGCCCAAACCCGCGGCAATACAACCTAAAACACCATCCGCACTGCTCATCACCATGAGCTCATCATGACCTCGTCCAGCCTTTTGTTGCCAAATAAGGGCGTGTTTTCTATAGCCACAGCCTTCATCTCTGACCAGTAATACCGGATCATGTTCACTGTCTAGCGGCGTGACCATGATCAATTCTTCTTTCACTATAGGGATAACAACCAGTTTTTCATGTTTAGGTGCATTACCAATCGCGGCGCAGTCAACTTTATTGTTTAGTACCGAAAACACCAGTCTGTCGCTGGTATCGGTATAAATTTTGGTGCGAATTTGAGAATGATTAAGCTTGAGTTGTTTGAGGGCCAGAGGCATGTGAACCGCTGCGAATGTTTCTGGCATCCCAACTCTTAACTCATAGCTTCCTTTATTGCGTAAAATGGCTGATGTGGCCTGATATTCTAACTGCAAAATTTGGTCGGCATATTCGCAAAGCTGTTGCCCACTTGCTGTTAACTGCAACTTACGACCAATAATATTAAATAGTTTGGTATCCAGCTCTCTTTCGAGTTTTCTAATTCGGTTGGTGATATTGGATTGAACCGTATGCAGTTTATCCGCTGCGCCTTTAATACCTTCTTCATCGACTACCGCTTTGAAGGTTTTTAGTGTCAAAATTTCCATATGGTTCTCTTAATAAGAAGTATTTATTCTAAATAATTCAATTTTTAAGATTAGCAGGTTAACGTATTCTTTGTTAATTATTTATAATTCAAAGTGGTTAACATGCTAATGGCGTTAACAAAATTTCGAGTATATTTTGCCGGTATCAGTAGTTTAATTGTGACTGTTGGTGTGGCTAGATTCTCCTACAGCCTGTTATTACCGATAATGCAGGATGGTGCAGGTTTAACTGAACTCGGAGGCGGTTGGCTCGCTAGCACTAATTTTATGGGGTACATGAGTGGAGTATTGCTTGCTGCTAGCCTGCATAACATGAACTATAAATACAACTTGCACCGGCTGTATCTTATATTGAGTGTGCTCACTTCAGCAGCAATGGTAATGACGACGGATATGGTCACTTGGGCGGTATTACGATTTATTGCCGGAGTTTGCGCTTCTGGTGGCTTTATTATTGCCTCTGGTTTGATATTAAAATGGTTAGTTAAACATCATCACCGTGCTGAATTAGGGATTCACTTCTCAGGTGCTGGGCTAAGTATCATCATTACATCATTACTGGTTGAGTTCATGCTGACAATATCAGCCGACTGGCAGCAACAGTGGTTGGCATTAGCCGTTATGGCGGCAGTATTTGCCATCCCAGCATGGTTATGGATGCCACACCCTTTCATTGATGGTCAAGTAGGGGGTACGGCTAAAGATACTCCTCCAAGCAAGGTGTTTAAATCGCTGATGATGTTGGCTTATTTCTGTGCAGGTTATGGTTATGCTGTTAGCTCTACCTTTATTGTTGATATTGTCGAGAGGGTTGAAGGCTTACAAGGGCAAGGGGGATTGGCCTTTTTATTAGTTGGATTAGCAGCAACCCCAGCAGCACTTATTTGGGATCGAATTGCGCGAAAAACAGGTTATATTAAAGCGTTAATCGTTGCGTATATTTTTCAGGCCATAGGGATTATTCTTCCAGCTATAAATGACAGCTTACCTGTGGTGATCTTAAGTGCATTAATGTTCGGCGGGACTTTTATCGCATGCGTTAGCATGGTATTAACAATGGCGGGTAAGTTTTATCCTAGTAACCCGGCTAAGTTTATGGGGACTATGACCTTGGCTTATGGTGCGGCCCAAATTCTTGCGCCTGTATGTACCGGATATCTTACTGAAACTTTTGGCAGTTATGATATTGGGCTATATGTCTCTGCTGCGATAGTGATGATAGGCACGTTGTTCTTGTTTGGATTATTCAGGATTGAAATAAATACTTCGGAAAAGAAAGACATCGATACACAAACTCGGTTTCTTATCGGTTAATTAGCCTATAGTCATCAATATTTTGGAGTAAACATGGACGTTCGGAAAAGACTGTTAACAATTTTTCAGTGAGCTTTGCCTGTGTCGGCATTGATCAAGCGACTAAGTTGCTGGCATCAGAATACCTGACAAAAAATGCAATGGTCAGTTACCTTAATGACATTCTTAGAGTCGGTTTCGTTGAAAATATTGGCGCATTTCTTGGTTTGGGTAATAGCATGTCGGAGCAAGCTAGGTTTTGGCTTTTTGTGGTATTGGTAGGGGCATTTTTATTAGGTCTATTGTGTTATTTGATATTAAATACCCAGCTGAATCTGCCATCTTTACTTGCACTATCACTTATTTTTTCAGGTGGTATTAGTAATTTCCATGACCGCGTGTTTAATCATGGTGCTGTGATTGATTTTCTCAATATTGGCGTTGGCAGTCTAAGAACCGGAGTTTTTAATGTCGCAGATATTGCCATTATGATAGGTGTATTTATGATTATTATTGTTCAAGGCAAAAAAGACAGCTCGGCGCTATTAACGACTAACAAATGATCTTGCATAGCTAAGTATTGCGCTAGGCCTTGCCTGCATGTTACTTGGCTATTTTCAAGGACGCTTTGTAAGCGTTAATTAAAGACTATCAAGGTACTCAACCAAGCGGTTGAACTAAAAGACCCACTAATGAGTGTATAAGGCAATTGGATTGGTTAGTCTTAAGATTACACTTGCGCAGAGGCAGATGTCATTTAGCCAGCTAAATAGACGTCATTTTATTAACTTCTTGGTTTTTAATGGTTTGGTTTTGTGGCATGTGACAAACAACATTACGGCCACTGTTTTTGGCTTTATACAAAGCAACATCGGCAAGTTTGATTAGGTCCTCTAATTCAGTCATTTGTTCATTGTAAACCGCGACACCAAAGCTGGCAGTTACTGATAGCGGGCCAGTGTCATGTAACACTGTCATTTTTTGTATGTTTTTGCGAATGAGATCAGCGAGATTAATTGCATCTGATTGAGTGGTGTTAGGTAAGAAAATGATAAACTCTTCACCTCCCCAACGCGCTAAAATATCACTTTTTCTGATGTGTTGTTGCAATGTTTGAGCAATACTTTTAAGTACATCATCTCCAGCTGCATGACCATAATCATCATTTATTGTTTTAAACCAATCGATATCCAACAGGATTATTGAAAAGGCTTGTTGATCTCTTATACCTAAATTCCATAACGGGCTAACGGCTACAGTAAAAGCACGACGATTGTATAATTCAGTTAAGTGATCTAATTGCGCGCTGACTTCAGCAGTAATACGAGCTTTATCTACCTTCTTTAAATTAAAGGCCAATGCTAAAGCTAAAATTGACATTTCAATTAACATACCTATTTCAATACTGTGAAATATCAGTGTGCTATAGGGAATAAAGCCCCAAGTAGTTGCTGCAGAGGTCGCCGCACCTCCAGCGCCGAGAAACACAGCAGGAATAAAAAACTTAACCGTATCGTGACCATTTTTTAAGACTAAAAAACCCAAAGATAAAAAAATAACCACTAATAGCGACGTCAGGGCGACACCTATATTAACGGCGAGTAATTGGTCTGCATTGAGAAATAGACTGGTGATTAACAGTATTAGGCCAGTATATACCCACTTTCTTATTTGATATATTTTAGGCGCAAACACTTTTAATTTAAGGAATTCAAAACAAAAGGCGATACTAAAAGCGATGTAACAATATAAAAACAATATCATTAACCATTGTTGTAACAATAAGCTATTGGGCCAAATAAATTTAAAGCCATGGCCGGTATAAGCAATATTTAAACAAAAAATGACAATAAATACAAAGAGTAGAATACATAGCTGCTATCTTTTAAACTGATAAAAAGCGTAATGTTATAAACGAAAAGTATAAAAAATGCACCATATATAAAGCCATAAAAATAACTTGAGATAATTAGGTCATCTTGTATGACGTCGTGAGTTGTTAAGTACAATGGAATCAGCAGAGGGTCTTGTGATTCAAAGCGCATAAACACCTGAGTGGTGCCTGGCTTAAACGTATATTGCTGTGACAGCATACGGGTTTTATTTTCTCGTGCATTAAACGGTAGTGTGTCACCAATAAAAGCTTTATCTACAACCTTACCTTGACGCATAAAATAAAAATCAGCATGGTCTAGCCAAGCGGTATCGAGGTAAAGCACTTTTTTTATCTCTTTATCCGATGAATTATTGATTAACACAGATGCCCAAAGCGCATCATGAATAAACCCAAAACTGGCTCTTTCATCGGCATTTAGCGTGAACTTACCTTGTTTATATTGTTTAAAAGCATTCTGGAACGACAAATCCGCACTACGGTCTTGTAGAATAGTTAGGTGTTTATTAATGAATAGTTCACTAGGAACATTCGTTAATTCAATAGGTTTGCTAATAGCACCAAGACTATACAAGCATAAAAACAACAGTAGAAAACGTATAGTAAATACTCGCAAAGGTAAGGTAATAATAGATTAGTCGCTCACATATCTTTTGTCTAACTAAAGGATGACAGCAGTTAATCATGTTATTGCTAAGAATATGACGCTGAATAGCATATTGAGTAATATTTCATCACTCAAGCATCTTTGCAAAAATGTGTGATGCTGATGTGTATAATGGCGTCTATATTTTTGTTATTACGCTTGCTTAGATTAGTCGAAAAAGATATTCATTTATCCAAAATTCCAAAATCAGCAAGATTGCCATTTAAATGGTGCATGAAATAGGGATATAAAGATGCTTCATAAAATTGAGAAATGGATTGATCAAACCAATGTCGAATATAAACAACAACGAATTTGCTGTGCTAAATTTTTCAGTGAGTTTGAAGGTTTTTATCCTTTAGCGTTTCTTGAACAAGCTTATTTCGTTGTGGTAGACGAGATCCCAAAACCTGACTTCTCTGAGCTTCGCCAAATGGGGTTCGGTTGCTTTATGGATATGTAAGCTGGTGGCATTACCTATAAGGATACCTATTACGTACTTCGCCATAATGTTTCGAGTTTGCGCTTACACTTTCATGAGTTAGTCCATGTGGCTCAATGGGCACATTTAGGCGCTCATGGTTTTATACTTCGTTACATGGATGAAATTCAAACCTTTGGCTATCACGAATCCCCTTTAGAGAAAATGGCTTATGCCTTAGATGCCAACTTCAGTGAAGGTGGGGCAAAAAATGATATACCCAGCTATGTTGCACGAAATATATAGTCATTTAATATAAATTAGTAATAATGACATCGCAATCATATTAGACGTATTGCCTGTAGATTATTGATGTTACTAGCAATGACATCAATCAAAATTGCTTGATAATTAAGCGCGCTTATACAATGGAACTGTAAAAAAATGAATCAAACTCCAATAGATAATATTGCTGAATCAAATGAAATTGAAAGAATTAACCTATTACGCGCTAATTTAGATACATTGAGGCCTAAATCGTATAGCTGGCTTATTCAATGGGGAATTTTTGGCGCGACCATTGCCGCGATTGTCTATATTGCAGAATTTGATTTATTAGCAGAACAGAACTTTGTATGGTTCTTACTATTGCTTGTGACAGTTTGCTTTAATCGTTGCGAGGATTATTTAGCCCATAAGCGTATCGATCTCCTTATCAAACTGCTTGATAAAAGGGCATTTGATAAACTGTAATATTCTATGTATTTGATATGGCGAAGTGACGAGCATATCGATCGTCACACATTTCCAAGCAAACTTAACAGTTTTAAGATCCAGCAAGGCTGAGGTTATCAACGATTGACAGTTTAGTCTAATCGCCATAGCGTGTTTTGCTTATGCTATGTCGTTATTTCCCGTGACTAAGCAATAATGGTCTCGCTTCTTTTTATAGGATAACTTTGGTGTCAGCTAGTTACTTCAACTGGCTAGGTATCACATCTGATACCCCTGTTGAGAGTTCGCTTGAGCGGAATTTTACCGCGAAAGTTAGCTGCTACTAGTTAGTGCTAATAGGGTTAAGATAAACTATTACCAGTAAAGAGATTAGCTTGCCGATTCACTGGCTAGAATAGTTTGAATATCGTGTGGATGCACTTTAACGCAAATACCATTGGCTTTAAATGCGATGGTTGGATTTGCTAAGCGTTCGTTATCACCTTTAGGTGAACTTAGTTTTACCTTAATGTTATGCTCACTTTTACCGGTATTGGCACTATCAGCGACAATAATCTCAGCTAATTGTGGGGCGTGTTCAATGAGTTCTGCCACGAATGCTTCACTGGTTTTCGCTTGTGATGGAAACACTAATTCGATATGTTCCCAACCTTCAACTGGATAAGCTTTGTCTGAAGGAAAGGGCAGTTCAACACACTGAATGTTCATTGTCCCCATAACTAATGGCTCAGCTAATTTAATGATTAAAATCGGCCGACCGTTAATCATGTTATTAGAGATAATGTCTCCATACTGACTAAATTCATCTGCCAGTAACTGCGCCGTTTGGCTGTTATTCACTCGAAGAGCTGCGTGATCACAATGAAGGGATAAACCTTCTAAACCTAACTGATGTATGAATGCAATAATGCGTTGACTAAAATCTGGCCAAGTATGTTGTAAGTATTGGTAATTCATTTAATAACCCAAAAAACAAAGCAAAATGGTATGGTTGATAGTAGTTCAGCTTATGGCCATATCTCAATTGGCGTACCAGCATCAATCATTTGCCAAAGCTCATCCATTTCTTTGTTGGTGACAGCTATACAACCGTTGGTCCAGTTGTACTTTTGTGCTTCTTCTGGCGGTAACGATGAGCGAGGGTTTTCACCGTGGATCATGATCATACCACCGGCTCTTATGCCTAATGCGTCAGCACGCAATTTGTCTTCTTCATTAGGATATGAAATATGAATCGATTTATAAAATGCACTATCCGATTTTTTATAATCTAAGGTGTAACGACCTTGTGGAGTACGTTGATCACCTTCTTTAAGTTTATGACCACTGGGCACGTCACCCATAGCAATCAGATAACTTTTAATCACTTTTCCGTCACGCATAACAGACATGCGGGATTCAGATTTATTAACGACAACTAAATCGACTTTGGCCTTTAAAGATTGAGCTGATGATGCATTCGCCAACAAAGGGCAACAAAATATAACCATGAATAATATAGACAGCGTGCGCATGAAATCTCCGTAAACCAATGACCTTTTTATTTTTTATTGTAAAATGACCGATTGTGAATGTTAAATCTCGGCGGTCAATGTTAGATTTTAACGACATCAAGGGTTAATTGATATTAGTTGACCGAGTTATTTGCAAGTTTTTGCAAGTTTTTTGATAGATATAACCTAATACAGCGAAACCTAAAATGAATACCGAAGAAAAAGCCGACAGCCCACTAAAACAAACACTCAGAAGCGTGATATTTGGTACTGAAACGCCAGCAGGTAAACGCTTCGATATTGCACTGATGATTTGCATTGTACTGAGTGTGACACTGATTTTTATCGACACCATAGGGACTATTCATGAGCAATATGGTGATTATATTCGTATTGGAGAATGGACCTTTACGGTAATCTTTACCGTTGAGTACATATTAAGATTATATTGTTCATTGAATCGGTTACACTATGCCCGCAGTTTCTTCGGTGTAGTCGATTTAGTGTCTATTTTGCCCAGTTATTTAGGTTTGATATTCCCTGGTGCAAATTTAGCATTAGCAATAAGAGTGTTAAGGCTATTCCGTGTATTCAGAGTGTTAAAGCTACTGCGCTATTTAAGTGACGGTAATATATTGCTCAAAGCCATGATACTGTCGAGCCGTAAAGTGTTTCTGTTTTTCTTTTCGGTCAGCCTGATCATTATGGTACTGAGTGTGATTATGTATGTTGTTGAAGGCCCAGTGAATGGCTTTACTTCCATACCTAAATCAATGTATTGGACAATCGTAACGATTACCACTGTGGGTTATGGAGATATTACGCCGCAAACTACGTTAGGTCAGGGGATTGCTGCGCTAACCATGCTTATTGGTTATTCGATTATTGCCATTCCAACCGGCATTTTAACCGCTGAGATCTCAAATGAAATGGTCAGAACCCGTGATTTACGTAAATGTAATAATTGCGGTAAAAAAGGCCACGATAATGATGCCGAGTACTGTAATCATTGTGGCAGCGAGTTAGAAAAGCTGTAGTTTCACCTTTATTCATCATCCAGTGACAATCTTGCGCAGGGTGATTTCATCTCAAGGATACCAATGACCACAGCTAAATTTGTCGAAGGCCCCATTTTACGCCACATCTTAGTGATGAGTTCGACCGCTGCGGTCGGTATTTCGGCGTTATTTGTTGTCGATTTACTCGATATTTTCTTCTTAAGCTTGCTCGGCGAAGTTGAGCTTGCGGCTGCGGCAGGTTATGCCAGCACCATTTCATTTTTTACCACTTCTATTGGTATCGGCTTATCCATTGCCCTTGGTGCCTTAGTGTCAAAAGCTGTGGGTGCTAAGAATATTAAGTTAGCGAAAAGATTATTCTTAAACAGTGCCATAGTCACATTAGTGACCAGTGTGTTGGTGGCTGCAGTGGTGATTACATTTGTTCCAGAGCTGCTCGCATTAATCGGTGCAACAGGGCGTACTGCAGAGCTAGCCCAAAGCTATTTGTATATTCTACTGCCATCGTTACCGTTTATTTGTTTAGCCATGGCATTGGGTGGCGCTTTACGTGCCGTGGGTGATGCAAAATTGTCGATGATGTCAACACTCGCTGGTGGCGGTGTTAATGCGGTGTTGGATCCTATCTTTATTTTTTCTTTATCAATGGGCATCGAAGGTGCAGCGGCGGCGTCAGTTCTTGCTCGTATCGCAGTATTCATTATCTCCGCGCGCGGTGTGGTGATAAAACATAAGTTGTTAGGTCGATTCTCATTTGACGAGTTTAAACAAGATCTCAGGGTAATATTTGCCATTGCCGCCCCAGCAATGCTCACCAATGTGGCCACCCCAATTGGTAATGCCGTGGTTACGCGTGCCATAGCCGATTTTGGTGACAGTTATGTGGCCGGTTGGGCGGTATTAGGCCGCTTGATCCCTGTAACGTTTGGGATGATTTTTGCTCTGTCTGGCGCCGTTGGGCCGATTGTGGGACAAAACTTTGGCGCCAATGAAATAGAGCGTGTGAGATTAAGTTTGACCAACGCGATTCAGTTTTGTGTGGCTTACGTATTAGTGATGTCGCTAGGGCTGTATTTATTGCGTAATGTGATTGTCAGTAGTTTTGATATGGAAGGTGATGCTGCCGAGTTGATTTTGTTTTTCTGCCAATATATCGCGGTGTTCTTTATCTTTTCGGGTATCTTATTTATTGCCAATGCGTCATTTAATAATTTAGGTAAAGCCAAATATTCGACCTTTTTTAACGTCGGTAAAGCCACCATTGGCACTATCCCCTTTGTGTATTTTGGCGCGCAGTGGGGCGGGGTATTTGGGGTGCTCATTGGCCAAGTGATTGGATCAATTATCTTTGGTGTGATTGGTATTTTTTGCGCATATCGATTAGTGGATAAAATTAGTCGTCAAGGCTTAGTGTCCGCAGCAGCCAATCAACAAGTGTTAGAAAACGATGTGATTAACATTGATATGGTCGCGGCACCGTCACCTATGTCTGGACGTACTCAGATGGCGCAATTGGATGAAGAGCCCTTGTGTAAACAGTTCGCCGAGCAGACTCCTGTCGATAAAGAGAATACCGATAAGGACGACATTAACACCAGCTATGCAGAGCAATCTATTCCAGCATCATCGATTAAAGATCAAACCATTGACGATAAAACTCGTGCAAATAACGCAAATACTGACACTAGGCCTACAGACACAAGCAAATAATGGCATAGGTTATTCCAATAACGGTTTAATCCCTATTGAGTCTATATTGAACAGCTAATAAAAAGCCCCTATTTTGGTTTGACCAAGATAGGGGCTTTTTGTTACTAACAGCTTAATAGGTGTTAGTCTTTGTCAGTTTCCGGGTTACTGGTCTCTGTGGCAGCAATTTGTTCTGCCGCTTCAGCTAACGCAATTTTTTCGCGTTCAGCTTTAGAAATATAACGCTCAACTGGCTTATTACTTGGATTCGCTGGCACGACTTTGTTCTGACGAGCCTTAGCTCGTTTTGCCAACTTTTTGATCATCTCTTGCTTTCTGTTCATCTGATTTCTTACTTTATAAACGACAAACTATTTATATCTTTGTAGACAATAAATAGCATATCAAAGCGTGATGACACTGGTCTTGGAGCCAACGGCACCATCACGAGAAAATTTGGAGGCTAATTTTAACTTAATTGCTTAGCTGGATATAGTGTTTTATCTAACTGTCGCATTATTAGTACTTTCAGTAGACTAAAAACATCACCGGATTAACGACTAATTAGCGAATTTTTTGATATCTTCAGCAGTAGCGCCATCGTTACATTCGCCACGAATTTCACCGCGTTCGGCTTCAACATAACGACTTAATTCAATAAAGCCAGCCTGACAATAACCGTTCATTTCGATGGTTTTTCTGACACCGATATCGATTTGTTGGTTCCATAGTTCGAGACGGTTTTCAGCATTACGTTGCTCAATGAGATAGCTTTGTGCATCTTGTGTACTGCGACGTATTATTCTGTCTTGCGGTGGGTCACTGGGTATACTGCGATCAAGCGCGGTAGCCAACTTTGCCTTGTAGACAAATAACTTAATCCCGTTGCCTTTAATTTCCGTGCTAAATGCATCGCGAAATTGGCCAACAAAATCCATTGGATCTGGTTCGCTCGCGCTACACGCGCTTAGCAGTATGATACTGCAGACGGTTAAGCCGAATTTTGACACACATAACCTCATTAATTCTTGGTTAAAAAATTTTGGCATAAACGCTGCCAATCTCATATTCACCATTGATTAATAGCCCAATAACATGAGTAGCAAAGAGATCCGCAGACGTTTATTCGCCACAGTGTTGTGATGCACTGTGGCTACATATTCGCTAGGTTGTCGCTAATTTAAGCGGATAACGCTTTAAGCGAAACGTTCGTTAAGGTAACTCGTAATGGCTTTAGACTCATATAACCATTGGGTTTTACCGTCTTGCTCAATACGTAAACAAGGCACTTGTAGTTTGCCGCCTTGGCTAGTTAACACGCTTTTGTGTTGCTCTTGTTTAGCATCAACTAAATTAATGCTTAGGTTTTGACGACGCATTTCACGACGCACTTTGACGCAAAAAGGGCAGGCTGCGTATTGATACAAAGCCAGTGATTGAGTCTGTTGATCGACAGTCGCTTGTTGCTCTTGCGGACGTTGGCGCTTTTTAGGGGCAAACACAAAATTTAACAACAAAATAATTCGACCTAAAATCCAGCGAACGATAAACATAGATAACCTCAATCTTAGCTATTAATAATATGACATGATTGCAAACGCTTGTTATGACTCGTTTGCAATGTATGCGCAGTCTACCCGATGTCGATAGCGGTTAACAGCTAACAACAGGTTATTTTACTTGTAGTTCAAGCGATGCTTCAGCGGCATCTTCAGCTGTGTTGATACGGCTCTCAAGTACAAATACTTTACCCGCATCAATACCGGCTTGATCGATTAAATAGGCTTTTACGGCCTTCGCACGCTGTTGTGCTAATTCGCCTAAGTCATCGCGAGTAGATTGCTGTTGGTTTTTAAGCATATTGTACAAGCCTATATGCCAGCGAGTGATCAATTCGGCTTCTGTGATTTCCGGTGTTTGCTGTTTGAGCGTTTGCTTGATGTCCTGTGGTGGTTGTGACAATTCTTGCTCCGCCAGTTGGTAGAGTGCATCAGTTATCGGCCCTGTTGCAGGAAACTGGCTAGCAGATAAACTTTTTGGGAAATCTTTGAATTTAATGCCCGCCGTTTTAGCCAGCTTTTTATGCAGTTGAGATTCAGCTAACGCTTGTTGGTCGTTAATTAAGTCGACACTGCCTTTGATATTAAGATTAAGTAGCGGTCGGTCAATTAACGCTTTAGCCAGCTTGTCTAATGTGGTTTTTTGTTTAAGCGTAATCGTGCTTAGTCCATAATCGAAACTGATTCTATCCATTTCTTCATCATCACCCACAAGACCTGCTAAAAACGAAAAAGGTGAGGTGACAACCTTGGTAATAACATTGCCTAACGCATTAATTATTATGCTACCAAAGCTAAAGCTTGGAGAGTCAATATCCCCAGAAACATCAACGCCCAAATCAATCACGCCGTTGCGATCTTGCAACAACGCAACGGCTAACGTAACCGGTAGGCTGGTGGCTAGGCTGCTATTACTAGGTTTACCTAGCTTGAGTTGATCAATCACAACGTGATTGCTACCGACCAAGGCATTATTTTTAAGTTGGTAGTTGAGGTCTAATGACAACAGGCCTTTATCAATATAATAGCCTGCATAAGTGCCTGAATAAGGGTTAACCGAGGTCAGTTCAACTTTATCAAAGTTTAAGTTAAGGTCGAGGTAAGGCTGCGCGAGTAATGGATTAACATCGCCTTTAAGGGTTACGGGTGCATATTTGTCTATTTTACCCGTTAAATCAACGGATGCTGTAGTTTCAGGATTCGATGATAAGTTGGTGATTTGGCCGTTAAGCATTTCAATGCCGGAAGCAAAATTAGGTGTTAAGGAGTTATCTGCAAAGAAGGCTGAGCTGTCTTTAAAACCAATTTTATTAATATTAAGCTGCATTTGCGCGGGCTTGGCAGTGGCGGGTGACTCATTGCCAGCCGATAATACAGCAGCTTCATCGGCGGATGTCGCTCTGGCATTACTGGGTTCAACGCCAACTTGCTTAGGGGGTGTTGCAGTGTCAGTTGTGTTGATTAATGCACTGATATTGGTAGTGCGGTCAGCGGAAATAATTAGGCGACTAAATAGGGTATCGAAGTTTATTTCATCGATATCAATTTTAGCTTGTTGACGATCAAACGCTAATTGGTTGATGTCCATGGTTTCCCATGTCAGCAAAGGCTGTTTTAAGACATTATCGTTAATATGCAATTGGCTGATGTTTGCGCTACCTGAGTAGGTCAGCATGTCCTTGGCATCGGCATGCAAACGGCCCTTAGTTGAAAACATCCCGTCTTCTATGGTCATATTTATGTACGGGGCGATATAGGGTTGTAAGCGTGATAACAACATGTTGCTAAAATCGATGTCCGCATCGACAGTTTGCGCGACGGCATCAATTTGCCCAACAGAGGTTAATAAGCTCTGAGCATTGATGCCTGCTGAAAGTTGATAATCAATTGGAGTTGATAGATCAGATTTCACGATACCGGTACTGATATCTATTGGGCCAATTTGCCATAGGATAATGTTATCACTGGCAATACCTTCACCCAGATCGACTAAATATTCTGCAATAGAGATTTTGTTGAGCGTGACGAGCCAAGGTGCGTCAGCGTCAACTGCTTTAGATACCGTTTGCGATTGAGGGGTTACTGAGGTCGTTTCTGCTGTAGACGCAGATAACGCTGTTGTATCAGAGCCAAGAGAGGCTTGCGTTTGTTGGCTAGTGCTATTGATCGTAGCATCGTCAGCATCTGTAGTCTGTTCAGTGGCAACCTCTGTGGTGAGCTTGTTGACTACCGCAACCGCCTTGTCTGTCACAGGGGCAGATGGCTCTGAAGTGCTCGCTTTTGTGGTATCGCTATTTAATGCTTCTGATGGTGTGTCATCTGTGCGAGTGTGATTTACGGTATCAACCTCAGTCGTCAGCTCAGTATTTTTAGGTAACAACAACGCAACGAGATCAGCGCCTGTCGGGGTGATCTTGAGTTTGATTTTACCATTTTCAGTGTGGAACTCATCAATATTCACGCGTTTTTTCAGGCTATCAAGATTGATGTTTTTTAACGCTAACACATCAATCGCAATTTTCTCATCTTGTTGATACAAGGCTTTAAAACGATCAATTGTTATCTGCCCCTTGGTGACTTTTATATCAGTGATTGGGGCTAAGTTTTTATCTTGTAATATCACCTTGTATTGGCCGTTTAGGCTCAACATACCTTCCGCTAAATTCATGGCAAACAGTTGATCGACAACCGACCAATAGCGCGATAAATCAATGCCTGTAACATTAAGATCGCCTTCAATGGCCAGTGGCGCTAATTGGAATTGTCCTTGCAGTGTCACTGAAGCTTTAAATTGATCTTCTATGCTTAAATTATAACGATTTACTTGCTCTTGCTTGTCGTTTAACGCGCTACTTAGGCTATTGAATTGGGCTAATGACACATTGATATTTGGATAATTAATGTGGGTATCTGTGACGTTGTCGTCTAGGGTAAATACGCCTTGTTGGATCTGAATATTAGCAATGCTTATCGCGGGGATAACACTTGGTTCAGTACTGGTTGGCGTTGGCTGAGTATTTTGGCTCAGGCGGGTCATAATATCGCTAAAGTTAAACACCACTTGCTGATCAGCTGCTTGCGAACGTGCCACCTTAATGGTGGGTTTCACTAAGCGGATATCTTCAATCACCAATGACCACGACGTAATGGATTGCCATAACTGGATATTGGCATACACATTAGCTAATGACGCAAACGTTTGTTGGCTATTAAATTCATTAATCACCAAGCCAGAGATGTTGAGTTCTAAGGTAAATGGATTGATTCGAACGTCTTGCAAGGTCATGCTTCTGCCTAACTGCTCGGCTAATATTGCGGGTGCTTGTTGTTTGGCTATGTACGGAATAACGCCACCAAGAACAGCACAGCCTAATAGATAAAGAGTTAATCCATAAAGAGCTAATTTTTGTATACGAAAGCGAGAATTAATCGCTGAGCGCATCTGAGAGAAATACGAGGTCATATGAGATAATCTTGATGTGAAACAGTGTCGACAGTAGTTTATTTTAGCAAAAAAACGATCTTAACGAATGATTATTTTGTGAGTAAAACGGATTAATTTACATTTGTGGACATAGATGTTAGATTTATATTTAAGTTAATGTAATTGATAGGTTTTATGCTTTTCTAATTTGAGAATGTTAAGCGCAAATGCCCTGTTAATGACTTGTGTCGATATAATGTTGTTAACCTTGATGTTGTGATTTCATCATTTAACTCACATTATAATGGCGATATCTAAGGTGATATTGAACCCTACTTTCAAGGATGATAAATGCAAATCCGTCTTGCCTCGAGCATTGATTTAGAACCGCTTAGCCTGTTATTTGATCAATATCGGCAGCAATTACAACAATCCGCTGACTATCCCGCGTGTCATTCATTTTTGAAAAACCGCTTGGCCGAAAACGATTCGATGATTTTTGTTGCCCTCATAGATGACAATATTGTGGGCTTTATTCAATTATATCCATCATTCTCCTCAGTGCGCCTGGCACCCGTATGGCATTTAGAAGATGTATTTGTCCTGCCAGACTATCAGCAACATAATGTGGTGAGTCAAATGCATACAAAGGCCCAATTACTGGCACACAGCATGGGAGTATTATTGATTAACCGTCACGATGACGAAGCCTTCGGCGAGTCTGAATCGCATAGTTGCTTGGTATAAAGCTGATCAGTTGAACAGTGGGGTATTCAAGTCTTTGACGACATAAACGATGAGTTATGTAGACCTCAGTTATTTTCTGGTAAAATAGCGCAGGTTTTTTATTTATTAATCATCATCTACGTTAAGGAAAAGAGATTGAATAAGAGCGTATTAACCAACCTTATTGCCGCCATTCTTATGGTGGTCGGGTATGTGTTACAGCAACACATTGTGATGACAATAGGTTTATTTGCATTGTCGGGCGCGTTAACAAACTGGTTAGCTATCCACATGTTGTTTGAAAAAGTCCCTGGTTTGTATGGCTCTGGCGTGGTTCCGTCACGATTTGAAGAGTTTAAAGCGGGCATTAAACATCTCATGATGAAGCAATTTTTTACTCAAGAGAATATTGATCGCTTTTTGACAACCAGCAGTGCTAGCAGTATTGATTTAACCCCTGTGATTGAAAAAATTGATTTAGCGCCATCATTTGATGCATTGGTGTCGACCATTGAAAAGTCATCGTTTGGTGGTATGTTAGCCATGTTTGGTGGCACCGAGGCGTTAATTCCGTTAAAAGAACCATTCATTGAAAAAATGAAGCTGTCTTTAGTGGAACTGGCCCAAAGTGAAGAGTTCAATGCAATTTTAGTTAATGAGCTTGAAAAACCGGATGTTATCGCCGATATGCAGGCGAAAGTGGCCAATATCGTTGATCAGCGTTTAAATGAGCTTACGCCAGAATTAGTCAAACAAATCATTCAAGATATGATTAAAACCCATTTAGGTTGGTTAGTGGTATGGGGCGGTGTATTTGGTGGCATTATTGGTGCTGTAGCGGCATTGCTACAACAATAGTATCAAACCACGCATAGTTTCATTAGCAGAGTGACCAGTCCGATTAAGCCATCCTTCTATATGGACGCTACAGGTTAATTGGTGCTAAGCGACTGAACTAAATTAAAAAGTGCAATAACAGAGGTGAGCATGAGTCAGCATCATAGTATCAATTATTTAGAAATACCTGTGAAAGACATTATTGCCACTAAAGCCTTTTTTACTCAGGTGTTTGCTTGGCAGTTTCAAGATTATGGACCGCAATACAGCTGTTTTTTACGAGTCGGTATTGACGGTGGCTTTTATCAAGCTGACAGTCAATTTACCTTGGCAAAGGGCAGCCCGTTAATCGTTATTTATAGCCAAGATTTATCGGCTACAGAAGCTAAAATTATTCAGTCCGGTGGACAGATAACCAAAGCGATATTCAGTTTTCCTGGTGGTAGACGGTTTCATTTCACTGACATTAATGGCAATGAATATGGCGTCTGGTCAGAATAAAAATAACAGCAATAACAACATTGCCTCACCGTGTGTGAGGCAATGTTGTTTAGATGAACAGGATGTCTGCTTAGGCTGCCATCGTACTCTCGATGAAATTTTAGCCTGGCATGCGATGAACGATCAGCAAAAAAGTGCCTTACTTGCTACATTACAACAACGCGCTAATGCAGGTAAAAAACGTTAGCTGAGTTAGTGTTGAGTCAGTGCTTCACTCATTGGGTTGACTTAGTCTGCAGTTATTTGATTGGTTCTTGGTTCAGTGTCGGTTCTAAACAGGCTAAATCCACGAGCTTGATAGTTTTGCAATGCACTAGGGTGATCTAAGGTGCAAGTGTGTACCCACACTCTGCGAGTATTGGGTAATGCCCATGCTTTTTCAATTGCTTGGGTCAATAAATAGCCGCCAAATCCTTTACCAATAAAGCGCTCTCCTAAGCCAAAATACACAATCTCTACATTAGCCTCATCTTGTTGCTGCAACTCAAAATATCCCGCGGGTGCGCCATCTTTATACGCCACAAACGAGTGTAAATTATCCGCTTCGCTGTATGCCTGCCATTGGCTATTGGTCCAAGGTAGTCTATCTGTCCATTCCCATCCAGCACCGACAAACTCATACAGAAAACGGTTGAATTGATATTGTTTTATTTGTACTTCAACCACGGTTAACCCGTTGGCATCATGCTTAGGCTTCAATTGGCTGCGGTCGGTCATTTCAAGATTAAAAATACTGATGTCTGTCATACAAAGCCTTATTATTTTTTATTATCTTCATAGAGTAAGGTTCAATATTACAAGATAGTGCTAAAAAAAACACCACCCTGATTGGGTGGTGTTTTTGTGTGGTTAAAGATTAATACGCGCTAGCGTGAACGTTTTTAACCGCACGACCAGATGGGTCGTTAATGCCTTGTAAGCTAGCATCCCATAACAGTGCTTCTGGTGTTGAACATGCTACTGTTTTTCCACCAGGCACGGTTTCAGCTGCGGTGGTTAATGGGAAAAACTCTTCAAAGAAGCTGCGGTAGAAATAGGCTTCTTTCGATTCTGGCGTGTTGTATGGGAAACGGAATTTTGCGTTGGCAAATTGTACGTCATCCACGTTTGCCGCCGCGTGAGCCTTTAAGCCGTCAATCCAAGAGTAGCCAACGCCATCACTGAACTGCTCTTTTTGACGCCATACCACTTCCTTTGGCAACTTGTGCTCAAATGCCTGACGTAAAATATGCTTTTCGATACGACCATCTTTGGACATTTTGGCTTCTGGGTTGATGCGCATTGCAACGTCGATAAACTCTTTATCTAAGAAAGGCACCCGAGCTTCAAGTCCCCATGCTGCCATGGCTTTGTTGGCTCGCAAGCAATCAAATAAGTGCAGTTTATCAAGCTTTCGCACTAATTCTTCATGAAATGCCTGAGCGTTAGGCGCTTTATGGAAATACAAGTAACCACCAAATAACTCGTCAGCTCCTTCGCCAGATAACACCATTTTAATGCCCATGGCTTTAATTTTACGTGCCATTAGATACATTGGTGTTGCCGCACGAATGGTAGTGACGTCGTATGTTTCCAAATGGTAAATCACTTCTTTAATTGCATCTAGACCTTCTTGGAAGGTATACACAATAGGGTGGTGAATAGTGCCAATGGCATCGGCCACTTTTTGCGCCGCGACTAAGTCTGGAGACTCGGCTAACCCAACAGCAAATGAATGCAGTTGTGGCCACCATGCGCCGGTTTCGCCGTCGTTTTCAATACGGTGCTTTGCATATGTTTGTGTAATAGCAGAAATCACTGATGAATCTAAGCCACCAGAGAGTAATACACCATAAGGTACATCAGACATTAACTGGCGTTTTACTGCAGCTTCTAATGCTTCACGTAATTCTTCAATACTGGCTGGGTTGTCTTTAACCGCATCAAAATCACGCCAATCACGCTGATAATACTGTGTTGGCTTATCATCGGCAGAATATAAGTATTGGCCAGGGTAGAACTCAGCAACTGTTTTACACACTGGCATTAATGCTTTCATTTCTGAGGCAACATAGAAGTTACCCGACGCATCATGACCGGTATAGAGCGGGATAATTCCCATATGGTCACGACCGATTAAGTAAGTGCCTTTGGCTTTGTCATACAGTACAAATGCAAAGATGCCGTTAAGTTTATCTAAAAAATCACAACCGTATTCTTGGTAAAGTGACAAGATCACTTCGCAATCTGAGTTGGTTTTATATTGGTATTTTTCACCTAGCTGTGCTTTTAACTGCTTGTGGTTATAAATTTCACCGTTTACGGCTAACACTAAGTTGCCATCAAAACTGATAAGTGGTTGTGCTCCGTGGTCAACGTCAACAATTGATAAACGTTCATGAGCTAAAATAGCTTGGTCATCAGCATACACACCAGACCAATCTGGACCTCGGTGACGCAGTAGTTTTGACATTTCTAACGCCACTTGGCGCAGTTGGCTTGCATCAGTTTTGATGTCTAAAATCGAAAATATTGAACACATAATACGGCTCCAGCAGCGTTGGCTAATCTTTATCTGGTTCCTACTCTGCCAGCATTTTCGTTAACTGCCAAGCTTGTTTTTTAAGATAACGTCATAAAAATGTCTATTTTAGTGATTTTATCTCTTTAAAATATCTTTTTAATTGATAAATATTTATTAAAAATGCTTTTTTGTTGATGTATGTTTATTTTATTGGCTATTGTGGCTATTTTTTTTAAGATTTCACAATCAAATACCACTAAACACGATTATTGCACTAAGCTAGTGCGCTTGCTGTTTATTTGTGCAATAACGGTCTAAGTTGTCCTTTATGTTGCTTAATTTTATCGGTAAAAGCGCCGCTAAGGATATTTTATGATCTATATAACCCCTCTAGATTGAGCCTTTATGGTTATCATTCAGATCAATATCAGTGTCTAATAAGACTAAGCTGAGCGACACAAGATTAAGTGCTAAACAGCTGAATAGATGAGTATGGCATTCGTTTGAATGTTTTGTCGTTAACGTAAGTTGAGTGATGGTTTTTGAGGAGAATACCGTGGTTGGTGAAACAGATTTAGCTAAGTTACTGGCATCAATGTCGCCGATATTATTAGCAGATGAATACGTTTTTTGTTCGGTACCGGGTCAATATTGTGATTATCAAACTTTATCGCCGCTGGCAACGTTTCGTGAAACGGAAGGGTTGACTTTAGTGCTAACCAAAGCGGCTGCTATTGCTGGTGGCTTAGCATTTGAATCAGTGTTTAAGGGTATTACCTTAACGGTGCACTCTAGTCTTGATGCCGTTGGGTTAACGGCAGCGGTAGCTCATAAACTCTCAGAAAAGGGCATTAGTGCTAACGTGATTGCGGCCTACTATCACGACCATATTTTTGTGCAAACAGAAAAGGCCGCTTTAGCTATTGAGGCATTAAATGAGTTTGCTGTTTAGGGCTTTTATCTGATTGATGACCTTTGTTTTAAGTAGGTTAATAACAAAATAAGAATCATCATAAAAACCAGCATAAAAAAGCCCATCAAATAGATGATGGGCTAATCCTTGGGGGGGAAGGAACTGGGGTTATAGGCTTAATCTGCTGGGCGTAACTGATTAAATTCAGAAGCTGCAAAGTATCCTGGCCAATCTTGGTTATTGGCTAATTCAGCTGCAGCTTGGTAATACACACCTAAATCTTGTAACGCACCGGATAAATCCCATTCAGGGTGATAATAATCACACACGTTATGGTAACAGCCTTTCATTTTCACCATCATTGACGCTTTGTATTGTGCCGTTGCATCATCAAGGGGATCATTTCCTCCTCCGGCAAACACGGCAGGGACACCTAACTTGGCAAAACTGAAGTGGTCTGAACGGAAAAAACCACCTGATGCAGGGTTAAGTTCGCCTTGGCTAATGCGATGTTGTTTAGCAACGGCGCGATCTAAATAGTTTTCTAATTCTGACTGGCCTTTACCGACAATAGTATAATCTTTGGTTTTGCCGTAAACATTGGTGCTGTCGAGATTAAATACTGCCACCGTTTTATCAATAGGATAAATCGGGTTGGCCGCATAGTAGCGTGAGCCTAATAAGCCTTGTTCTTCACCAGTAGTGGCAATAAAGGTTAATGAGCGGGCTAAGCCTTGACCTTGTTTGGCGCGCTGGGCAAATTGGCGGGCGATTTCTAAAATACCTGCAGTACCGGAAGCGTTATCTAATGCACCGTTGTAAATTTGGTCACCGTCTTTGGTGTCATCTTTACCTAGGTGATCCCAGTGAGCGGTGAATAAAATCTGTTCATCGGTTTGAGTGGTGCCAGGTAAGGTAGCAACCACATTATAACTGTCGGCGAACTCCGCTTTATTAGCAAATTCAATGCTAGCTGTTTGAGCTAAATCGACATTAAGTGAACTGTTGGCCGCACGATCCATTAACGAGGTTAACGACAGGCCTGCTTTGTCAAATAAGGCTGTTGCGCTGTCTAAGGTTAGCCAACCTTCAACTTGAATTCGCTGATCTTGCTCCGCCTGGCTTAATACTAGATCTTGTTGTGGTCCGGTCCAGCTATTTTCGACAACCGACCAAGGGTAAGAGGCCGGCTCAGTTTCATGGATAATGATTGCGCCTAATGCACCTTGACGACTGGCTTCTTCAAACTTATAACTCCAACGGCCATAGTAAGTCATCGCTTTACCATTAAACTTGGCCCCTTCAGGATGTGCAAAACCAGGGTCATTGACCAAAATGATGGCGATTTTGCCTTTCATATCGAGGTCTTGGTAATCATTCCAGCCATATTCAGGCGCATTAATACCGTACCCAACAAACACCAATGGCGCATCTTTAATGCTCACTTGGTGGTTATTGTGACGACTGCTAAGCACAATATCCTGACGATATTGCATCTTAATACCTGCTAAATTAACCTGCTGTTTTTCGCTGGCGGTATAACTCACCATAGGCACAGGTTGCAGAAAGCTGCCTTTATAAGCGCCTTTAAGGCCCATTTGGGTGAAAGCTGCAGATAAATACTCTAGGGTCAGTTTTTCGCCTTGAGTTGTGGGAGCACGGCCTTCAAATTTATCAGAGGATAATGTTTCGATATCCGTTCTAAAGCGTTGTTCATCGAAGGTAACAGCAGCGGTTTGGGTTGCGCTGACTTGCTCAGTCGAAGCGTGTTTAACATCTTCACTGTTACATGCTGTTAGTAAGGCAATGGCGCAAAAAGGAAACAATCGTTTCATGCTATGTCCTGTTATTATTTTTAGTTTTATTTCAGACAAGCATAATGAGCCAAGCCAGTGCTTGAAAACAAGGTCACTGGCTTGGAAATATGTTACCTAATGTAAATTGTGATGACAGCAAGTCAGCTTATTAACTAATTGATCTTATTGGACTGAAGCAAAAGTTTCTCGTGCTAACTCGCATAGATTAGTGATGAGACCGATAGGCTTCTTGTCATTAAACATATGCTTAGACATGTCAGACGCAATCTTATAAAACAATTGTCACTAAACGATATCAATATCACCAGCACATGCAAACACATGATTTGGTCTGAAAGGTTCTTTATCAATATCACTCATTTGGCTTACACCACTGGTAACCAAAATGGTTTCTAGACCCGCTTGGAAGCCTGCTAAAATATCGGTGCGCATATTGTCGCCAATAATGACAGTGTTTTCAGAGTGTCCCTGAATATGATTTAACGCAGAGCGGATAATCCACGAGCTAGGTTTACCCACATAAAATGGCATTTTACCTGTAATACGCTCAATGGCTGCACACAAGGCGCCACAAGCAGGGCTAAATGCTGGGCCGTGGGTGTCTGGATTCGTAGCAATAAAGCGGGCACCGCCAGCAACAAAACGCGATGCTTTATGGATCATGTCCCAGTTGTACGAGCGAGTTTCACCGACTATGACAAAGTCTGGGTTAATATCGGTTATAGTGAAACCAGCATTATACAACTCATGGGTCAGCGCACCTTCACCGATCACATAGGCTTTACTGCCATTTTGGTGTTTTAGAAAGTCGGCCGTGGCCATCGCTGAGGTATAAAAACAGGTTTCTGGTACATTAATACCTGCAGCGCCAAGTCGGTTTTGTAAGTCTTTACCCGTTTGAACGGGATAATTAGTGAGAATAACCAGCGGATTGCCTTGTTCAAGTACGCGATGAATAAACTTGTCGCTTCCAGGAATTAGCTTGTTGTCGTGCAGTAACACACCATCAATATCGCAAATAATATTTTTCATTCAGTCATTTCTTCCTTCAAATACAACCTGCTTACATCTAATGCTAATTCAATTAAGAAAACAACGATTAAATACAAAAAGTACCTGTTTGGTGATTGATTTACTGTGTTGTGAGCAGGGGGATAGATTATCGGATAGGGGGGATTGTGCTTTTTGTTACACACTCGGCTAGCTGTTGATAGATATGGTCTGCGACCACGAACATAGTGATTTTCACTTAAACCAGAGCAAAAGAAAACCAGCGACTGTGTCTTCTTAACTTTGTTTAAAAGAATTAGCTCAGCCACTTGAATCGCTTCCATTGGGAACGATATTTGTGAAGATCGTCGATAGTGAGCCCGCTTCAAGTTGCTCTCCCGTTGCAAGAAAACAACTACAATTTTGTTAATCGAGAAATGCAAATGATGACTTCAAATGAAGTTAGTACCTCCCCTTGTAGTGGTCAAAAGATTTTGACCACTACATAATCTTAAATTTCATACTTGATAGATTATAAGATGGGTATTTTTTTGCTTTCAACAGCTTTTACATTCTCTTTTGGCACTTGAAGATTAAGCACTCCATTTTTAAAAGAGGCTTTTATATCTGCTTCATTTGGCCTGCAATTAAGGGTAAAACTGCGCACATACTTACCAGAGCGACGTTCTTTTCTGATCACACGTCCATCTTCTTTTTCTTCATTATCTTCAGCTGTAGTCGCTTCAATGGTGAGTAAATCACCATCAAGTGTGACATGAAGATCCTTTTTTTCTACACCCGGTAAATCAGCATTAATTTCATAGTGATCAGCTTTATCATTGATGTCCACTCTTGGGCTAAAAAAATCCAAGTCCTTTGTGCTTTCAAACATAGGGGAATAGAAGTTGTCAAAAATATCAGTCATATTAAATAGAGAGTTTCTAGGAATTAAGTTCATAATAAAAATCTCCTTTTAGAGGGGGGAACTGTTCATCACGTTGATTTAGACCAACAATCAACATGACGAAATCTTATATATTGCAGATTAATCATAACGGTTAAATAATGTACGCAGCATGATGCAGATCAAATATCTGCTCAAAATGTGATGTTAATCTATACTGTTGTTTATTATGTTAATTATTTTTAGTTATAGGTTTAGAACATACTTTAAATTATTAGAATGATATGGCTTAGAACACTCAGGTATATCTATTCATTTCCAAGTTAGTTGCTTGCATATGTCAGCTCCATAGTAAGCTACTCGGGTAATCCTCAACGAGAGTTACTTGGTATGTTATGGTTTTATGAAATGACTGAAAATTGTGTGTGTAGCCTTAGGTTTTCTTATCATTTCTCACTGGCTGCACTCCATCGTATTCATTAAAAAGTCTCCAATATCTTCAAGTTCAGAGTTGAATTTGTCCATTTTCAATTAAGTAGGCAAACTCATTTATGCCTCATTATGATTTAGAACAATTACTCATTCGAACTTTGTGTTTCTGTGTTTGCCTCATATTTACTAATGCGGAAAGCAAAAGATAAGGCCCTAGTAACTTGTTTTGTAGTATGCCTTAAAGACTGTCAAGAGGACTTATGACCCCAGTATGATGGCCACCAATCACATGGGTATATATCTCGGTCGTTTTGACATCACTGTGTCCCAATAACTCTTGGATGGTACGAATGTCATGGCCTTTGAGTAATAAAGATGTTGCAAATGAATGGCGGAAAGTATGGGCGGTAACGCGCTTATCTATAC
>Ga0207906_1000156_pt1 | contig 44347 bp, 43 predicted proteins | sample LinPmetageLP37_FD_184050 | JGI IMG/M metagenome (GOLD analysis project Ga0207906, IMG submission 184050) | Marine viral communities from the Pacific Ocean - LP-37 (SPAdes) | ecosystem: Environmental > Aquatic > Marine > Oceanic | place: Pacific Ocean | collected 2010-06-16 | reverse complement strand
GTAGGCATGGCGCGGTCCTTTGCTGCGGTGCGGTTGTGCTTCGCCTAGGGCCGCGCGCGTGTCGGGTCAAGCCATGCTGGGTTTCGCGGCCTATTCGGCGGCCTGCGGCACAGCAGTTTGAAAGATCGTTTCATGCCCCGGTGCCGGGTGGCGCGGGATCAACAGTGACAGCATCAGCGACACTGCCGCCATCCCTGCGGCAAGGAAGAATACCGCCGCAGGCGAGACGAGCCACAGCAGGCCGAGCCCGACTGGTAGGAACACCGCCGCGATGTGGTTGATGGTAAAGGCCACCGCCGCCGTGGGTGCGATATCTGCGGGGTCTGCGATCTTTTGAAAATAGGTCTTCAGCGCCAGTGCGAGGGCAAAGAACATGTGATCCAGCACATAAAGCGTCGCCGCGATCACCACGCCCCAGCCGAGGTAATAGACACCGCCGTAAGCGAGAAAGACAAGGATCAGCCCCACATATTCGACCGTGAGCGTCCGGCGTTCGCCAAAATGACCCACCGCGCGCCCCATCAGCGGGGCAAAGATCATATTGGCGATAAGGTTGATGAGGTAGAGCATGGTGATCTCATGCACGTCAAAACCGAAGCGTTCGACCATCATAAAGCCCGCGAAGACCACGAAAATCTGCCGCCGCGCGCCTGACATGAATTGCAGCGCGTAATAGAGCCAGTAGCGCTTGCGCAGGATCATCTTTTTGTTCTGCGCCGTGGGCGCTTCGAACTGTGGATAGGCCAGCATGGCGATGATGGCCACGGCAACGGTGACGCCGCCGCCGATCATGTAGACGATGCCGTAGCTCAGGTTCAGCGTTTCCCACAGCGCCATGATCGCCAGATAGGCCACCAGCGTCGCCAGCGATCCAGCCGCCATAAGCCAGCCGATCATGCGCGGCGCGTCTTCGATCTTAAGCCATTGAAGTTGCAGCGATTGGTTCACCGTCTCGTAGTAATGAAAGCCGATCGAGCTGAGCATGGTGATCGTCAGGATGCCGCCCATGGAGGGGAAATAGGCGGTAATCGCGGTGGCTGCGCCGAGCAGGACCAGCGACACCAGCCCCAGCACCTGTTCGCGCACAAACAGCAGAATCGCGATGACCCCGATGGCCAGAAAGCCGGGAATTTCGCGCACCGTGTGCAGCAGGCCAATGTCGGACCCGTCGAAGTCTGCCACCTCGATGACGAAGTTATTCAGCAGCGCCGACCACGTGTTGAACGCGATGGGCATGGCCAGCGCCATGAGGAACAGCAGAGCCACGGGGCGGCGCCAGAACGGCAGGCGCTTGGCCTCTTCGAGGGTGATATAGCGGGTCATGGGAATTTATTACGCCGGGGTTTTGGGAATGGCGAGAGAAAAGGCGGGGCTCTAACGCGTCTTTCTTCCCCCAGCTCGGAATCAAGCCGCAGGCGCCGGGCCATCGCCTGCCCGCCCCCCGGGTAGGCGCTGGCCCTCGTTTCCAACCCACCGCCTTTGAGCCTCAATAAAAACTCTGCGGATCGATATCCACGGCCAACCGCAAATCCCCCTTCAGCCGCAGCGCACCAACCCACTTGCTCAGCGCTTCTTGGAGCGCCACGCCCTTATCCGCCTTCACCAACAACCGCACCCGATGCCGCCCGCGCACCCGTGCGATCGGCGCGGGCGCGGGGCCAAAAACCTGCGCCCCCACCGCCCGCAAAGGCCCATCATGCCGCGCCAGATGGTTGCCCAGATCGAACACCGCTGCGGCATCGCTGCCGCTGAGGATGATCCCTGCCATACGGCCGTATGGCGGCACCCCGGCCTGCCGTCGCTCGCCCGCCTCGGCGGCCCAGAACTTCTCCTCCTCGCCCGCCAAGATCGCCCGGATCACCGGATGCTCGGGCTGATAGGTCTGCAACAAGGCCGCCCCCGGCGCTTCGGCCCGCCCTGCTCGCCCCGCCACCTGCCGCATCAGTTGAAACGTCCGCTCCGCTGCCCGCAGGTCCGACCCGGTGAGTCCGAGATCAGCATCAATCACCCCCACCAGCGTCAGCTTGGGAAAGTTGTGCCCCTTGGCGACCAGCTGCGTGCCGATGATGATGTCCGCCGCCCCTTCGGCGATGCCCGCGATCTCGGCCTTCAGCGCCCGCGCCGAGCCGTACATGTCCGAACTCAGGGTCGCGATCCGCGCGTCGGGCCAGAGCGCAGCCGCTTCCTCTCCCAGCCGCTCTACGCCGGGGCCGATGGGGGCGAGCTTGCCTTCGACCTCGCAAGAGGGGCAAACCTCGGGCATGGGCTTGGTCTCGCCGCACTGGTGACAAACGAGGCGTTTCAGAAACCGATGTTCCACCATCCGCGCATCGCATTGATCGCAACCGATCTGTTCGCCACAGGCGCGGCAGAGCGTGATCGGCGCATAGCCGCGACGGTTGATGAACAGCATCGCCTGTTCGCCGCGCTCCAGCCGCGCATCGACCTCGCGCTTCATCTCGCCCGAGATCCATTTATCCCCCGGCAAACCCGCCTGCCGCATGTCAATCGCGCCCATCTTCGGCATCACCGCCGGGCCGAAGCGCGAGGTCAGTTCCAGCCGCCGATACTTGCCCGCCTCGGCATTGGCCCAGGTCTCAAGGCTTGGCGTGGCACTGGCCAGCACCACCTGCGCGCCGCAGATTGACGCGCGCAGCACCGCCATGTCGCGGGCGTTATACAGAACTCCGTCTTCCTGCTTGTAGGACGTATCGTGCTCCTCATCGACAACGATCAGCCCGAGGTTCTGAAACGGCAGGAACAGCGCCGAGCGCGCACCGATCACCAATTGCGCATTGCCCTGCCCCACCATGCGCCAAATGCGGCGGCGTTCGGTCATGGTGACACCGGAATGCCATTCGGCAGGCTTCGCGCCAAAGCGCTCCTCGACCCGGTCGAGAAACTGTTCGGTCAGCGCGATTTCCGGCAGGAGCACCAGCGCCTGCCGCCCGGATTGCACGGCGGCGGCGACGGCTTCGAGATAGACCTCAGTCTTGCCCGATCCGGTGACCCCGCGCAGCAGGGTCGTGCCATAGGTCTCTGCCTTGATCCCTTCGCGCAAAACCGCCGCCGCTGTCGCCTGATCTTCGGTCAGTGCCTTGCCGGGCAACGATGGATCCAGCCGCCGAAACGGCAGATCGCGGGGGCTTTCCTCTTCGCGCACGGCACCTTGATCGACCAAACCTTTGACCACCGAAGAGGTGACCCCGGCCATCTCCGACAACTCCTTCAGCGTGAAGGCCAGATCGCCGTATTCCTCCAACACCGCCATAACCCGCTGGCGCGCGTCGGTCATGCGGGTCGGCACGCCGTCGCCCGCGCGGTAGATCTTGCGCATCGACGGCGGATCGCCCAAACCCGGCGCACGGGTGGCCAACCGCAGCATCGCGGGCAGCGGGGTCAGCGTATAGGCGGCGGACCGCAGCAAAAACTCGCGCATCTCATCGCGCATCGGCGGGGCGTCCAGCACGCGGATCACATGGCGCACCTTGTTGATGTCGTAATCCCCGGCCCCCGGCCCCCAGACCACGCCCATCACCTTGCGCGGGCCCAATGGCACCTCGACAAACGCCCCCGCATGGCAGCCACCTTCGGGCGCGCGATAGTCCAGCGCGCGGCCCAAAGGCTGGGTGGTCATCACCGACAGCAACTCGCCATGATGGTAGAATTCAGCCATGTCTGCCGCATGCTCCGCGTCGCTAGGGGGAATTGAGGCTTTAAGCATCGCAGATCATGCGGTAAAGCCAAGGCAAGCAATAGACCTGTTAGCGATCACATTCCAACCCGGAAGGAAAGCCCATGAAATTCTTCGTAGATACAGCCGAGATCGACGCCATTGCCGAACTCAATGACCTTGGCATGGTCGACGGCGTAACAACCAACCCCTCCCTGATCCTGAAATCGGGCCGCAACATCCTTGAGGTCACCAAAGAGATTTGTGACCTCGTCGACGGGCCCGTTTCCGCCGAAGTGGTGGCGCTGGAAGCCGACGCGATGATCGCCGAAGGCCGCAAACTGGCCGAGATCGCCGACAACATCACCATCAAGCTGCCGCTGACCTGGGACGGGCTGAAAGCCTGTAAGGTTCTGTCGGGCGAAGGTCACATGATCAACGTGACGCTCTGCTTCTCGGCGAACCAAGCGCTGATCGCTGCCAAAGCTGGCGCGACCTTCATCTCGCCCTTCATTGGCCGTCTGGACGACATCAACCTCGATGGCATGGACCTGATCCAAGACATCCGCACCATCTATGACAACTACGGGTTCGAGACGCAGATCCTCGCGGCCTCCATCCGCAGCGTGAATCACGTGCTCGACGCCGCGCGCATCGGTGCCGACGTGATGACCGCGCCGCCAGAAGTGATCAAGAAGCTGGCCTCGCACCCGCTGACCGACAAAGGTCTGGAGCAGTTCATGGCCGATTGGAAAAAGACCGGTCAGAACATCCTCTGATCCGGCCTGAGCGCCAAGACATCAAACCCCTTCCGCCCCTGGCGGAGGGGGTTTTTCTTTGCCCTATGCGGCGTTGCCTTCAACCGTCAGGTGATCGCCCGACCATAGGCCGGGGCGCACCTCGGCCTCGGCCGCGCCTGCGCGGATGCGACGGCACTGCCCCACGGGAATCGCCGGAGCCTGCAACACCAGATCCATGCCCTGCGCCGCCGTCTGGGGCGGCAAGGCCGCGTGCATCCCGTCCAAGGCCACCGACACATCGCAGGGCAGATAGACGCTCGCCCCGCCCACGCCGGTATCCTCTTGCCATGGGGTCAACGGCGCGCCAACCGCGCCGACACAGCACACGGCGGTCTGCAATTCGATCGCCCGCGCCCGTGCACAGCTAAACACGCGGTTGTAGCCGGTGATCATGTCGGTCTTGGCGGGGATGATCACCAGATCAAGGTCCAGCTCGCCCAGTTTCGACCAGAGCGCGGTATATTCCGCATCCAGACAGATCGCGATGACACAGCGCAGCCCGTTCCAGTCGAACAGGTTGATCCCGGTGCCCGCGATGGTCACGCCGCTGGCGCCATTTGCCTCCAGCGGCGTCAGGCTCAGTTTGTTTTGCACCTGCATTCCGCCATCCGGGGTCAGGAACCACGCCTGATTAAGATACCCCTCGGGCGCGTCGACCGATGGAAAGGCCACAGGAAATGTGCCGGGCAGCAGGGCGACGCCTGTTTGCTCCACCATGCGGCGCATCGGGTCGAGCGCCAGCGCGGCGGTCTGCGCGAGCCAGCCCAGTTGCTGCTCTGCGGGCAGGTCCGCCGGGGCAAAACTCAGCCATTGTGCGCAGCAAAACTCAGGCATCACCAAAAGCTGCGCCTCGCGCGCGGCGGCTTGTTGCAGACGCAGTTCCACACTGGCAAGCCAGCTTTGCAGCGAATCCGGCGTGACCTGAAGGTTGGCGGCCCAAAGATCGACAGAGACATGTTCCATGTAAGATTTCCTCTCCCGGCACGGGCCATTTCGCCGCATCCGGGGATATGCAGCAGGCTTCGATCAGGCGCGCGTGCCTTGCGGCTGAAATCCGCGCGTCGACCGGGGCCAACACACCCGCGCCGCTTTTGTTCCCGTGGGCTTCGTTCTACATCCCGGCCTGACGCAAGGCGGCAACAAAGACCGCAGGCGGCGAGAACCGTTACCAATTGGGGGCAGATCTTGACGCCCCACCATGCTATGACACCGCAAATCAAAAAGAGACGCCCATGAGCAGCAGCCCCAAAATCGACGACGCCCTGCGCGAGGCGATCATCTCAGCGCCCGATGTCATCCTTGACGACAGCGACGTGATGCAGGCGCTGATTGCGGCCAATGAAAAGGCCATGGGCGGCAATATCGTCGATCTGCGCGGCATTGCGATGGAGCGTTTGGAAACCCGGCTTGATCGGTTGGAAGACACCCACCGCAGCGTCATCGCCGCGGCCTATGAAAACCTCGCCGGGACCAACCAGATCCACCGCGCGATCCTGCAGATGCTGGACCCGGTGGAATTCGAGACCTTCCTACGCAATCTGGGTGGCGAAGTGGCCGACATCCTGCGCGTTGATGCGGTAAAACTGGTGCTGGAATCGACCCAGAACGACAATGATCCGGCGGTGCAGCGGCTGGGCGACGTGTTGACCGTGGCCGAGCCCGGCTTCATCGACGACTACCTCAGCCAGGGCCGCGGTGGTCTGGTGCGGCAAGTGACCCTGCGTGCGATTCAAGATGGTGCCGAGGCGCTATATGGCACCAAGGCAGGGTGGATACGCTCCGAAGCCTGCCTGAAGCTCGATTTCGGCGCGGGCCGCCTGCCGGGCTTGCTGGTCATGGGCGCCGAAGACCCGCATATGTTCGGCCCGCAGCAGGGCACCGATCTGCTCACCTTCTTTACCGGCGTGCTGGAGCGATCCATGCGCCGCTGGCTGTCTTGAGCGAGAAGGCAAATCCCCTGCTGATCAGCCCCGCCGCGCGGGACGCGCTTCAGACATGGCTGGAGCACCAGAGCGCCTTGAAGGACGCCGCAGAGAATACCATCATCGCCTATCGGGGCGATGTGACCGAGTTTCTCACCTTCATGACGCTGCACAAAGGCGACACCCAAGGCCTTGGCGCGCTGGCGAAAATCACCATCAGCGACATGCGCGCTTGGATGGCCAGCACGCGCAGCGGGGGGGTCGGCTCACGCTCTGTGGCGCGCAAACTCTCGGCGGTGAAAGCCTTCTACCGCTGGCTGGCCGAGCGGGAGGGGTTTGAGCCCACCGCCGTTCTGCTTGCCCGGTCGCCCAAGTTTCAGAAAAAACTCCCTCGCCCGCTGGCCGAAGATGCCGCCCGCGCGCTGATCGACTGCGTCGAAACCCAAGCCCGCGCCCCATGGGTCGCGGCGCGCGATGTGGCTGTGCTGACGATGCTGTGGGGCTGCGGCTTGCGGATTTCCGAGGCGCTCGCCCTTAAAGGTGGCGATGCGCCCCTGCCAAATAGTCTGCGCATCATCGGCAAAGGCGGTAAGGAACGGGTTGTACCGGTTTTACCCGCCGCCCGCGCTGCCGTCGAAGATTACCTCGCCCTCTGCCCCTACCCGCAAGAGCCACATGCGCCGCTGTTTCGTGCCATTCGCGGCGGCGCATTGGGCGCGCGGGCCGTGGCGCAGGTGATGGCCGATGCGCGGATGCAACTGGGCCTTCCGGCGACGGCCACGCCCCATGCCATGCGCCACAGCTTTGCCACCCATCTGCTCGACGCGGGCGGCGATCTGCGCGCGATTCAGGAACTGCTGGGCCATGCGTCGCTGTCGACCACGCAGGCCTATACTGCCGTGGATACCGCGCGGCTGATGGAAGTCTATAACAATGCCCACCCCAAGGCGGGGCGCTGACCCTCTTGCACCCTGCGGGCCAATCGCCATATTAAGCCCAAGCGAGGACGACCTCCCCCATATGGGTACACACTCGGGACGACCCGACCAATACCGGGACCGCCCCCATGCGCAGTACTGCAGACCGCATCCGCCACGCCATCAGCTTTGAAGTTCTCGCCCTGTTGATCGTCACGCCCATGGGCGCTTGGCTGTTTGACAAGCCACTGCATGAGATTGGCGTCGTCACCATCGTCAGCGCCAGCATCGCGACGGGGTGGAACTACCTCTACAACCTTGGCTTCGATCACGCCCTGCGCCGTCTGCGCGGCGCGGTACGCAAGACGGTACCGATCCGAGTGCTCCATGCCGTGACCTTCGAGATCGGCCTGCTGTTTGTGCTGATGCCCTTCATCGCGTGGTACCTGAGCATTTCGCTGATGGAGGCCTTCCTGATCGACGTGAGCTTTGCGCTGTTCTACCTGATCTACGCCTTTGTTTTTAACTGGGTTTACGACGTGCTCTTCCCGGTGCCAGAGCCTGCCCGCCCGTCTTAATCGGCGCGCAGGCGGCTGACGAACTCAGCCGCCGCCTCTGCCGGATCGCGCGCGCCCTCGGCCACGGCGTCACTGAGCCGTGCCAGATCGTCCTTCGCCTGCGGTGTCTCCAACTGCGCCAAGAGCCGGTGCTTCACATCCTGCTCGAACCAATAGCGCGCCTGTGCGGCGCGGGTTCGGTCCCAAAAGCCATTTGCGCGCCGCCATTCGATTAACTCCTGCAGCGCGGCCCAAGTCTCGTCCAGCCCGTTTTCCTCCAGCGCCGAAACCGCCGTGGCGCGCGGAAAGCCTTCGGGGTCTTGCGGGCGTTTGCGCAGCAGACGCAGGGCACCGGCATAGTCGGCGCGGGTACGCGCAGCGGCGGATTTCAGGTCACCATCGGCCTTGTTGATCACGATCAAATCGGCAATCTCCATGATCCCACGCTTCACGCCCTGCAACTCATCCCCGCCCGCTGGGGCCAAGAGCAACACAAAGGCATCCGCCATCTCGGCCACCACGGTTTCAGACTGGCCGACGCCCACAGTCTCAATCAGCACCACGTCAAAACCCGCCGCCTCGCAGAGCCGCACCGCCTCACGCGAGCGCCGCGCCACCCCGCCGAGGTGGGTCTGGCTGGGCGACGGCCGGATGAAGGCATTAGGGTCGCGGCTGAGCCGGTCCATCCGCGTCTTGTCACCCAAGATCGACCCGCCAGTGCGCGCCGAACTGGGGTCCACCGCCAGCACCGCCACGCGCTTGCCCTGCCCCGTCAGCGTCATGCCAAAGCTTTCGATGAAGGTGGATTTGCCCACCCCCGGCGTGCCTGAGAGCCCGATGCGCAGCGCCTGCCGGTCGGTCGGCAGCTTCGCCAGCAGGTCCGCCGCCGCCGCACGGTGATCCGCACGGCCCGATTCCACCAGCGTGATCGCCCGCGCCAATGCGCGGCGCTCGCCTGCTATGATGCCCTTGGCCAGATCGTCGATATCCATGGGCCAACTTTTGCGGGGGCGGCGCGGAATTGTCCATCCCCACCCTTGGCGCGGCGCGCGCGATGTCCGATAACCGCGCTATGTCCAACGCTGATTTCGCCCTGCCCATCGACGCCGTTCTGCCTGACGTGATCGCCGCCCTGCGCGACACGGGTCGCGTGGTGCTGCAAGCGCCCCCCGGTGCGGGCAAGACGACGCGGGTGCCGCTTGCGATGCTCGACGCTCGCCTGACCCAAGGCCGCATCCTGATGCTGGAGCCGCGCCGCCTTGCGGCCCGCGCCGCGGCCGCGCGCATGGCCGAAAGCCTTGGCGAAGAGACCGGCCAGACGGTCGGTTTTCGCGTGCGCGGCGCTTCGGCGGTATCGAAGAACACCCGCATCGAAGTCGTCACCGAAGGCATCCTGACCCGCATGTTACAAGACAACCCCGATCTGCCCGGCATCGGCGCGGTGATCTTTGACGAGTTCCACGAACGCTCCCTCAACGCCGATCTTGGCCTCGCGCTCTGCCTTGAAGTGGCGGGCGCCTTGCGCGACGACCTGTTGCTGGTCGCCATGTCCGCCACGCTTGATGCCGCGCCGGTGGCAGAGTTGATGGAAGCCCCCATCGTCACCTCCGAGGGCCGCAGTTTTGAGGTGGTGCCGCGCTGGCTCGACAAGCCGATGGGCAAGCAACGGCTTGAGAATGCGGTGGCCGACCTGACGCTGACGGCGCTCGCCGAAGCCCCCGGATCGGCGCTGGTCTTCTTGCCGGGCGAAGGTGAAATCAAGCGGGTCGAGGCGCTGTTGCGTCCTGCGCTGCCGCCGGATTGCACCTTGGCCCCGCTCTTCGGCGCGCTGGATTTCAAAGCGCAGCAGGCCGCCATCGCGCCTGTGCGGTCGGGGCGGAAGGTCGTGCTGGCGACCTCCATCGCGGAGACGTCGCTGACCATCGAAGGCATCCGCATCGTCGTCGACGCTGGCCGCTCGCGCCGCGCGCTGTTCGACCCGGCCTCTGGCATGTCGCGGCTGGTGACCGAGCGTGTGACCCGTGCCGAGGCCATCCAACGCGCGGGCCGCGCAGGGCGGGTTGAGGCGGGCGTGGCCTACAAACTCTGGACGCGCGGCGAAGAAGGCGCGCTCGCCGCCTTCCCCCCAGCCGAGATCGAGGCGGGCGACCTTACCGGGTTTGCGCTGGAACTGGCGCTTTGGGGCGCACAGGCCGAAGACCTCAGTTTTGTCAGCCCGCCCCATCCGGGCCGTTTGGCCGAGGCGCAGGCGGTTTTGCGGATGCTCGGCGCGTTGAACGACACGGGCCGCATCACCGACCATGGCCGCAAATTGTCCAAGCTGCCCCTGCACCCCCGTCTGGCGCATATGGTGGCCCGCGGCGGGCCGCGTGCGCCGCTGCTGGCCGCACTTTTGGCAGAGCGTGACCCGATGCGCGGCGCGCCGGTGGACCTGTCGCTCAGGATGGATGCATTGGACGGAAAGCGCAGCGCCACCCCGCCCCATGCCCCGACACTGGCGCGGATCAAGGCCGAGGCCAAGCGGCTGGGCCGGATGACAAAGGGCGACGGACCGGACGGACTGGGCGTGCTGGCGGCCCTTGCCTATCCAGACCGCGTTGGGCTGCGCCGCAAGGGCGAGGCACCGCGCTATGTCCTATCGGGCGGCAAGGGCGCGATCCTGCCCGCGGCCGACCCGATGGCAGGCACGCGATTGCTGGTGGCCACCGACCTTGACGGCGACCCGCGAGAGGCGCGTATCCGGCAGGCGGCGCTGATCTCGGACGCTGAGCTGCGCAGCACTTTTGCCGACCAAATCCATTGGCAGGAGGTCTGCATCTGGTCGCGCCGCGAGGGGCGCGTGCTGACCCGGCGGCAGGAGGTGTTCGGTGCGCTGGTACTCGAAGACCGCACATGGCCCGATGCGCCCGCGGATGCGGTGGCGGTCGCGATGCTTGACGGTGTGCGGCAATTGGGGCTGAACCCCGGCAAGGCGGCGGCGCTGTTTCTGGCCCGCGCCCGGTTGATGCCCGCGCCCTTCCCCGATTTCAGCGAAGCGCATCTGATGGAGACGCTGGACGACTGGCTGCTGCCGCATCTGGCCGGTGTGCGCAGCACTGGCGATTGGAAAGCGCTCGACATCACCTCGGCGCTCAAGGCGCGGCTGACGTGGGAGCAACAGCAAGAGTTGGACCGCAACGCGCCCGCGCATTTCGAAACCCCATTGGGGCGGCGCGTGGCCATTGACTACAGCGGTGAGACCCCCGGCATCGCCTTGCGCCTGCAAGAGATGTTCGGCGTTACCCGGCATCCAACGGTCGGCGGGCAGCCATTGCAGGTCACCCTGCTCTCCCCCGCTCAGCGCCCGGTGCAGGTCACGATGGACATCCCCGGATTTTGGGCAAGTTCCTACGGGGATGTGCGCAAAGACATGCGGGGGCGCTATCCGCGCCACCCTTGGCCCGAAGACCCCACGGTCGCAGATCCGACCCTGCGCGCCAAACCGCGCGGCACCTGAAACGGCAACGCGCGCCGAAAGCGGCGCGCGGTCAGGTCTTCAGAGCGTCCGTGCTCAGGCGGCGGTGAATTTCAACGAGACGCCGTTAATGCAATGCCGCTTGCCCGTAGGCTCGGGCCCGTCGTCAAAGATATGGCCCAGATGGCTGCCGCAACGGTCGCAATGCACCTCGGTCCGGCGCATGAAGAAACTGTTGTCGGACATCGTCTCGACCGCATTTTCTAGCGGTTGGTAAAAGCTCGGCCAGCCGGTGCCGCTTTTGAACTTGGTCGCGGCATCGTAGAGCGGCTGGTCACAGCCCTTGCAAATGAATGTCCCGGCGCGCGTCTCATCATTCAGGGGGCTGGTAAAGGCGCGCTCCGTATCGCCTTCGCGCATGACCGCATACTCGGTATCGCTCAGAATGGCGCGCCACTCGGCTTCCGTTCGCTCAACCTCAAAATCGCCTTCGACATAGGCTGCCAAAGCGCCGCGTGCGCCCAACCCGATGGCGGTGGCGCCCAGAAAGGTCGATGTCAGAAAATGACGTCTGTTCATGGTGTTACTCCTCGCGTTCGGATTAGGTCAACGCCGGACCAGCATGGAGGTACTGGTCCGGCCACATCGTGCGGGTTGCCTATTACTTGGGCACCAGCACGCTGTTTACAACATGGATGACGCCGTTGGACTGGTTCACATCTGCGATAGTCACGCGCGATGCATTGCCGCTCTCGTCGATGATGTAGACGTTGTTACCCTTCACCTGTGCCGACAGCGCGTCGCCGGACACGGCGTTAAAGTGGTAGAACCCATCGCTGGAGGCGCGTGCCTTGGCGGCGATGTCGGCAGCAGACCAGTTGCCCGCGACCACATGCGCAGTCAGCACTTTGGTCAGCATGTCTTTGTTCTCGGGCTTGAGCAGCGTGTCGACGGTGCCAGCGGGCAGCGCATCAAAGGCGGAATTGACCGGGGCGAAAACGGTGAACGGACCTTCGGAGGCCAGCGTGTCGACCAGACCGGCGGCCTTCACAGCGGCGACCAGTGTGGTGTGATCGGCGGAGTTCACGGCGTTCTCGACGATGTTCTTGTTCTCGAACATGGGCGCGCCGCCCACCTCGGGATTGGCAGCGATGGCACCGGTTGCCAACAGGGCAGCAGTGGCGGTCGCGGCGGCAAATGTCTTGAGCGTTTTCATCTGGTTTCCTCCTCAGATGCCCCCCGTTGTGGGCGGCGATACTGGACCCACGGGCCAAGAGTGAGAGGAGTTTCAGAATGGTTCAAAAAATTCGGAATAAAGTTGTAGCGCGTTGTTTTACCCTAGAAAAGTGAAACGCCCCACTCGATCGGAGAAGGGCGTTTCGGGGTCTAGAGTTCGGCGACGGTACCGGCAGCCATGATGGTGCCGGTGGGGGCGCCGTCAGGGGCGCCGCCCGGTGGCTCATCCGTGATGGCCAGTGTGATCTGCGCTGCCTCGGGTGCCAGATCGGCGGGCAAGACCACGCGGTTGACTTCACCCTCAGGCAACACGCCCAAAGAGATCGGCGCGCGGTCCGGCAAGATGGCCCAAAGCTCCAGAACGCGGCCTTCTGGTGCGGTGCCCGAGACCCGGCGCAGCGCGATATCGCCGCGCGACATGTCCATGACGGCCAGCAGTTCCAGCGCGCTGTCTTCGGCGGCCATACGGGTGGCATAGACTTCGCCCGGCGACTGAACCGGTGCCTCGCGCAGCACCGGCAGGGCAAGGAAGGCCACAGTGGCGAGTGCCGCAACCGATATCACTTGCCAGAGCCAGAGCCGCTGCATCAACGGCACCTGCCGCGCGGGGAAGAGCCGCGACATCAGCGTGCGGCGCAGTTTCGCAGGCGGGTCGACGGGCGCGATATCGTCGGTCATCGCCACGAAACGCTCCTGCCAATCGGCGACGCTGCGGGAAAAATCACGGTCTTGAAGTAGGCGCGCGCGCGCCGCCGCACGGTCTTCGCCTTCCAGCAGGCCCAAGGCCACTTCGGCGGCCAGAAGATCGTCGTCTCCGGCTGGGGTGATGGGGGTGTCACTCATGCGCTCATACACTCCCGCAGGCTCATCAACCCGCGACGCAGCCAAGTACGCATGGTATTGAGCGGCACGTTGAAACGCTGCGCAAGGTCGGCATAGCTGTCGCCGTCAAGATAAGCACCGCGCACGGCAGCGCCCCGGTCGGCCTCTAAATCGTCGAGGCAGCCGGTCAGGCGCTTCGCTTCGGATGCGGCCACGGCGGATTGCTCGGGGTTCGGCCCCGGCGCGGCCAGTTCCAGCCCCGGCGTATCGATATTCTGATGGCCTTTGCGGGTGGCGCGCAGCCGGTCGATCGCAGTGTTGCGCGCAATGGTGATCAGCCACGTCATCGGCGACAGGCCATTGGCCAGATAGCGGTCGGAATGGTTCCAGATTTTGACGAAACTGTCCTGCATGGCGTCCTCTGCTGCGGCCCGTGTATCCAACACACGCAGGCAGACCCCGAATAGTTTCGCAGACACCCGATCATAAAGCGCCTCAAAGGCGGCACGATCCCCCAATGCAACCTGTGCAATCAGACGTTCAATCTCTTCACGGTCGCTGTCCAAGGGCCACTCCTTTGGGCGGTGATATCTTTTGCGGCACATCGATCATGGTGCGACAGCCGCTACAAAAGTCAACGATGCAATAGAACCGCATCTTTTGAATGCCACCCTGCCCCAACCTAGGGCAGTCGCGCAACCCATCGCGGAAAAACGAAAAATCGCCCTGCCGTTCACAAAGATTGCAGGCTCTGGATGCTTAGGCTACCCACAATTCAGAGGGGAATGCGCAAAGGGAGACTGTGCATGCAAAACGCGCTTGAGACGTCATATGACGTGGTGATCGTGGGCGGGGCCATCTACGGCTCGGCACTGGCTTGGTGGCTGACCAACACGCCGGGATTTGACGGCGAAGTGCTGGTGGTGGAGCGTGACCCCACCTATGAGTTTGCCTCAACCAGCCACACAAATTCCTGCATCCGCCAGCAGTTCACCGCGCCGGTAAACATCCAGATTTCGCAGTTCGGGGCCGAGTTTATTAAGAACTTCCGCCACTTCATGCATGACGATCCCGAGGTGCCGGAACTGGCGCTGCAAAGCTTTGGCTACCTCTACCTTGCCGACACGCCCGCGTTCGCCCAGACTTTGCGTGAGGCGCAGAGTATTCAGGCCTCCATGGGCGCGCATACCCAGCATATGACCAAGGATGAAATCGCCGCGCGCTATCCGTTTTACATGCTCGACGACGTGATCGCGGGCAACCACAACACGGTGAACGAAGGCTACTTCGACGGCGGCACCATGTTTGACTGGTTCAAACGTATGGCCAAGCGGCGGGGCGTGACCTTTATCCACGACGAAGTGACGGGAATGACCCTGAACGCGGCTGGCAGCGCCGTGGATGCCGTGAAGTTAAAATCCGGCGCAAAGGTCGCTTGTGGCACGGTGGTCAACGCCTCTGGCCCCCGTGCGGCAGCGACGGCGCAGATGGCGGGCATCACCCTGCCCGTCGTGCCACGCAAACGCTACACCTTCATCTTTGACGCCGCCGAGCCGCTAGAGATGGACCTGCCGCTGACCATCGACCCCAGCGGCGTGCATATGCGCCAAGAGGGCAAATATTATATGGCCGGCTGCCCGCCCGAAGATGACTATGACGCGGCCTATGACGATTTCACCTTCGACCATTCGATCTGGGAGGAAAAAGTCTGGCCCATCATCGCCACCCGCGTACCGGCCTTTGAGCGGGTTAAGGTGATCAACGAGTGGGTCGGCCACTACGCCTTCAACACTGTGGATCAAAACGCAATCGTCGGGCGGCACGACAAGGTCGAAAACTTCGTCTTTATGAACGGATTTTCCGGCCATGGGTTGCAGCAAGCCCCCGCCATCGGGCGCGGCACGGCTGAGTTGATTACCCATGGCGCCTATCGCACGCTAGACCTCACGCCGCTGGACTACGCGCGGATCGTGCGTTCCGAGAAATTCATCGAAAAGGCCGTGATATGAAGCACCCCGAGAATACATTCCTGACGGCCATCCGCGCCGGGAAAAAGCAACTGGGCCTCTGGGTCTCCCTCTCGGATGGCTATGCCGCCGAGGTGGTGGCCCATGCGGGCTATGACTGGGTGATGCTGGATATGGAGCACGCGCCGAGCGACATGAAATCGGTGCTGGGACAGCTACAGGCGTTCTCGGGCAGTGACACCACGGCGATGGTGCGGCCCGATTGGAACGATGCGGTCAAGGTCAAACGCCTGATGGACCTCGGCGCACCGGGGCTGCTGTTTCCGATGGTGCAATCGCCTGAAGAGGCCCGCGCCGCCGTCGCCGCCTGCCGCTACCCGCCGCGTGGTATCCGGGGGGTGGCCGGGCTGAACCGCGCCAACCAGTTTGGCCGGGTCGAGGATTACAACACCGAAGTTGAGAACCAGACCGCCATCCTGATCCAGCTTGAAACCCGCGCCGCCGTCGAAAACGCCGCCTTTGCTGAGGTTGAGGGGATCGACGGCATCTTCTTTGGCCCCGCCGATATCGCTGCTGACATGGGCCATCTGGGCCAGACCCTGCACGCGGAGGTCTGGGAGGTGATCCGCCCCGCAGCCAAGCTGCTGATGGACAAGGGCATTCCCGTGGGCACGCTGGTCACCGACCCCGATTTCGCCGCCGAACTGCCGAACGAAGGCTTCACCTTTGTCGCCTGTGGCACGGATGTGGGTCTTTTGGCCAAAGGGGCCGATGCCCTGCGCGCCCAAGTGCGCGACAAGATTTCTGAGACGTGAAAGGAAGATGTTATGAAATTTAAGAAACTGGTCCTGACAGGTGCTGCCGGTCGGCTTGGCTCTTACCTGCGTGAGCCGCTGGCCGCGATGTGCGAAGAATTGGTCAGCTCCGACATCGCCGAGGACATCGGCAAACTCTATGACGGCGAGCGCTATCAGAAGGCCGATCTGGCAGAATACGATCAGGTCGCCGCCCTGATGGAAGGGGCCGACATGGTGGTGCATTTCGGTGCCATCGTGGACGAAAAACCCTTTATGGAGCTGCTCGGCCCGAACTTCGTCGGCTCTTACAACGTGTGGGAAGCGGCCTATCAAGCAGGCGCACGCCGCGTCGTCTATGCCTCCTCGATCCATGCCGTGGGGATGCACAAGAAATCCGATTTCATCGGCATTGACGCCCCCCACAAGCCTGACACATTCTACGGCCTCGCCAAATGCTTCACCGAAGACCTCGGCTCAATGTATTGGGACAAACGCCAGCTTGAATCCGTGCATCTGCGCATCCTGAGTGCCGCGCAGGTCAACAACTCCCGCGCGCTCGGCTCGTGGCTAAGCTATGACGATCTGATCCAACTGGTGACCCGCGCGGTCGACACCCCCTCGGTCGGTTTCTCGGTCATCTACGGTGTGTCGAACAACGACCGCGCGCCGGTGGACAATGCCAAGGCCGCCTTCCTCGGCTACCGGCCCAAGGACAACGCCGAGCAATTCGCCGAAAAAGTGCTGGCCGAAGAAGGCCCTGTCGACATCACCGACCCCGGTCAGATGTGCCACGGCGGCCCCTTCGCCAAGGTCGATCTGGGCGAAAGCGGCATTGCACAGATGACCATCGTCGACGACAAAAAAGAGACCTGATCAAGCGCGCAGGAGAGACCGTCATGAAGCTACAAGATCTCGATATCATCGTGACGGCCCCGCCCGCCCCCGGCTGGGGCGGGCGCTATTGGATATTGGTCAAAGTGACCACTGACACCGGCGTGACCGGCTGGGGCGAATGCTATGCCGCCAGCGTCGGCCCCGACGCGATGCGCGCTGTGATCGAGGATGTCTTTGCCCGCCACATGCAGGGCGAAAACCCCGAGAATATCGAGCTGATGTTCCGCCGCGCCTATTCATCGGGCTTCACCCAGCGGCCAGACCTGACCGTCATGGGCGCGTTTTCGGGGCTAGAGATCGCCTGTTGGGACATCCTTGGCAAAGACCGCGACCGTCCGGTGCATGCGTTGATCGGCGGGCGCACCAATGACCGGGTGCGCGGCTATACCTACCTCTACCCGCTGCCGCATCACAGCATGGCGGAGTTTTGGACCTCGCCCGAGATGGCAGCGGAATCGGCGGCAGATTGCGTGGCACGCGGCTATACGGCGGTGAAATTCGACCCCGCTGGCCCCTATACGCTGCGCGGCGGGCATATGCCTGCGATGTCGGATATCAGCACCTCTGTGGCCTTTTGCAAAGCCATCCGTGAGGCCGTGGGCGACCGCGCCGATCTGCTCTTTGGCACCCATGGGCAGTTCACCACTGCAGGCGCGATCCGGCTCGGGCAAGCGTTAGAGCCCTATAGCCCGCTCTGGTACGAAGAGCCGATCCCCCCAGACGCGCCCGAGCAGATGGGCAAGGTCGCGCGCGGCGTGCGCATTCCCGTGGCAACGGGCGAACGGCTGACGACAAAGGCCGAGTTCGCGCCGCTGTTGCGCGCCGGTGCGGCAGAGATTTTGCAACCGGCGCTTGGCCGCGTGGGCGGTATCGCCGAAGCCAAGAAGATCGCCGCCATGGCCGAGGTCTATAACGCGCAGGTGGCACCGCATCTCTATGCTGGGCCGGTGGAATGGGCGGCGAATGTGCAGCTTGCCACGGCGATCCCGAATATTCTGATGTGCGAGTGCATTGAGACGCCGTTTCATGACCAGCTGATCAAAGGGTCGATCCGGGTGGAGGATGGGTTCATCACCGCCACCGACGCGCCCGGCCTGGGGATCAAAGTGGACGAAGACCTTGCCCGCGCGCATCCCTACACAGGCGATGGCCTGCATCTTGAGATGCGAGAAGCGCCTTGTGACTATGTGAATGGCAACAACTTCCAAGGCGGCGCACCGGCGGAGAGTTGAGGGCCATCGTCTGCCCGCGGGTGGGCGATCCAACGTGCATTCGTGCCACTTTATGTCTCAACCGTGGTGTGTACCTTCGCGAAGGTACACCCAGCTTCACCAAATCGCCTACCCGGAGGGCGGGCAGGCGATGGCCCGGCGCCTTCGGCTTGTTCCGGGCAGCGGTGGCATCTTCTCCCTAACCCAACAACTCCCGCGCCGCCGCCACAATCCCTTCCCGCGAAGGCAGGGTCGCCGCATAGGCTGGACCCGTCGCGATAAAACTGTCCTCCGCCGTTAGCCGCGCGAACCGCTCAATCCCGCGCTCTGCCATCAGCGCCATCAACGCCTCGGCCTGTCCGCCGGTACGGCGGCATTCATCGACGATCAGTACCGGGCGGTCGCCGATGGCCGCCATCAACGCCTCTTCCGGCAGTGGGGCCAACCAACGCAGGTCAATCACCCGCGCCGCGACACCCTGCTCTGCCAGATCATGCGCCGCCTGCTGGCTCAGATAATGCCCGTTACCATAGCTCACGATCGCCAGATCGGCCCCCTCGCCCGTGACACCAACCTCGCCCAGACCAATCCGCTGGTCTGGTGCCGGATAATTCCGCATCCAGCCGCCGTCCCCGGCCTCCAACAAATCCCGCATCGGGTAGAGCGCAATCGGCTCGACAAAAACCACCACCCGCTGCTCCTCACGCGCCAAACGGTGCGCCTCGCGCAGCATCATCGCCGCATCATCCCCCGCCGAGGGGCAAGCAATGATGATCCCCGGAATGTCACGCAACACGGCCAGCGAATTGTCATTGTGAAAATGCCCACCAAAGCCCTTCTGATAGCCCAGCCCGGCGATGCGCAGCACCATCGGATTGCTCCATTGCCCGTCCGAGAAGAACGGCAGGGTGGCCGCCTCGCCGCGCAACTGGTCTTCGGCGTTGTGCAGATAGGCGAGGAACTGGATCTCAGGCATCGGCACGAAACCGTTATGCGCCATACCGATGGCGAGACCCAGAATGCTCTGTTCATCCAACAGCGTGTCGATCACACGCCCTGGCCCGAACCGGCCCTGCAACTTTTGTGTCACGCCATAGACCCCGCCCTTGCGGCCTACATCCTCGCCCATCAGCATGGTCTCGGGATGCGTCAGCATCAGGTCGTGCAGCGCCCAGTTGATCAGCCGCGACATTGGCTGTGGGTTGTCCATCTGCGCCATATCGCTGCCGAAGGTCTCGGCTCGAACCTCGGCACTCGGCCCGTTACTGGCCGCGCAGGTCCGCTTCGGCGGCACGAGGCTGGCCATCACATCGGATGCCGTCTTGAGACGCGGGCGTTTGATCACCTCTGCCGCCGCTTTCGCCACGGCATCTTGGGTCTCGCGGTAAATTTCCAGCGCCTCATCGGCGTTCATTCCGGCCTCCACCAACAGGCGCGCGGAATGCAGCAGCGGATCATTCGCCTCATCGGCCTCGACCTCTGCACGCGGCAAATAAGAAGTCGCCACATCCGCCCCCGCATGACCATAGAGCCGCACAGTGCGCAGATGCAGGAAGGCGGGCTTGCGGTGCACCCGAACATAATCCGCCGCCTCTTTCGCCGCAGCGAAAGCGGCATGAAGGTCCAGCCCGTCGCCCTCGAAATACTTCAAGCCCGGACGGGCAGACATGGAGGCTTTGATCCAGCCCGTCGGGGTCTTCGTCGAAATCCCGATGCCATTGTCCTCACAGACGAAAAGCAGCGGCAGCGGCACGCCCTGAACGGCGGTCCAACAGGCGGCATTGATCGCGCCCTGCGCGGTGGAGTGGTTGGCCGAGGCATCGCCGAAACTACACATGGCAATCGCTTCGCGTGGCAATATTGCGTGCTCAGGCCGATTGCGCCGTGCCATGCCGATGGAATGCGCGGCCCCCACGGCCTTGGGCAGGTGGCTGGCAATGGTCGAGGTCTGCGGCGGGATCATCAGCGGGCGCGAGCCCAGCACCTTGTGTCGCCCGCCGCTGGTCGGATCCTCAGCCGAACAGGCGAAACTCAGGAGCATATCGCGCAGCATGTCCTGCCCCTCGGCCTGATCGGCGCGGGCGATCTGGAACGCCGCATCGCGGTAGTGCAGGAAGGCGATGTCATCGACCCGCAGCGCCCCCGCCACCCCCGCCATGCCTTCGTGCCCGGACGAGCCGATGGTGTAAAACCCCTGCCCCTCTTTCTGCATCACACGGCTTTGCAGGTCGAGCGCGCGGCTCAGCACCTGCGCGCGGTACAACTGCTCTAGCGCGGCACGATCAAGCGCCTTTTTGTCGGAGGTGGAAACGGGAAAATCCCCCGCCGCGACGCGACGGAGGAAGTTCTCATGAACGATGGCAACGCGGTCCATGGGGCCTCTTGGAATAGGAATTAAACGCCGATGGCGAAAGTATTTCGGCCAGAAAGAAAGGCGCCGCCTCTCTTTCTGGCCATAAGTATTTGGGAGTGGCCGGGGGAACAGTTCCCCCCGATGCCGGTCTTTAGAAGAACGCCTGCAGGCCGGTCTGGGCGCGGCCCAAGATCAGGGCGTGCACGTCATGGGTGCCCTCATAGGTGTTCACCGTCTCAAGGTTCATCATGTGACGGATCACTTGGAATTCACCCGAGATACCGTTGCCGCCGTGCATGTCACGCGACATGCGCGCCACGTCGAGCGCCTTGCCACAGTTGTTGCGCTTGACGATCGAAACCATCTCGGGCGCGGCATTGGCGGCATCCATCAAACGACCCACCTGCAGCGAGCCCTGCAGGCCGAGCGAAATCTCGGTCATCATGTCGGCCAGCTTTTTCTGGAACAGCTGGGTCTGGGCCAGCGGCTTGTTAAACTGTTTGCGGTCCAACCCGTACTGCAGCGCGGCGTGCCAGCAGAATTCCGCAGCACCCATTGCACCCCAAGAGATGCCGTAGCGCGCGCGGTTCAGACAGCCAAACGGCCCCTTCAGCCCCTGCACGTTGGGCAGCAGCGCGTCTTCGCCCACTTCGACGCCATCCATCACGATCTCGCCGGTGATCGAGGCGCGCAAGGACAGCTTGTTGCCCACTTTCGGCGCGCTCAGGCCCTTCATGCCCTTCTCCAGCACGAAGCCGCGGATCTTGCCATCATGCGCCTCGGATTTGGCCCAAACCACGAAGACATCGGCGATGGGGGAGTTCGAGATCCACATTTTGGAGCCGGTCAGCTTGTAGCCATTCTCGGTCTTCACGGCGCGGGTTTTCATGCCCGCAGGGTCAGAACCTGCGTCAGGCTCGGTCAGGCCAAAGCAGCCGATCCATTCGCCCGAGCAGAGCTTGGGCAGATACTTTTGGCGCTGCTCTTCGGAGCCATAGGCATAGATCGGATACATCACGAGGCTCGCCTGCACCGACATCATCGACCGGTAGCCGCTGTCGACCCGTTCAACTTCGCGCGCGACGAGGCCGTAGGAGACATAGCTGCCGCCCAGCCCGCCGTATTCCTCGGGGATGGTGACACCCAGAAGGCCCATCTCGCCCATCTCGCGGAAGATTTCGGGGTCGGTCTTTTCCTCGGCAAAGGCTTCGATGACGCGCGGTTGCAGCTTTTCCTGCGCATAGGCACGGGCGCTGTCGCGGATCATGCGTTCGTCTTCGCTCAACTGGCTGTCGAGGCGGAAGGGATCCTGCCAATCGAAGGTGCCAAGATCGGGTTTGTCCTTGGCGCGCAGCTTGGGGGCGTCTGCAGTCATGATGCATCCTTTCGGGTGATGTGATTTGCGGCAGTATTGCAAATTGGCGGCGCAAACTCTATCGCTGCTTTGTCCTGAGTTCATGAGAAAAAGTCATATGATCGCGCCCCGCCGCTTCCTGCCCTCGATCTCGGCCCTGCTGTCTTTCGAGGCTGTGGTGCGGCTGGGCACCGCCACGGCGGCGGCGCAGGAATTGAACCTCACGCAGAGCGCAGTAAGCCGCCAGATCAAAACGCTGGAGGAACAGCTAGGCGTGTCGCTGATGATCCGTCAGGGCCGCCGGCTGAGCCCGACGCAGGCAGGGTTGGATTATGTAACGCAGGTGCGCGACATCCTGAACCGGCTGGCGCAGGCCTCGGTTTCGGCCCGGACGAACCCCACGGGCGGCACGCTGGATCTGGCGATCTTGCCCGCCTTTGGCATGCATTGGCTGGCCCCCCGGCTGCGCGACTTCGCAAGGGATCATCCAGAGGTAACGGTGAACCTTTCGACCCGGTTGCGGCCCTTCGCCTTTGCAGGCAGCCGATTCGACGCCGCCATTCATTTTGGTCATGAAGACTGGCCCGGCGTGCGCTATCTGCCGCTTTTGCCGGAAACGGTGGTGGCCGTCTGTGCGCCTGATTTACTGGCCGAACCTTTGGAGGATGCGCGCGATGTGCGGCATCTGCCGTTGTTGCATCTGGAAACCCGCCCGCGCGGGTGGGCGCGGTGGCTATCATCGTTGGGGGTAACCGATGAGCCGCCCGGCGGGATGATGTTCGACCAATTTTCGACCATGGCGCAGGCGGCGATCCACGGGCTGGGGGTGGCTCTGCTGCCGACCTTTTTCGCCCGCCCCTACCTGCGCGACGGGCAATTGGTGCTGGCCGCGTCGCAAACTACGCAGAGCATCGGCAATTACTATCTCGTCTGGCCAGAAGACCGGGATGAGACCGCGGCGCTCGGGTCTTTCCGCGGCTGGCTGGCCCAGCAGGCAGAGCCCGCGACAGAGAAATAATACAGCCCGAACCGGCCAAAGTTATGCCGCATTTACATTGTATAAAACCGGCTAACCCGCCCGCATCGGGCGATCCAAAGGAGCAGATGATGCTAAGTTCATATCGCAAAAGCGCCGGTGCTCTGGCCCTCGCCCTGAGCGTTTGCGCCGCCAGTGCCATGGCCGAGAACCGCAACGTGCTGATTGTTGACGGTGCCTATTTCCCAGCGCTATCGCATGTGCAGCCGGGCGATCAGGTGGTCTTTACCAACAACGCCACGGGCAGCCACACGATCACCGGTGAAGGCGATGCCTGGACCAGTGACGCGATCCCCGTGAACGGGAGCTATACGCTCGACATCACGGCAGAAACACCAACGACCTTCAGCGGCCAGACCTTGGAAGAGCCTGCCTTTGAAGGGGCGATCAGTTTCGACTAACCGGCCCCGCGGTTGCGCGGCCCATTCAGACCTACCAAAGCCCCGCCCTCAACCGCGGGGCTTTGGTGTTTCATCGCTGAGCCTTACTGGGCAAAGACACGTTCCATATCGGCAAAGCCTTTGACCTCGATCGGGTTGCCCGAAGGGTCGCGGAAGAACATCGTCGCCTGCTCGCCCGGCTCCCCTTCGAAACGCAGCGACGGTTCGATCACGAAATCAACCTTCGCGCCTTTCAGCCGCTCGGCCAGCGCCTTCCAATCGTCCATCTGCAAGACCACTCCCAGATGCGGCATCGGCACCATATGTTCGCCCACCTTGCCGGTGGCTTCTGTGGCGAAAGGCTCCCCCAGATGCATCGAAATTTGGTGGCCAAAGAAGGAATAATCGACCCAAGTCTCGGTCGAGCGGCCCTCGGTGCAGCCCAGCACATCGCCGTAGAAGGCGCGGGTCTCATCAAGGTCGCGGACGTTATAGGCAAGGTGGAAGGGGGTCAGCATGGGTGGTCTCCTGTTTCGGTTGCCGTCTGTGTATCCCGTAGCGGGAAAGGTGCAAGAGGCGGTCGGTTTGTGCGGACTTGGCAGCGGGCGCAATAGCCCGGAATCAAGGGCGTATGCCCGCCGGGCAGCGCCAGACCGCCCGGACGGGCTGGCGCTGCCCGGCCCCTAAACAAAAAGGGCGCGCCCAATCGGACGCGCCCTTTCGCTCAGGTCAGTGAGCTTACTTCATCGTAATGCGGCCATCGGTGTAGGGCTTGTAGCTGCCACTCTTTGCCAGATACTCCGCCGTCACATCGGCCAGATCGGGGCCGAAGTCATAGGCATTCTCGGCGTCCTTGAACATCGCGTAGCCATCGCCGCCGTTGCGGACATAGTTATTGGACACGGCGCCATAGGTCTTTTCAGGATCAATCGGCGCGCCCGCGACCATCACATCGCTGATGCGGCTGCCCGGCTCGGCCTTGGGATCAAAGGTGTAGGACATGCCCGCCACCTGCGGGAAGCGGCCCGCGCCGTCTTCCAACTGGCTCACACCATTCTCCAGCGCCTCGATCAGGGTGGCACCGCTGATCTGGAAGGTCGACAGCGTGTTCTGGAACGGCAGCACGGTCAGCACCTCGCCCATGGTCACCTCGCCCGCGTCGATCGACGCGCGCAAGCCGCCCGCGTTCGAGATCGCGATGTCGATACCTTGATCCTTCACCCGGTCCAACATCGCATCAGCCACAAGGTTGCCCATTGAACATTCCTGTGCGCGGCAGTTGCCGCGTTCACCATCAATCGCCTCGGCGGTTTCAGCGACGACGCGATTGCGAATTTCCTCAAGCGGTTTGGCAGCTTCGGCGATGCGGTCAACGGTGGGCTGATCCTCGGTCACAGCCGCGTCCATGATCAGCGGCTCGCCCTCGGCCTTGGTGATATTACCCTCATCATCGAAGGTCACATTCAGCTCACCCAAGAATTTGCCGTAGGCATAGGCCTGCACGATCGCGGTCTCACCCACCATCGTCGGATAGGGGCCCTCCGCGCGCCCATCCGTGTTGCTGAGCAGCGTGTTGGTATGGCCGCCCACGATCACATCGACCCCAGTGGTTTCCGCCGCCACTTTCTGGTCAACGCTATAGCCTGAGTGGCTGAGCACGATGATCTTGTTCACGCCCCTAGCAATCAGCAGATCAACCTCGCCCTGCACGGCGGCAACAGGATCAGAGAAGGTGATATTGTCGCCGGGGCTGGCCAACTCATGCGTGTCTTGCGGCGTCAGGCCGATCAAGCCGATCTGTTCGCCTCCCTTTTCGATCACGGTCGATTTGGCCAGCTTGTCGGCCAGAAGCGGCTCCGCCGTAACATCGGCGTTGGACATCAGCACCGGGAATTCCACCGCATCCATAAAGCCGCGCAGCACTTCGGGGCCATCGTCGAATTCATGGTTGCCCACGGTCATCGCGTCATAGCCCATCTGGTTCATCATCTCGGCGGCCAATGCGCCCTTGTACTGGGTGTAGAACAACGTGCCCTGAAACTGGTCACCGCCGTCCACAAGGATGCTGTTGCCTGCCCGCTCGCGCGCCTCGGTGATCGCGGTCATCAGCCGGCCAGAGCCACCGAAACACTCGCCTGCTGTATTGTCTTCGGCGCTGCAGGGGCCGTCATATTTGCTGATCGGCTCAAACCGATCATGGAAATCATTGGTGTGTAAAATGGTCAGATTATATTCAGCCGCCGCCATGCCACTGGTCAAAGCCAGCGCTGCGGTCGCGGTCAGGAATTGTTTCATGATAGTTCCCCTGTTGGTTGTTATGCCGGTATCGTGGCGCGGGGTTTGGTCTGTGTCAAAGATCATATCGCCTGCCCTATGGTCACCCGCGGGTCTTGACCCCGCCCCGCCCGGCGGGCATCACAAGCCATGCTGATTTTCAAGATATTCCGCGCAGACGAATGGGCTGCGCTGCGCAAGAACGGGGTCTCAGACGGGGCGCCGATTGATGTCACCGATGGCTACGTGCATTTCTCCACCGCCGAACAGGCCGAGGAAACCGCCGCCAAGCATTTCAAAGGCGAAGAGGGTCTGTTCCTACTCGCTCTTGAGGCCGAAAGCTTGGGCGATGCGCTGAAATGGGAGCCGTCGCGGGGCGGTGCGCTTTTCCCGCATCTCTACCGCCCGCTCAAGATCGAAGACGTGGTCTGGGCACAGCCCCTGCCCTTGGTGGATGGCGCTCATGAATTCCCCGCCGGTCTGGGCGCAGCAAGCGCATGATGCCGGTGATCGAAAAAATGGGCCTTAACGCGCTGCACCGGATTGACCCCGAAGCGGCGCATGGGCTGGCGATCCGGGCTTTGCGGGCGGGTTTGGCCCCGGCCCCCGGGCCGCAGACCTCTGCACGCTTACACACAACGGTTGCTGGGCTGGATCTGCCGAACCCCGTCGGGCTGGCCGCGGGTTTTGACAAGAACGCGACCGCGGTCGCCCCGCTTTCCCGCGCCGGTTTCGGCTTTATCGAAGTGGGCGCCGCCACGCCCTTGCCCCAGCCCGGCAACCCGCGCCCGCGTCTGTTTCGCCTGACCGAAGACCGCGCCGCGATTAACCGCTTCGGCTTTAACAACGACGGGATGGAGGCAATCTGCGCCCGCCTGTCACAGCGCGGCTCTGGCGTTCCGGTGGGGCTGAACCTCGGCGCGAACAAGACCAGCCCCGACCGCGCTGCCGACTTTGCCCGGGTAATGACCGCCGCACGCAATCACGTCGATTTCGCGACGGTCAATGTCTCCTCCCCCAACACCGAGAAGCTGCGCGATCTTCAGGGCAAGGCGGCGCTTTCCGCCCTGCTCGAAGGGGTGATGGACGTGCGCGGTGCCACGCCCGTTTTCCTGAAAATCGCCCCCGATCTCAGCGAAGCCGAGATTGAGGACGTGGCCGAGGTTGCTCAAAATTCAGGCGTCGCTGCCATCATTGCGACCAATACCACGCTCGACCGGACAGGTCTTGCCAGCGCCCATGCGGCTGAGGCGGGCGGCCTCTCAGGTGCGCCATTGTTTGAGCGGTCGACTCGCGTCTTGGCGCGGCTGGCGGGGCTAACGGATATTCCGTTGATCGGCGTTGGCGGGGTGTCGGATGCGCAGACCGCCTATGCCAAGATCTGCGCCGGTGCCTCGGCGTTGCAACTCTACACCGCGCTAGTCTTTGGCGGTCTTGGACTGGTGCGCGAGATCACCACGGAGCTTGATGCGCTTTTGGCGCGCGATGGTTTCGCCACCGTGGCCGAGGCCGTGGGCAGCAAACGCGAGGATTGGCTTTGATCACCCTGTGGCACAATCCGCGCTGTTCGAATTCGCGGCAGGCGCTGGCCTTGATCGAAGAGGCGGGCGTGGACGTGAGCCTCCGGCATTACCTCGAAGACGCCCCGACGCGGGATGAGATCATCGCCGCCCGCGACGTTCTTGGCCTCCGCACGATTGAGATGATGCGCACCGGTGAGAAGGTGTTCAAAGAGATGGGTCTGACCAAGGACAGCCCCGAAGAGACGCTGATCGACGCCATGGCCGCCCATCCGATCCTGATCGAACGCCCCATCGCCTTTGGCCAAAGCGGCGCCGTGATCGGGCGCCCGCCGGAAGCGGTGCAAAGGCTGCTCTAGCCCGCCGCGCGCTCCAGTGCCGGATAGCGCAGCCCGAGTGTGATGCCCCGCACCACGAAGGACACCAAGAGCGAAATCCACAGCCCGTGATTGCCCATACTTGGCACCAGCAGCAGCGCCACGGCGACATAGAACAGGAACGACACCAGCATCATATTGCGCATATCGCGCGACCGGGTGGCCCCGATAAAAATTCCATCCAGCATATAGGCCGCGCAGCCCAAGATCGGAGCCGCAACCATATAGGGCAAATAGACCCGCGCGAGGTCTTGCACCTGCGGGGCCTTGGCCATCAGATCGATGATCGCGCCGCCGCTGGCAGCAAAGACCACCGCCAGCAGCAGGCTGACCAGCAGCGCCCAAGCGGAAGTCAGCACCGCCCCGCGCCGCAGGACATCACGCTGCCCCGCGCCGTAGGCCCGACCAATGATCGCCTCGGCGGCAAAGGCAAAACCGTCCAGCCCGTAGGAGGTGATCATCAGGAATTGCAGCAGCACCTGATTGGCCGCCAGCGTCACATCCCCCAAGCCTGACCCCATGAAGAGGAAGGACACAAAGATCGCCTGCAACAGCAGTGAGCGGATCAGGATGTCGGTATTCACCCGCATCATGCGCGTCCAGCGCGGTCCGTCAAAGACCTGCACCCAATCGCGCCAGGCTACCCCGGCAAAGGCCGCCCGGCAGAACCACAGCCCCAAGGCCGCCCCGCTCCATTCCGCGAGGAAGGTGGCAATCGCCACGCCCTCGACACCCCAGCCAAGGCCCAGCACGAACCACAGATCCAGCAGGATGTTCAGCCCGTTCATCCAGACCTGCAACACCAGCACGGCACGGCTGCGTTCCTGCGCGATGAGCCAGCCGGTGATCGCATAGATCGAGATGGCAGCAGGCGCGGACCAGATGCGGATCGCCATATATTGCCGCGCCAGCCCCTCCACCTCCGGTGATCCGGGGGCGAGTTGAAACGACGCCCAAAAGAGCGGCAGTTGCAGCGCCATCAGCGCCAGTCCGGCGCCCGCGCCGATCAGCAGCCCGCGTGTCAGCAGCGCCGCGACCTCGCCCTCTTCGCCATTGCCCGCCGCCTGCGCGGTCAGGCCCACGGTGCCCATCCGCAGAAAACCGAAAATCCAGTAAAGCGCCGACAGGATGATCGCCCCCAGCCCCACCGCGCCGATGGGTGCCGCGGCCCCCATCTGCCCGACCACGCCGGTATCGACCGCGCCAAGGATCGGCACGGTGGCGTTGGAAATGACAATGGGAACGGCGATCTTAAGCACGCGGCGATGGGTCACCACATCGCGCGCCACCAGCGTGCCACGCTTAACCGCGCGCACCTCTGCCTCGCTGAGCGGCTCGGCTTCGGCTTTAAGGTCAGCCACGCCGCTGCGGCATCAGGAAATGGCCCGTGGCCTGAGCGAAAATGCGGCTGCGGTTGTCCTGCCACGCCTCAACATGAACAGAGGCATAGCGCCGCCCCGACCGGTTGATCCGCGCCCGTGCATAGGCATCGCGCGGCAGACCGGAGCGCAGGTAATCCACGGTGAAATCGATCGTTTTGGGCAGCCGGGGCAAATGATCGGCATCCAGATTGTCCAGATCAAGCGCGCCGCTTTCCATGTCCTCCCAGATCAGCCCCCAGCTTAGGGTGATGATCGCGGTCACCTCCAAAAACGCCGCCGTTGCCCCGCCATGCAGCGCAGGCAGGATCGGGTTGCCGATCAACTGTTCGGAAAAGGGCATGATGCCTGTCAGCTCATCCCCACGACGCTCAAACTCGATGCCCAGAAAACGGATATAGGGCACGCCTTCAACCATGGCGCGCAGCACCCCGTCGCGGCGTTGCTTGATCACCTGAACCGGCTCTGGCTTGCGATGCTTGGTCATTTGTGGCCCTCCACGGTGAAGGTTCCGGTGGCAGTGGCCACGAAATTCTCGGCGTCCTCATCCGTCGCCGTGGCGCGCACAAAGGCGACCGAGCGGGTGACGTGATAGCAGGTCGCGCGGGTGGTAATCGTCTGGCCCGGCGTGGCGGCGCGCAGGTATTCGATCCGCAGATCCATGGTGGCGGTGGCCGAGGGATTGCTGGGGTGGCTCATCACCGCCGCGCCACAGCAAGTATCCATCAGGGCCGAGACCGCCCCGCCGCTGATCACCCCGGTTTTGGGGTCGCCCACCAGTTTGTCATCATAGGGCATGGTGATCACGGCAGAGCCATCGCCCAACTCCTGTAGCTCCATCCCGAGCGCCATGGAATGGGGCAGCGCCTGAATGAACTGTCGCGCCATTTTCAACTTGTCTGACATGCAGCCCACCCCTTTGCGTCTGGTTTTGACCTTTATCATGGGGGGATGGCGAAAGGGCAAGACCACCTGTTGCGCATCCCCGCGCGTGACCATAGTTTGCCTGAAGGGAGTAGATGCTTTGGACGATGAACGCCTGACATTCAAAGAGATGTGCGCGGCATTTGACGTGACGCCACGGACGTTGCGCTATTACGAGTATATCGAATTGCTGCAACCGCACCGCGAGGGGCGCTCTCGGTTCTATGGCCCGCGCGAACGCGCCCGGATGAAGCTGATCCTGCGGGGCCGCAAGTTCGGCTTCGCGTTGGAAGACATCCGGCAGTGGCTGTTGATCTATGAAAAAGAGGGGACCGAGGCGCAGATGCGCACGTGGGTCACCATGGCAGATGGTCAGCTAGAAGAACTGGCCGAGCAGCGCCGCCAGTTGGACGAAGCCATGGCGGAACTGCAAAAGCTGCGCGACGACACCGCCGCGGCAATCGCTTCGAAAGAGGGCTGACCTGCAGCCTCAGCGGCTGCCGGGCTGCGACAACTGCGCGATCAGCATCTGCAAATCCGCGGTGATGCGGATGAGGTCTGAAACCACATCGGGGCTCGCATCGCCCGCCAGATCGAATGCGCTGTTCTCGATGGTTTCAGATGCGGCTTTCAAATCCGCGACCACGCGTACGCGCGTCTGCGCATCAGAACCGTTGCCAGCCCCATTACCTGTCTGTTCTTGTTTTTGTGACATGCTTCGAACCTCTTTGGGTGAAGGACCCGCACCTACAGCCGGTCCGACGCAGGGTCATGTCACGCAGTCACGCGACAATGACGCAGGGTTTGCATACCGCCTAGGGCGGGCCTTCCTTCGGACGGCGCAGCAGCCCCGCGCCCAAGCCCCGGATGGCGGCGGTGGTGCGGTCGTTCACATCAAGCTTGGAGAAGATCCGCCGCACGATCGTATCGACCGTATGAGGCGAAATCCCCAGTATTTCGGCAATCACGCTGTTGCTCTTGCCGGTGGCGATCCACTCCAGCACCTCAACTTCGCGCGGGGAAAGGCCGAAATCGCGTGCCGATTGGCTTTCGGCCAAGGCGCAATAGCGCAGATGCGCGATTTGGGCCGCGCTGAGAAGTTTGTACAAGGCCCCCGGCGACAGACGCGCCTGTTTGGCGGCAAACCCCAGCCCCACAACGGCGGAATCCCCGCCCGGGCCATGCACTTTGAGGGAGATGCCGTCATTCGGGTAGCGCCGCATGAACCCCTTCATATAGAGGTCTTCCGCAGGGGTTAGTCGCGCCACGCCCGCCACATCCGACCAGTACAGCGGCATCACCTGTTGTCGGGCCAGCGCTTCGACAGGGCTTTCGCGCAGCTTCTCTACATCCAGAAATTGCGAATGCCACTGCGGCCCCTCCGCGCCGTTGCCGTTGAACTTATAGAGGATCGCAGGCGCGCCGGGGCTGTCCCCGTGATAGCTGACCAGATCAATCCCAAGCCCTTGATAATAGCCTAGACCACAGGCCAAAATACCCGCAGCGGAGGTGGCGTTCTGCGCGCAGTGGACCAGTTCGTCCAGCGTTTTCGGCCCGTTTTGATCGAGGTTTGCCATCTCCTACCCACTTTGATGCCCAAGCCCATCGGGGGCGGGGGCGCCCCGCCTGTCCCAACCTACAGGAAATCCCCCGCGTATAAAGTGACGCAACGTATCGCTTACGTCAACGTCAACTCCCGTTGTATCAGCAAGGTCAGCCCCCAACTGAAGTCTCGAAACGACGATTGGAGAGTGAAGAGATGACCGCCGACACGCTGACCATTCGCCAGATGTGCGACGCTTTTGAAGTGACCCCGCGGACCCTGCGGTTCTACGAAGCGAAAGAGCTGCTCTTTCCGTTGCGCGAGGGCCAAAAACGCCTTTTTACCAAAAGCGACCGTGCCCGGCTCAAGCTGATCCTGCGCGGCAAACGCTTTGGTTTCAGCCTCGAAGAGATCCGTCAGTTGCTCGACCTCTATCACATGGGCGACCAGCAGCAGACGCAAATCGCCGCAGCCTATGAAATCGCCCGCGCCCGTCTGGCCGACCTCGAATCGCGCCGCGAAGAGCTGAATGAAGCAATCGAAGACCTTAAAGACCAGTTAAAATGGGGGGAAAAGATGATCTCCTCCATGAACCAACCCCGCCGCGCCGCTGAATAAACGCAGCCGAATAACCCCGGCGGCAAGGCCCGCACCCACATCCATAAAAAGACGACCCGGAGAGCAAAGATGCCCAGTTACACAGCCCCCACCAAAGACCTGCAATTCGTTCTGCACGACGTGCTGAAAGTGACCGAAAGCAAGACCCCCGGCTATGATGAGCTGGAGCCTGATTTCACCTCCGCCATTCTTGAAGAAGCAGGCAAGCTGACCTCCGAAGTCCTCGCCCCGCTGAACGCCGTGGGTGACCAAGAAGGCTGCCGCTTGGAGAACGGCGTCGTCTATACGCCCAAAGGGTTCAAAGAAGCCTTTGAAAAGGTGAAAGAAGGCGGCTGGACCGGTCTTGATATGCCCGAAGAATACGGCGGGCAAAACATGCCCTATGTCCTCGGCACCGCCGTGGGCGAAATGTTCTCCGCCGCGAACCAAGCCTTCACCATGTATCAGGGCCTGACCCACGGCGCGGCCTCGGCGATCCTCGCCCATGGTACCGACGCGCAGAAAGACACCTATCTGCCCAAGATGGTCTCTTGCGAATGGACCGGCACCATGAACCTGACCGAGCCGCATTGCGGCACCGATCTGGGCCTGATGCGCACCAAAGCCGCGCCACAGGATGACGGCAGCTACAAAATCTCCGGCCAGAAAATCTTCATCTCGTCGGGTGAACACGACATGGCCGACAACATCATCCATCTGGTGCTCGCCAAGATCGAAGGCGGCCCCGAAGGCATCAAAGGCGTGTCGCTCTTCATCGTGCCCAAGTTCATGGTGAACGAAGATGGCTCCTTGGGTGAGCGCAACGGCGTCTCCGTCGGCTCCATCGAAGAGAAGATGGGCATCCACGGCAACTCCACCTGCGTGATGAACTACGACGGCGCGACTGGCTACCTGCTGGGCACTGAGCACAAGGGCATGCGCGCCATGTTCACCATGATGAACGAAGCCCGCGTCGGCGTCGGCATGCAGGGTCTGGCACAGGCCGAAGTCGCCTATCAGAACGCTGTGATCTACGCCAACGACCGCCTGCAGGGCCGGGCCGTGACCGGTGCCGTGGCCCCTGAAAAGCCCGCCGATCCGCTGATCGTCCACCCCGACATCCGCCGCTCGCTGATGGATCAAAAAAGCTTTGTCGAAGCCGCCCGTGCCTTCATCCTCTGGGGTGCCACCATGATCGACGCCGCCCACCGCGCCGAGGATAAAGACGCCGACGGCCTTGTGTCGCTGCTGACCCCCGTCATCAAAGGCTTCCTGACCGACCAAGGCTACGATATGACCGTGAAGGCCCAGCAGGTCTACGGCGGCCACGGCTATATCGAAGAATGGGGCATGTCCCAGTTCACCCGCGACGCCCGCATCGCCCAAATCTACGAAGGTGCCAACGGCGTCCAGGCGCTCGACCTCGTGGGCCGCAAACTGGCCCAAGACGGCGGCAAACATGTGATGGCGTTCTTTGATCTGGTCAAAGGCTTCATCAAGGACAACGCGGGCCAAGATGCCGAATTCGACGCGGCCTTCCTCGACCCACTCAAGGCGGCCAGCAAAGACCTGCAATCGGCGGGCATGTACTTCATGCAGAACGGCATGAAGAACCCCAACCACGCGCTAGCCGGATCCAACGACTTCATGCATATGTTCGGCCATGTCTGCCTTGGCCTGATGTGGGCCAAGATGGGTCTGGCGGCGAAAGAAGCATTGAAGAACGGCAGCGGCGACGCCACGTTCTATGAGACGAAGCTGGCCACAGGGCGCTACTATATGGCACGGCAGCTGCCCGCCACGGCGTTGCACCTGACCCGCATCCAATCGGGCGCGGATACTGTCATGGCGCTGGAGGCCGCAAACTTCTAAAACGGGTGGTGGGGGCCTGTCCCCCACCCTGCCCAACACCCGGAGAGACCATGCCCAAACGCTTCCGCCTGACCCGCCGCTTCCCCGTCGCCATGACCGAAGAAGGCTACCGCAGGCTCAAGAAGTTCAGCACGGATGCAGGTCTTGATGAAGGGGAAGCGCTGTCGTTCCTGTTCGAGAATTTCAACTCGGTCATGAACGAAGAAAACCTGACCGCGCGGCTGCGCCTGTTCAACGCCGAACTGGAAAGCCGCAAACGCTGAACCCTGGGGAGGGGCGGATGACGCAAGGCAAAACATCCAGCTGGATGACCGACGAACACCAGATGATCGCCGATATGACGGCGCAGTTCATCAACGCCGAATGGGCGCCCAAGTTCGAGAAATGGCGCAAGCAAGGCCAGATGGACCGCGAGACTTGGGCACAGGCGGGTGAACTCGGCCTGCTCTGCCCCTCGGTGCCCGAAGAATATGGTGGTGCCGGCGGTGATTTCGGCCACGAAGCCGCCATCCTGATCGAAGGCTCCCGCGCCAACCTCGCCTCGTGGGGCCACGGCATCCACTCCGGCATCGTGGCGCATTACATCCTCGCCTATGGCACCGAAGATCAAAAGAAACGCTGGCTGCCCAAGATGGTCTCGGGCGAGTTGGTCGGCGCGCTGGCCATGACCGAACCCTCTACCGGATCGGACGTGCAGCGGATCAAAACCAAGGCAATTCGCGACGGCAACGCCTATAAGCTCTCGGGCCAAAAGACCTTCATCACCAACGGCCAGCACGCCAATCTGATCATCGTCGCCGCCAAAACCGACCCCAAGGAAGGCTCCAAAGGCGTCTCGCTCGTTGTCGTCGAAACCGACGGCGCACAGGGTTTCCAGCGCGGCCGCAACCTCGACAAGATCGGCCTGCACGCCGCCGACACCTCGGAACTGTTCTTCGACAATGTCGAAATTCCACCAGAAAACATCCTCGGCCAAGACGAAGGCCAAGGCTTCTACCAGATGATGCAACAACTCCCGCAAGAGCGCCTGATCATCGGCTGCGGTGCGGTCGGCGCCATGGAAGGCGCCGTGGCGCGCACGATTCAATACTGCAAAGAACGCGAAGCCTTCGGCGGCCCGCTGACACAGTTTCAGAACACCCGGTTTCAACTGGCCGAAGTGAAAACCAAGACTGCCGTATCGCATGCTTTCCTCGACGAATGCATCACCGAACACCTGCGCGGGGAACTCAGCGTCGATAAGGCCGCAATGCAGAAATATTGGCTCACTGACACCCAAGGGGAAGTGCTCGATGTCTGCTTGCAACTGCACGGTGGCTACGGCTTCATGCAGGAATATGCGGTCGGCGAAATGTGGGCCGACGCGCGGGTGCAGCGCATCTACGGCGGCACCAACGAGATCATGAAGGAACTGATCGCGCGCAATCTCTGACCGCGCGCCCAGCCCCGGCCGCCGCGCAGAGGTATTTAAGAAAGGATGAAAATAAGGGCGCAAGACCCCCTCTTCATCCTTTTACCAAATACCGTCCGACCGTGCCGCGAACGATGACAGATTGAGGAGGAATGATACGTGACCATCCAGCTTTACTGCTTTGGCGAATCCGGCAACGCCTATAAGGCCGCGCTTGCCTTGGAACTCTCAGGCTTGGACTGGAAGCCGGTGAAGGTCGACTTTTTCGGCGGCCAGACGCGGCAGCCCGACTATCGCGCGCAGATCAACAACATGGGCGAGGCCCCGGTGATGATCGACGGCGATCTCCGGCTCACGCAATCGGGCGTGATTCAGGATTACGTCGCGGAAAAGGCGGGCAAATTCGGCGGCAGCGACGCGACGGAACGGCGTGAAATAATGCGTTGGGTGCTATGGGATAACCACAAGCTGAGTGGTGTTGCTGGGATGACTCGTTTCTTGATGAATTTCCTGCCCGAAGACAAACGCCCCGCCGAGGTTATTGCCTTTAGCCAAGGGCGGCTCAAGGCAGCCTACGGCGTGCTGAACGACCATCTCGACGGCCGCGACTGGATCGTGGGCGACGAATTGACCAACGCAGACCTCAGCTGCTGCGGGTATCTTTATTACCCCGAGCCTTTTGGCTTTGACCGCAGCGACTGGCCCCATATCGACGCGTGGCTCACGCGTTTGAGCGAAACACCGGGCTGGAAGGCCCCATACGACCTGATGCCCGGCAGCCCTGCTGACCGCGCCTGACCCTCGGAGGACATGAACATGACCCAAGACGTTTACATCTACGACGCGATCCGCACCCCCCGCGGCAAGGGCCGCAAGGACGGCGCGCTGCATGAAGTCACCTCGCTGCGGCTTTCGGCGCAGACATTGAATGCTCTAAAAGAGCGTAACAACCTTGAAGGTCATGCCGTTGAGGACGTGATCTGGGGCAACGTCACGCAGGTGATGGAACAGGGCGGCTGTCTGGCACGCTCAGCGGTGCTGGCGTCCGATTTGGACGAGCGTATCCCCGGTTTGGCCATCAACCGTTTCTGTGCCTCCGGCATGGAAGCCGTGAACCTTGCTGCCAACCAAGTCAAAGGCGGCGCGGGCAATGGTTATATCGCTGGCGGTGTCGAGATGATGGGCCGTGTCGCGATGGGCGCTGACGGTGCCGCGATTGCCGTGGACCCGACGCTGGCGATGGAGAAATACTTCGTGCCGCAGGGTATTTCGGCCGATATCATTGCCACCGAATTCGGTTTCACCCGTGACGAGGCCGACCAGTTGGCCATGCAGTCCCAGCAGCGCGCGGCGCGGGCTTGGGAAGAGGGCCGCTTTGACAAATCCGTCATCACCGTACGTGATCAGAACGGCCTCGCGATCCTTGACCGTGACGAATACATGCGCCCGCAGACCGACATGCAGTCGCTTGGCGGCCTGAACCCGGCGTTCCAGCAGATGGGTGAGGTCATGCCCGGCTTCGACAAGGTCGCGCTGATGAAATACCCGCATTTGGAGCGGATCAACCACATCCACCATGCGGGCAACTCGTCGGGCATCGTCGACGGCGCTGCCGCGGTGCTGATCGGTAACAAGGAATTCGGCGAGCAGCACGGGCTGAAGCCCCGCGCCCGCATCCGCGCCACCGCCAAAATCGGCACCGATCCCACCATCATGCTGACCGGCCCGGTGCCGGTGACCGAGAAGATCCTGAAGGACAACGGCATGACCATCGGCGACATCGATCTGTTTGAGGTCAACGAGGCTTTTGCCGCGGTGGTTCTGCGCTTCATGCAGGCCTTTGATGTGGACGACAGCAAAGTGAACGTGAATGGCGGCGGCATCGCCATGGGCCACCCGCTCGGCGCCACCGGTGCCATGATCATCGGCATTCTGCTCGATGAGATGGAGCGCGCTGACAAGGAAGTGGGGCTCGCCACGCTCTGCATCGCCTCCGGCATGGGTGCCGCCACCATCATCGAGCGCGTGTAAGCCGCGTAAGGGAGCAAGAGAATGACCGATTTTACATTGAATAAAGACGCCGACGGCATCGCCACGATCACATGGGACGTGCCGGACAAAAGCATGAACGTGATGTCCTTTGACGGGTTGCGCGATCTGGAGAAGCATATCGACGACGCGCTGGCCGATGACGCCGTGAAGGGCATCGTCATCACCTCGGGCAAGGAAGGGTCTTTCGCCGGGGGGATGGACCTGAACCTGCTGGCCAAGATGAAGGAAGACGCGGGCGACGATCCGGCCAAGGGGCTTTTCGAGGGCACGATGCAGATGCACGCTCTGCTGCGCAAGATCGAGCGCGCGGGCATGGACCCCAAGACCAACAAGGGCGGCAAGCCCGTGGCCTGCGTGATCCCCGGCACCGCCGCGGGCATCGGGCTGGAACTGCCGCTGGCCACGCATCGCACCTTTGCGGCGGATAACCCGAAGGCGCGGATTGGCCTGCCGGAAATCCTTGTGGGCATCTTCCCCGGGGCCGGTGGCACCACGCGGATGGTGCGCAAGCTCGGCGCGATGGCGGCCTCGCCCTTCCTCTTGGAAGGCAAAATGGTCGCCCCTGCTGCTGCCCAGAAGGCCGGCATTATTGATGAGGTCAGCGAAGACCCGATGGCCGCGGCACGCGACTGGGTGCTGAATGCCAAGGACGCCGATATGGTGAAGCCGTGGGATGCCAAGGGTTATAAAATGCCCGGCGGCGCGCCTTATCATCCGGCGGGTTTCATGACGTTCGTCGGCGCCAGTGCGATGGTCAACGGCAAGACACAGGGCGTTTACCCGGCGGCCAAGGCGCTTTTGTCGGCGGTCTACGAAGGCGCGCTGGTGCCTTTCGACACGGCTCTGAAAATCGAAGCGCGTTGGTTCACCAATGTGCTGATGAACCCCTCCTCGGGCAATATGATCCGCTCGCTCTTCCTGAACAAAGAAGCGCTGGAGAAAGGTGCCGTGCGCCCCGAAGGCGTGCCGGATCAGCGCGTGAAGAAACTGGGCGTTCTGGGTGCGGGCATGATGGGTGCGGGCATCACGCTGGTATCGGTTCAGGCCGGGATCGAGGTTGTGCTGATCGACCAAACCCAAGAAGCCGCCGACAAGGGCAAGGCCTATTCCGCGAGCTATTTCGACAAGGGCATCGCCCGGAAGAAATCGACCGAAGAGAAGAAGGCCAAAGCGCTCGACTTGATCACCGCGACCACCGATCTGGATGCGCTCAAGGGCTGCGACCTGATCATCGAAGCGGTGTTTGAAGACCCCAAGGTCAAGGCCGAGATGACCCAGAAAGTCGAAGCCGTGATCCCCGAGGATTGCATCTTTGCCTCCAACACCTCGACCCTGCCGATCACCGATCTGGCGAAGGCGTCGAGCCGTCAGGAGCAGTTCATCGGCATCCACTTCTTCTCTCCGGTCGAGAAGATGTTGCTGGTGGAGATCATCAAGGGGAAGGAAACCGGCGACCGGGCCGTGGCCAAGGCGCTCGACTATGTGCGCCAGATCCGCAAGACGCCGATCGTGGTCAATGACGCGCGCTTCTTCTATGCCAACCGCTGCATCATTCCCTACATCAACGAAGGTGTGCGCATGGTGCAGGAGGGTGTTGAGCCTGCGCTGATCGAGAATGCGGCCAAGCTCGTCGGCATGCCGCTTGGGCCATTGCAGTTGATGGATGAGACCTCGATCGATCTGGGCGCCAAGATTGCCCGTGCCACCAAGGCGGCGATGGGTGATGAGTACCCCAACGACGATATCGACCCGCTGGTGTTCTGGATGGAGAAAGAGGGCCGTCTGGGCCGCAAAGCGAACGCCGGTTTCTACAGCTATGACGCCAAGGGCAAGCGGATTGGTCTGTGGCAGGGCATGGGCGACAAATACCCCGTGGCCGAGGAACAGCCCGATCTGATCGAAGTGCAGCACCGTCTGCTGTTCTCGCAGACGCTGGAAGCCGTGCGCGCACTGGAGGAAGGCGTGTTGATGGACATCCGTGAGGGTGACGTCGGTGCGATCCTTGGCTGGGGCTTTGCGCCTTGGTCCGGTGGGCCGCTGAGCTGGCTTGATATGATCGGCGCGCCCTATGCGGCGGAGCGTTGTGATCAGTTGACCGAGAAGTTCGGTGAGCGGTTTACTTGCCCCGAGTTGCTGCGCGAGATGGCCCAGAAGAACCAGAGTTTTTACGGTCGGTTCAACCCGGACGCCAGCAAGGCAGCATAAGAGATCGGGGCGCTTCGGCGCCCCTTTTTCGTAGAGGTATGAGGGCCATCGCCTGCCTGCGGGTCGGCGATCCAAGGTGGCCTCGTGCCACTTTATGGCGCAGCAGTGATGTGTGCCCGCAAAGTACCGCCCAGCCTCGCCAAATCGCCTAACCGGGGGGCGGGCAGGCGATGGCCCGGCGCCTGCGGCTTGATTCCGGGCCTAGGGGCCGTCGTCAGCGTAGCCAAATCGCGCGATATCCTCGGCGCAAACCTCCGCCACAATATCGCGCAACTCAGGCGTATAGGCCGCAGCCCCCTCAGAGGCATTCACTCGCGGCAATTCCAATTCAAAACCCAGAAGCTCGAACAACGGCTGCGCATCCGCTGGGAAATACTCCAACCGGATATAGAGATTACAGTGTTCCCGCCCCGTCGCATCCGCCATATACCGCCGCGCGGGCCAAGCGCGCAGGCTGGCCCGCGTCTGCGGATGCCGCAAAAACCCCGCGAAATCCGACTGCTTCGCCAGACCCACCGCCGGATGATCAAACCCCTGCCTGCGCAGCCAGCGATAATAGCTCGCCACCCGGTCCCACGGGTTGCGCACCAACGTAAAGCAAAACAACCCGTCCAACTCCTCTGGCCGCAGCAGCCCGTCGGCATCCGCCAGCGTTGAATGCTTCCAGAGCCGCCCCGCCGCCTGCACGCCCTGCAACCGCCGTCGTCGCTTTAGCGCCTTCGGCGTGTCACCCAGCATCAGGTCGTCCTTCATCGCCCGCCCTTCCAAAGCCAGCGCCAGCGAGGTGCCCCCGGTTTTGGGGATATGCACAAAGACATAGCGACGGCCCCGGCTGATGATCACTCCACCGCCTCCGGCGCGCGCAAGGTAGATGGCTCATCACTGCGCAGCGCGATCACCGCCCCCGCCAGTGCGATCAACGCCATGCCCGCAAAGCCCATGGGCGGCACCTGCTGGTCCCATAGGACATAGGCCCAGAAGCTGGCGAAAATCAGCAGGGAATACTCAAAAATGGCGACATGCCCGGCCTCGCCCAATTGGTAGCCGCGCACCAGAAACCCGATGCCGATGAGCGAGCCTACCGCTTGCACCGCGATCCAGAACCACATTGCGCCATCCAGCGGACCCCATGTGCGGCTGACGAACCCTTCGGGCCCTGCCACCTCCGCACCCGGCAAAACCATGACACCGATGCCGCCCATGACCGCCAACATGCCGAAAAAGCCTGCGGTCATGACCATCGTGCTCTCCCCCTCGCACCATGCCCGCGTCGCCACGGCGCCGATCGCATAGAGCGCCCCGGCCAAGAGCGGCAGAAAGGCCACGGGGTCAAGATCGCTCGGGTCGGGGCGGATCACCATCAACGCTCCGGCAAAGCCCACCGCCACGGCCCCCCACCGCCATGGCCCGACACGCTTGCCTTGGAACAGGGCCGAGATCATCAGCACGAAGAGCGGCGAGGTGAAAAGCCCGGCCACCACCACGCCGATGGGCAAAAAGGCCAGACAGCCGAAATAGATCAACATGGCCCCGGCCTGAAATAGGCTACGCCCCGCCACGGCCCAGAACCGCCTTGGCCGCAGGATGCCGAAACCAAGGGCTGCCAGCACCATCAGAATGGCCACCGCCATAACACCGCGCACGAAATGAAACTGCCAGAGCGAGCCGCGCTCGGTTATGAAGGGAACAAAGTTATCCGTAAGCCCCAAAGCCGCCATACCGCTTACGGCGCAAAGCGCCGCCAAGCCTGATTTCACCGCTGCGTCTTGCATCTGCCCTCCTTTTCGCTCCTGCCCTCTTTTCAAAGTCACGTCCCGACAGCAATACTCAACCCCAAATCGCAACCAATGCCTTGGGAGGGGTCACATGGGGTGGATGACGGATGAGCGCGGGCTTGAAAAATGCGCAGCGAATTTTGTGGCGCTAACGCCACTGTCGCATCTGCGCCGGGCGGCAGAGGTCTTTGCCGGGCAAACCGCGGTGATCTACGGTGACCACCGCGTCACCTATGCCCAGTACCATGACCGCTGCACCCGCCTTGCCGCCTTGTTGGCCGAGATCGGCGTGGCTCCGGGCGACGTGGTCGCGACCCTGATCCCCAACCTGCCCGCGCAGGCCGAGGCGCATTTTGGCGTGCCTGCCTGCGGGGCCGTGCTCAACACCATCAACATCCGCCTCGACCCTGAAACGGTGGCCTATATCCTCGACCACGGTGGGGCCAAGGTGCTGCTCGTCGATACCGAATTCCTGCCGTTGGCCGAAGACGCCTGCGCGCGGATGGACGGCACATGCCCCGCGATCATCGAAGTGCCCGACCCCGCCGTCGGCCTCCCTCCCAGCGGGCGGCACCCGCAATACGAAGACCTGCTGGCCGAGGCCAATCCGAACTTTAGCTGGGTCATGCCCGGCGACGAATGGGAAAGCCTCGCGCTGAACTATACCTCCGGCACCACCGGGCGGCCCAAGGGCGTGGTCTATCACCACCGCGGGGCCTATCTGATGACCATGGGCACGGTCGTCTCTTGGCAGATGGTGCTGCGCCCGGTTTTCATGCAGATCGTGCCGCTGTTTCACTGCAACGGCTGGAACCACACTTGGATGATGCCGCTCTTGGGCGGCACGCTGGTCTGCTGCCGCGACATCACGGCGGGCGCGATCTATGACGCCATCGCGGATCACGGGGTCACCCATTTCGGCGGTGCGCCCATCGTGCTGAACATGCTGGTCAACGCCAGCGCAGAAAACCGACGCGCCTTCGATCACCCCGTCGAGGTTTTCACCGCAGGCGCGCCGCCAGCCCCCGCAACCCTGTCGAAGATCGAGAAACTGGGTTTTAACGTCACGCAGGTCTACGGGCTGACCGAGACCTTTGGCCATGTCACCGAATGTCTGTGGCAAGGCGATTGGGACGGGCTGCCCGAGGCTGAGCGCGCCGGGATCAAAGCCCGCCAAGGCATCGCCATGCCGATGATGGAAGAGATCACGGTGATGGACGCCGAGATGGACCAGACCCCGCGCGACGGCACCGCTCAGGGCGAAATCATGATCCGCGGCAATGCGGTGATGAAAGGCTACCTCAAGAACCCCGAGGCCACCGCCGAAGCCTTCGCGGGCGGGTACTTCCATTCCGGCGACATCGCGGTGCAGCATCCCGACGGCTATATCCAAATCGCCGACCGCGCCAAGGACATCATCATCTCCGGCGGAGAGAATATCTCAAGCGTTGAAGTCGAAGGCGTGCTGATGGGCCACGGCGCGGTCAATCTGGCTGCCGTGGTGGCCCAACCGCATGAAAAATGGGGCGAGGTGCCCTGCGCCTTTGTCGAGTTGAAGCCGGGGTCGGAGGCCAGCCAAGAGGCGCTGATCGCCTTTGCCCGCGAACGTCTTGCCGGGTTCAAAACGCCCAAGCGGGTGATTTTCGGGGAGTTGCCCAAGACCTCCACCGGGAAGATCCAGAAGTTTGAACTGCGCAAGCAGGCGGCGGACCTCTAAGGCGGGGCATTATGTCACCTGCCATTGCTGATCCCGCAGCGCGTGGTAGAGTGGCGAAAACTGACAGGCCCGCAGCAGAACCCCATGACCGCCTTGACAAAATACGCCCGGCTCGAAGCGACGGGCCTTTGGCGCGCCACGCCCGATGCGCAGCGGCGCGAGGTGATCGTCTCTATCGGTGATGCGACACTGGTGATCAGCGATCTCAAAGATCAGGCGCTGACCCATTGGTCGCTGGCTGCCGTCGACAGGACCAATCCCGGCCAGACCCCCGCGCTCTATCATCCGGACGGCGATCCGGGAGAGACGCTGGAACTGCCCGACAATGAAACCGAGATGATTGAGGCCATCGAAAAGCTGCGCCGCGCCATTAACCGCAGCCGCCCGAAGCCGGGCCGCTTGCGGTGGGTGGGCATGGTCGCCTCTGTCGCCGTGGTGGCGGCGCTGGCGGTCTTTTGGATGCCCGGCGCGCTGCGCGATCACGCGATCAAAGTGGTCCCCGAGGTCAAGCGCGTCTCCTTGGGCACGGCGCTGCTGAAGCGGCTTGAACGGGTGTCCGGCCCCGCCTGCGAAAGCCCCGGCGGCAGTGCCGCGCTGTCGCGGCTCACCAAACGGTTGGAGGTGGGGCGCGTGGCAATCCTGCCCGATATGACCCGCGCCAGCCTGCATCTGCCGGGGCGTCTTATCGTGCTCGACCGCGCGGTGCTGGAGGATTACGAAGAACCCGATGTTGCTGCGGGCTATGTGCTCACCGAAGATGTGGCACGCAGCGAACATGACCCGCTGCGCGCGCTGCTAGAGGCCGTGGGCCTGCGCGAAAACTTCCGCCTGCTGACCACCGGCGATATCTCTCCGGAAGCGCTGGACGCCTATGCCGAGCAACTGTTGATGCGCCCCGCCGCGACACCGAAAGTCGACGCCCAGTTGGCACGATTTGCCAAGGCCGAGTTGCGCAGCAAACCCTATGCTTTTGCCCGCGACATCGCCGGCGAAAGCACCCTGCCCCTGATCGAAGGCGACCCGATGAACGGCAAGCTTACCGCGCCGCTGATGTCGGATGCCGATTGGCTGCGACTGCAAAGCATCTGCGGCGGCTAACTGAACGATCCGCCAAAGAAAAAGGCCAGCCGGGGGAACACCGCGGCTGGCCTTATTGCTTGTCCTTGCAATGCGCTTAGCGGCGCAGATAGGCATCCCGGTATCCCGCCCGGCGCAGCTGACCAAGCGCCGCTTGGGCCGAGCCACCCGCGATGGGGCCCGCCTGAACGCTGTGATAGGTCTTGCCGCCACGTGTCTGTTTGCCGATGCGGGCAGGCAGGCCCATGGAT
>Ga0207906_1000155_pt1 | contig 44564 bp, 38 predicted proteins | sample LinPmetageLP37_FD_184050 | JGI IMG/M metagenome (GOLD analysis project Ga0207906, IMG submission 184050) | Marine viral communities from the Pacific Ocean - LP-37 (SPAdes) | ecosystem: Environmental > Aquatic > Marine > Oceanic | place: Pacific Ocean | collected 2010-06-16 | reverse complement strand
ATCGACGATATAGACTTGCGTCTCACTCTTAGGTGTACGTGTCACTGCGCTTTGCGGGACTAATGCCGCATTGGTAATGACACTTTGGGTCAAGCGGGCAGTCACATACATACCTGGCAGCAAGATGTTGTTGCTGTTTGGGAAGATGGCACGTAAGGTAACCGCGCCAGTTGACTCATCCACTTTTGCTTCAGATAGCGCAAGCTTACCGCGTACCGGATAGACCGAGCCATCCTCTAGTACCAATTCAACCGAGTTCATACCGGGCTGCGCTTTGCCTTCCGATATTTGCTGGCGCAATTTTAACAGCTCAGACGAAGACTGACTGATGTCGACATAGATAGGATCTAAGCGCGAGATAGTCACCAACGGATTGGCTTGACTGGCACTAACCAAAGTACCAGCCGTCACATTTGAGCGCTCTGTGCGCCCTGAGATTGGTGCCCGTACGATGGTGCGATTCAGATCAAGAGTACTGGACTCTAAACCTGCTTTCGCGGTTTGAATGCCCGCTTTTGCGCTTTCGATACCTGCTTGCGTTTGACCGACAGTCGCTCGTGCACTATCTAATGCAGCTTGTGCAGTACGGACTTGCGTTTGTGCTTGATCGTATTGTTGCTTCGAGATAGCATCAATCTCCACAAGCCCTTGTAGGCGCTGGAAGTCATTAACCGCTTGAGCTAATGACGCTTGGCGACTGCCTAATTCAGCTTTGGCATTGGCATTATTAGCCAGTGCTGTCTGATAATTGGCTTGTGCTTGAGCGACCGCTGCTTCTCCACTAGTAATAGAGGTAGCGTAGTTGTCCGTATTGATACGATACATCGGTTGGTCTTTTTTGACATTACCGCCCTCACGGAACAGTACTTCGTCAATGACGCCGTTGACCTGTGGACGAACGTCAGCGGTTTGATAAGCCGCTGTACGTCCAGAAAATGTTTGTACTTGAGGTACCGTATCGAAAGTGACAGTTTGGACGTTGACGACGGCAGGCGGCATCTGCTGCTGTGCAGCGGCATCAGCGCCAGCGGCGTCCTCGTTTTTGTCACAGCCAACCAGTACAGCTCCAGATAGTACAGATGCTATTACAAGCGCAAGATAAGAGTGCTTCATCAATGTCCTCGGCAATATAAAATAAATAATGACAGTATAAAAAGTTTATAAATAAATCTTAACGTATTAAATTCTTTAAAGAGTAAATATATGGGTAGTCTTGAGGCTATGTGCCTCGGCATATTTTGCTCATCGCATTGTTAATAAAATCAGTTTTAATAGCACCAATTTTAGTAGCGGATTATGACCAAAATATTCGGTCGCTAAGGTTGTATGCGCAATAATGAGGCAAGATTTTTAGCGTCATAGATGTAGGCAAACCATAAAGTTGATTAGTAAATTTAATCAGTTATTATAAACTAATGGGGTTACCCCATAGTCAAGTACTTTAGAATAGGGTTTGCCAAAAAAAACAGCGACTTTAGTTGTGAATCTTGCGCTAAGTGCCGTGGTTACAAGCGACACACCAACGAATAACCAAAAAAGTCATCTAGAGGCTTCGATGACAAAAAATGTTAACTTTTGTTATAAAAGTCATATGAGACGGTTATTCCTACCTGTTTGACCTCAAAAATCCCATGTGCAACCAAAACCTTTATTTTAGCAACCGTTAAATGTGACCATTAAATAAATGAGCCAAAACCTGTATCGAAGACGACTTTTATAGACACAGATATGGGCACAGCGTAAATGTTAGCAGTCAGACTATAATAAACGTGCGCTGGCAAGCTCTGTTAATTGGTGCAGCCCTTGGCGATAACGATTGTCAGGCAAGGTACTTAGCGCTTGTTGTGCCAGCTTCGTTTCTTCCAAAGCGCGCAGCTTACAATAGTCTAATGAGCCAGAGGTGCGTACCAATTCGATAAGCTGCTCTGCATTGGGTGTTTTGCCCGTTTGTACAGCGACACGTAATTGCTCATAGCCTGCTTTATCACTGTCTTTTAATAATTCAAGCGCTTTAATAGTCGGTAGGGTCGGTTTGCCTTCGGCTAAATCATCACCCAAGTTTTTACCCATTAGCTCACTATCACCGCTGTAATCGAGTACATCGTCGATAATCTGGAAGGCATTACCGAAGTGCTGACCAAAATCGCCCAGCGCGGTCATATATTCTGTTTTGTCTTGCAAGATAGCTGCGCCTTGGGTCGCCATCATAAACAGACGAGAGGTTTTGCCATCGATAATATTGAGATAATCGGTTTCAGTCGCGGCAGGGTTATGCTGATGTTGCAGCTGCAATACTTCACCTTCGGCAATATCACAAGTCCCGTCTGAGAATACCTGCAGTAGTGGCAAGCTTTGAAAACCAACCAACAAGTTAAAGGCGCGGGCAATCAGATAGTCACCGACCAGTACTGCTGTGGCATTGTCCCAAGTGGCATTCGCCGTTGGCTTACCACGGCGCTGCCCTGACTCATCAATCACATCGTCATGCACTAAAGTTGCCGTATGCAGCATCTCAGTAATGGCTGCCAAATGCATGGCCTGCTGTGATGGTGCATCATTGAGCATGCGCGCACATAACAAGGTAATCAACGGGCGCATCCGCTTACCACCTGCATTAATCACATGCTGTGAGACGCTCATCACCAATTGGACTTTTGAGTTCAGACTACCGAATACTTGCTTGTCCATAATTTCAAAATCATCCGCCACGATATTTTGGATATCAGCATAGGTCAGCGTAGATTGAGAAGTAGGAGAGATGTTATCTAAAAGGGTACTGGTCATAATAAATAGTCATATTAATGAAAATAAAAGGGTGGGTAATAGCCCTAATCTATAGCTAGGATAGCTACCTACCTAGGGTTATTGTCTGGCTTATAATAGCATAGCTAGGCGTCTCAATTGTTGAATAAAGTAAGACATGACGCAGAGTATCGACTCTAAAACTGCCTGTATCTCTCTATTAAATACCAAATAAAAATGATAAAAACAAAAAAGAATTATAAATAGTTTTATGGGGCATTATCAACAATGGCTGCTTAAGCAAAAGCGATTGATAAAAGACTGTAAGCAACTGATTATATGCGTTATAATGGCCGCTGTTGGGCTTAATCTATCACTTATCATTACTATTTCTCATGTTTATATTCGCATTGTCGTTTATCGACTTTCTTTGATGAGCAGCAGTTATAGCAAAATGAGAGATGGTCATTAGTGTAACCACCTTGCAAAAACAAGAGGCGCGGCTTGCTTTTATGAGCAAAAAGACGTAAAATCTTGCCTTTAATTTTTCCCTGTCGTGTTCGTCGTAAAAGCGTTGGTATAACATCAGCCACGGCACACGGGTTAAACGGAGTCATACAATGTACGCAGTAATCAAAACTGGTGGTAAACAGCACCGTGTAGTCGTCGATGAATTGCTTAAAGTTGAACTACTAAAAGCAGAAAAAGGCGAAACAATCAAATTTGAAGACGTGTTGATGGTTGTTGACGGCGATAACGTCAAAATCGGTCAGCCTGTTGTTGACGGCGCTAGCGTAGAAGTTGAAGTTGTTGAGCATGGTCGCGGCGAAAAAATCCGTATCATCAAGCACAACCGTCGTAAGCATTATCACAAAGAACAAGGTCACCGCCAATGGTACACCTTGTTAAAAATCAAAGCGATTAATGCCTAATTATCCATTTAGCAATTATTGCTAAATAGCGCACTAAATGCTTAAGAGTTATCGCATCAGCGATAAGTCAAATTAACAAGGAGATTTTCTCATGGCACATAAAAAAGCTGCCGGTTCGAGCCGTAACGGTCGTGATTCAAACCCAAAAATGCTAGGCGTAAAAATCTTTGGTGGCCAAGCTATCACAGCTGGTAACATCATCGTTCGTCAACGTGGTACAGAATTCCACGCAGGCGAAGGCGTTGGCATGGGTCGTGACCATACTTTATTTGCACTGAATGACGGTGTTGTAAAGTTTGCGACCAAAGGTAAATTTAACCGTCGTTATGTTACGGTTGAAAACGCATAATTATCTATTTAGATCGTTTTATTCGTTGAATAAAATGATCAGATAATTAAAAAAGCCCTTACTGCCTTATGGTAGTAAGGGCTTTTTACGCTTGTAAGGTGATATAAATTAATAATAATTCTAAGCGATATCTTTAAAGCCACTATTAGCATAATTACTGTAGCTAATAATTATAAATGCAAACTTTTACCGTGTAACTGTATTGGTTACAAGCGTGTATGGCAGCCGTAGTAAAGATTGCAAATCATGACTAGGCGCGTAATAAAAAAACTGGCACACTGTTGCCATTGCTGATAGTTACCAGCTTTAGCTTGGTAAAATCAGTATTTATAGAAAACAAAAATTTCAATAGAATATTTTATTTTTAGCGACAACTTTAAAGCGATTATGCTTTTTTAGAGAGGATTTATGATGAACTTATCTACGAAAAAATCAACCAAACAAAAAATGATGAGTGGGGCTTTAGCAGGTGTATTAATGACATCGCTAGGTGTCGCAGCGCCAATGATGGCATTGACTCAAACGGCTACAGCAGCTCCTGCTGACAACCTAACAGCTGCTAAACGTTTGAACAAATTGCTGACCAATACCAAGAGTATGACAGCCAATTTTAGTCAAACAACTAAAGGCGCGAGTAGTGGTACGTTTACAGGCTCTATGAGTGTTCAACGTCCAAATAACTTCCGCTGGGAAACCAAGTCACCATCAGAGCAGCTTATCGTTGCTAATGGGAACTCTATGTGGGTTTATGACAAGGATTTAGAGCAAGCGACTAAGCAGAATGTTGACAGTCAAGTAGGTAATACACCAGCGTTACTACTGTCAGGTGATCCAAGCAAGATTGATCAAAACTTTAAAATCACTCAGCCATATGACAACAAGAACTACTATGTGCTCTATCCTAAGTCAGACAGCGCAAGTTTCAAAAGTCTTTCAATAAGCTTTAGTGGTGGCAAACCTGTCATGATGGTATTGAATGATACCTTGGGTCAAACAACTTCTATCAAGTTTAGCGGTATCAAAATGAACCCAAGTATCGGTAGCAGTCAGTTTAAATTTACACCATCAAAGGGTGTTGATGTGATTAATCAGTAATTAACATAGATATTGCTAGGTTTTGATATCAGTTCAAAATTAGCAACATAATAAAAAGGACAGATCCTATGAGGTCTGTCCTTTTTTATGTGAGTAACTATAGTTTGTTCAGCAGAAAACTTAAGACATAGCTCGTATGGTTTCCATATCTGGCATAGGTGGTAGTTCATCTAAATGGCTTAATCCAAACGCATCTAAAAACTGCGCAGTAGTATGAAGCAACGCAGGACGACCTAAAGTATCTTTAAAGCCTTTCTCCACAATCCATCCTTTATCAAATAACTGGCGCAGTATATTGCTCGATAATGTTACTCCGCGTACATGCTCGATATCACTGCGTGTCACAGGTTGCTTGTATGCAATGACACTTAGGGTTTCAAGTAAAGCTTGGCTCAGGCGTTCTTGACGCTGCGGGAAAGTACGCTGGATTAAACTGCTATAGTCATCAGATATCTGTAAGCGATAACCGCTGGCGGTCTCATGTAGCTTAAGCACACCTATATCTAAGCGTTGTTGCAGCACTTCTAAGGTTTGCTTTAATTCTTTAGTAGATAATGACAAATGTTTTTTTAATGCGTGAGCGGTCAGCGGTGCCTCTGAGGCATGCAGCAGCACTTCGATACGTTTACTCATCTCTTCCAAAGAATCATGCTGCGCGTCAGCTGGTGGAGATGTAGTCATAGTTATTGGTTCTTGGGTCTCGTCATGTTGCTTTGGGTCTTCAATATCTACCATCTAAAGTATGCTCTTATTTCAATATTGTGATTTTGATAGAGAATGGGCTAGGAGACAATCTTAGAGCCTACTAGGCTAGCCACTGTAATGTGAGATTTGTGGATTCATTATTCATATTAGTCTGATCAGAATTATTGGAAACAGAGTTGACGATACCGCTATCTGTCTCAATATTGACCACACCAACTAACTGCCGCTTTATAAGCTCAAGTACGGCGACAAAACTCACGACCACGCCTATTTTACCTTGTGCCTTGTCTAGTAGCTCATAAAAGGAGTGCGCCCCATCTGTACTTAATTGCCTGCTAATACTGGCAATACGATCGGCAAGTGGTACTGCATCAACTTTGATCGTATGCATTTGATAGTCAGGCTGTAGCTGCATTTTAAATAAACTATCAATCAGCAAGTTAGGTGAGTAGCTTGGCAGTTCCGCATTCATAACGTCTTGATCAGGCATACTAACCATTGCCAAAAACACATCGCGCTCTAGACGTACTAGATTGTCTAAGCGCTGACTGACTACCTTGATTTGCGCGTACTCTTCGAGGCGTTCGATCAGTTCTGCTTTTGGATCACGCTCGTCGGTTGGGGTATCAGGGGCAGGCAATAGCAGTTCGGTTTTGATGGCGATGAGCGTTGATGCCATAAGAAGATAATCACCCGCTAATTCAAAGTGCTCGGTATCCAATTCACCGATATAAGCTAAGTACTGCTCAGTGATAGGCAGAATAGGCATTTGGGTCAAATCGACGTTGTTCTTTTTGACCAAATACAATAGAAAATCCAATGGACCAGCAAACTGCTCTAACCAAATAGCAAATGCTTGCGGTGGGACATAAAGATCGTCTGGCAAATGCTGCACAGGCGTTTGATAGATACGTAGCGACATATCATGGTTGACTGATTCATCAGGCTCATTCTGATTGTCCATAGGCTCAGAAGTTGAATCAGCCATAGCAGATAAGGCGGCTTTAGACAAAGCCGCCTGTTTGGTGTTTGGTTCAGTTTGCACGTTTAGCACCCGCTTTGATAATAAATTGCGCCAGTAAAACGACTATTCCAGCAACGATTATTTAAGCTTAGCAAGCGGACGGATACCGATAGCACGGCGAGCTTTGTCTAGTTGCTTACGACTATGGCGACGGGCTTTATCCGCACCCATCTGCAAGATTTCTTCTAGCTCTTTTGGATTGGCCATCAGCTCTTCATAACGTGCACGGAATGGCGCGATTTCGTCATTAATCTTATCAAACAGAGCTTGCTTAGCGTCACCCCAGCCAATACCAGCGGCATAACGCGCACGCATATCAGCAATCTCTTCAGGGGTCGCAAATGCTTTATAAATCTCAAAGATAGCTGAATCATCAGGATCTTTTGGCTCATCAGGTAGCTGTGAGTTAGTCACAATTTTCATGATGGCTTTATGCATTTGTTTTTCAGGACTAACTTGTGGATTTGGCTCACCAAATAGGGGAATCGTATTGCTATAGCTCTTACTCATCTTGCGGCCATCAAGCCCAGTAAGCAGCGGTATATCGTTATCAACGACTGCTGACGGTAGCGTGAAAAGCGACTTATAACGATGATTAAAAGTACCTGCGATATCACGCGCCATCTCGATATGCTGCACTTGGTCACGACCAACAGGCACGTGGGTCGCATTAAACATCAAAATATCAGCCGCCATTAGCACGGGATAACCGAATAGACCCATGGTGACACCTTGATCAGGATCGACATCGGCTTTTTCTGTATTGATATCAACGGCTGCTTTATAGGCATGGGCGCGGTTCATCAAACCTTTGGCACATGAACAGTTCAAAATCCAAGCAAGTTCTGGAATCTCAGGCACGTCTGACTGACGATAGAACGTGACGCGCTCTGGGTCTAGACCACAAGCAATCCACGTAGCGGCAATGGCTCTCGTCGACTCATGAATGATAGCAGGGTCATAACAACCGATAATGCCATGGTAGTCTGCCAAAAAGAAAAACGCTTCATGATCACTGTTCTGAATAGACTCAATCGCTGGACGAATCGCGCCAACATAGTTACCTAAATGTGGAATACCAGTTGGTTTGATACCAGTCAAGATGCGCTTAGCTTCGGTTGAAGTATCAGAAGTTTGATTGTCAGGAGTACTGTTATTGCTCATGGAAAATCCGTTATTTTGTTTATAAAATTATTATCAGTGCATAGCTAAAATGCAAAATATTAGCCGCAAAGTATAGCAAACTTCACCAGTATTTTTGGGAATAAAGGCTTACTTATAGATATCAGTACGACCGTTTGGCCCATGTTTAAAACGACGATGGAACCACATCCACTGCGTAGGATCAATACGAATGAGCCCTTCTAAAACTTCATTGACCCGAGTGGCATCAGCGACTTCATCTTTACTTGGATAGTTGTCTAATTCTGGCGTAATTGTTAAATGATAATGGGGACGTTTACCACGCGGCAAGTTGTCAGGCGTTTGCCGATAAGTATGCAATGCCATGACAGCTGGTGGCTTTGCTTTGCTACCCAGTTTTGCCATGCGACGCGATGCAGTGATAGTCGCGGCGGGCACACCGAAAAATGGTGCCATGACCCCTTGCTTAAGGCCATAGTCTTGGTCAGGAGAGTACCAAATGACGTGTCCTGCTTTGATAGAAGTAACTAAGCTTCGCATATCACGACTAGAGATTTGCTTACCAAATATATTGGTACGACCATTATAGATAATCCAGTCCAGCAAAGGGTTGTTTTGCGTACGATACATACAATCTACTGGGAAAAACTGCGCACATAATAGTCCACCCAAATCTAGCATCGTATAATGTGCACCGAGCAGGATAACTGGTCGCTGCTCATTTTGCGCATTAACAATATGCTGTAGCCCTGAAATGGAAACAGTTCTAGTAAATATATTTGGCCTGAACCAAGCGCATAACGTTTCAAACACACCAATGCCTTGATTGACAAATACTTGCTTGGCCATTAGTTCACGTTCAGCTTCGGGCTTTTCTGGAAATGCCAGCTTCAGATTGATTAGCGTATCGCGTCTACGCGAGCCAGCAGCTTTATAAATCAATATACCAAGCTTACGACCTAGCCAAAACTGCCAACGTAGTGGCAGATATATCATTGGTAGCATTATTAAGAATAATAACCAAATGCCCCAATTCTTTGGTGATAAAAACTGCCACTGAAATGGCTTGTTATCTGCTTGCGCTGTACGCTTATGATTTTGGGTAATTGTCGGTGTGCCAGCAGGTATCGCAGGCGACTTAGCCGACTGTTTCATGCTAGGCGGCACGCTGCTATTGGCAGATGGTTTGCTAGGGTCAAATTGTTCTGGCGCTTTCATAATATCCTTCTGCAGCACGGTTTGAGGCATCATGGCAAATAATAAAAAGTTACTGATATGATGGGGTAGCGTTTAATGCTTTGCAAGTTAGAATTTCTACAGACGCTCTACTTTGCAGCGTTGAAACAAGGCACTCATGTTAGTTATTGCCGTAAAACAAAGCTGGTTTGATGAAGACAATCGGATAATCAACACGCTATCAGTAGGCATAAAAAAACCTTATAAGCTGTGACCAGCTTATAAGGTTTTGCAAAACCAGACTCTTATTTAACTTTGCTACTGAAGCTCTGAGAAAAAGACAACAGCAGCAAAAATATAAGAGATAGTTTTGATTAACGTTTTGAGAACTGTGGACGTTTACGTGCTTTACGTAGACCCAGTTTCTTACGTTCAACTTGACGTGAATCACGAGTAACAAAACCAGCTGCTTTTAGGGCAGGCTTCAAAGTTTCGTCAGCTTCGATTAATGCACGTGTGATGCCGTGGCGGATTGCGCCAGCTTGACCACTAATACCACCGCCTGCAACAGTTACATATAAGTCATATGCGTTAACAGAGTCTAGTAGTTCTAATGGCTGACGTACAACCATGCGTGAAGTTTCACGGCTGAAGTATTCGTCAAGTGGCTTACCGTTAACAACGATACTACCAGTACCTTTTGATAAAAATACACGAGCAGTAGACGTCTTGCGGCGACCAGTTCCGTAATTGCGTTCCATAAGTATATCCTTAGATGTCTAGTTCTTTAGGTTGCTGTGCAGTATGTGGATGATCAGTACCCGCATAAAGTTTCAGCTTCTTGATCATCGCATAGCCAAGAGGGCCCTTTGGAAGCATACCCTTAACTGCTTTGTGTAGAACATCTTCAGGCTTATGTGCAAGCAACTTATTGAAGTTGGTTTCTTTAATACCACCTGGGTAGCCACTGTGACGATAGTACTTTTTGTCTTGTGCTTTTTTACCCGTTACCGTGATTTTGTCAGCATTGATGACAACAATAAAGTCACCAGTATCAACGTGCGGAGTAAAAGAAGGCTTGTGCTTGCCACGTAAGCGAGTTGCGATTTGAGTGGCTAAGCGACCAAGGGTTTTGCCGTCAGCATCTACGACATACCAGTCATGGGTCACTTCAGCTGGTTTTGCACTAAGTGTTTTCATGATAAAACCTTAAAATTAGAATTCGTTGAGAGTTTAGCTGGGAACGGGGCTCTCAAAAAACAGACTGCACATTATAAGCAGTAGCGCCTACGCTTGCAAGCTGCATTGGGGTTTATTTTCGCCTTATATACATTAAACTGCAGCGTCGGCCAGTTTTTAGCGGTTCTAAACATTTGTAAAATACGTTAACGGCTTTCATTAACCCGACAATTATGACGATGATAGACGATAAAGTCCAGCGACAACTTGTCCGACTTTGGTTTGTTTCAAGCATTCAAAAGTGATTGGTTGCTGAGTAACGCTCGATTGAGAGGCTAAATTCTCATTTAGCGACGCTTCCAATTGCTTAAGCTGTGCTGACAAATCTTTATCAGCTTCTAAATAAATTAGTGTTTCAGTATTGATTAAGGCATTGGTAATAAGCGCAGTCAAAATAGGCTGCCATAAATCCTGAGCATAAGGTGGATCGATAAATACAATGTCAAAAAGGCGTGCAGTCAGTTGCTCTTGACGTAATACTTGCTTAGCAGTGCCAGTGATGATTTGGTAAGCAGCAGCTTCAAGACGTAATTGCTCAGCACTCTGACGTAGCATGTTACTTTGTGCTGGATTGATTTCGATAAATGTTGTGTGGGCCGCACCGCGAGATAGTGCTTCAAATCCTAGTACGCCACTGCCAGCGCAGCTATCGAGTACATGGGCGTCATGAATGTCAGCGAGTAGCCAGTTAAATAAAGTCTCCCGCAAGCGATCTGGGGTCGGGCGCAGGCCATCTGCATCAATGAAACTTACAATACGGCGCTTAAACTGACCACCGATAATGCGCACATCACCCGCTGCCGCACTTTTCGTCTTACGGTTATTCTTTGGTGCGCGTCCATTTGAGGCTTTTTTCATTATTGTGTCTCGCTTACCAATTCTATGCTAGGTTTTACTTTACTAAGTCTTATTTCACTAGGTTTTACTTTTTATACTATTAACTGCTTAAACGTCTAGTTACTCAGACGTTGCTGCTGCCGCTTCAGCTTCCGCGGCTTCTTTCTCTTCCAATGCTTTTGCTTCTTTATCACGAATGGCATCACGCATCGCTTTTTCAAAAGCCTTTTGGCGTTTAATGACTTTTAGCTCATCAGCGGACGGCGGCAATATCGGATCAGTTTTGCGTTGTAGCATCCAGTAGTCAAATAGAGCACGGCCAATAGGCGCTGCAACAGCACTACCACCGCCGCCATTTTCGACCAATACCGCAAGGGCAATCTGCGGGTCTTCTACTGGCGCAAAACCATTAAACCAAGCATGATCCCAGTGGCGCTTATCTATTGCTGACTTATCGTAGCGTTTGCCCTGCGCAATAGATTTCACCTGTGCAGTACCTGTTTTACCAGCGATACGATAGCGCGGGGTATAGATACCGCGTCCTGTACCATTTTCTACCACGCTTTCCATCGCATCATGCATACGCAACCAGTCAGACGGCTTACCGTTATAGTCGATTTTACCATCTGGCTTAGTGATAATTTTGACGTCCGCGGCACCGTCACTGCTCTTTAATAAATGCGGAGTAATGTGCTGACCTTTACTGGCTGTCATGGCTGTAGCGTTGGCAATCTGTAATGGTGTTGCCAAGAAATACCCTTGTCCAATACTGACCGAGATGGTTTCGCCCGGTAGCCAATCTTTATCGTAAGTGTCTTTTTTCCACTTTGGTGATGGCATGATGCCTGATTTTTCATTAGGCAAATCAATACCAGTATCTTCACCAAAACCAAAGCGTACCATCCAGTCGTGCAGACGCTGTATACCCATTTCATAAGCCAACTTATAATAATAAGTATCGACCGACATCGCGATGGATTTTTTCAGATCTACCGTGCCATGACCGCCACGTTTCCAGTCGCGGAATCGATGCGTATCACCAGGTAAGCTAAAATAACCAGGGTCGTAGATAGTGCTGTTCCAATCGCGTAGACCATAATGAATACCGCCCAAACCTTCGAACGGTTTGATAGTAGAGCCAGGTGGGTAGGTACCTTGTAGCGCACGGTTATACAGTGGTTGATCCAAATCTTCACGCAGATCGTCGTAGTCTTTGAAAGAAATACCTGATATAAAAGGGTTAGGGTCGTAGCTTGGATTACTAACAAATGCTAAGACGTCACCGTTTTTTGGGTCTATAGCAACGATTGCACCGCGGCGTCCATCAAGTTGCTGCTGGGCGATGGTTTGCAAACCATAATCCAAGCTCAATGTAATATCGTTACCCGCTATCGGCGGCTTGGTATCCAATTGACGTAAGATATTCCCATGTGCGTCTGTCTCTACCGATTGATAACCCGGTTGCCCAAGCAAAATATCTTCGTAGTAGTCTTCGATACCAATCTTACCAATCAAGTCAGTACCAGCGTAACGGTCTTTATCAATACGCTTTGACTCTTTGTCATTGATACGTCCGACATAGCCGATGACATGAGCAAACAGCTCATCATAAGGATAAGAGCGCGTAAGCTTGCTCTGAATAGAGACCCCGCGGAAGAATGGCTTACGCTCACTAAATTGAGCCAACTGTGCTTCTGTTAAATCAATCTTAATCGTCACAGGGTCATTTTTATTTTTACTTAGACGCGCCAAGATATCAGTAATATCTGTATCGGTTAAATCAAAAATCGGCGCGAGCAGATGCAGTGTACGCTCAGGATTTTCCACCTCATCAGGGCTGAGCATCGCTGTAAATACAGGCTGATTGTCTGCCAATATTACTCCGTTACGATCATAGATATACCCACGACTAGGCGGCGCAGATATCAGTTTGATACGGTTGTTATCGGCTTGTGTTGTGTACTGATCATGAGCGTAGACTTGCAAATACCCATAACGTGTTATCAAACCGCCCAAACCAATCAATATTATAATCCCAAAGATGATAATACGATTGGTAAAGGTACTGTTGACCTGTTCGGTATTGGGAGTTATCGGTTTATTCATAGAAGATCAGAGCCCAAACGGTCAGTGAGTCAATAAAAGAAAAATAAGAGGGCAGGTTGGTTAACCAAAGTGCGGTGAGTCTAAAAGATAATGCAAATGGTTTCAATCACATAGAAGGGTATGGTGTGAAATCGTCATGCAGTCATTTATACGCAGGTAGTCTTTGTTATTGCACTACAAATTATAACAGAACAAATGAGCAGACGCAGTACTCAGTCATATATTTTGTATTGATTATCTACTGACCAAGCCCTGGATTATATTTAGTTTTTTGTTGGTTAATAGACGATACGAACCATGTCATCTTTAGTCACAACTTGCCGCTGGTCTATATGTGCTAATAAATGGCAAGTATGCTAAAATCAGGCGATTTATTTTATAGTAGTTATTATGGGCGGAGCGTCTTTTGAAACGTTCTCATTTTGCTAAAGTCTCGTTATCAGTAACGACAATATTAGCAACGACAATCAACCTGTCAGGGACTAGATAAGTCATGGACGTAAATTCATTATGGCAGACGATAGCTGAACACCCAGAGTTCTTTGCCATGCTGACCATCCCACCAGTGACGGCATTCGTCACTTGGGTACATGTGTGGATGGCGCTCAAGATGCTGTTCTATCCGGTCAAGTTTTGGGGTATTCGTATTCCTAACTTCCCATTTTTTGGGCTGCCAGGTATCGGTTGGCAAGGTATTGTTCCGCGCAAAGCGGGCAAGATATCAGGGGTTATCGTTGACCAGACGCTCTCAAAACTCGGTTCACTTGATGAGTTTTTTAAGGCGATGGAGCCTGAGCAAATGGCGATATTTGTCACTGATACGGTAGACAAAAACCTTGAGCCATTGATTGATGAGATTATGCTGGATCACTCGCCAGCATTATGGGGTAATCTACCTTACGCCCTAAAGCGTCGTGTCTATGCGCAAGCCCATAAAGAGCTCCCTAGTATTATGCAGTCGCTTGTGACAGATTTGACTTATCATGTCGAAGACTTGGTCGATATGCGTAAAATGATTGTCAATACCATGGAAAACGATCGTCGCCTGATGGTCAATATGTTTTTAAAGGTCGGCCAAAAAGAGATCGATTTTATCTGGCATATCAGTGCTTTGATTGGTCTGGTATTTGGTATTATCCAGATGTTTATATTTTTGGTGGTGCCGCAGCATTGGACCGTTCCGTTCTTTGCCGCAATTTGGGGTTTTCTCACCAATTGGATTGCCATTTGGATGGTGTTTAATCCAGTAGAGCCGCACTTTATACCTTATTTGAAGCTGTTTACGGTGCAGAGTCGCTTTCCATTTATCAAACCCGTCATACCGCATATCGCAAAGTATCGCTTACAAGGCGGCTTTATGAAGCGCCAAGAGGAAGTTTCTGAGGTTTTTGCTGAAATTGTGGTAAAGGATTTGGTCACTCTAGAAAACATCATGAATGAGATGATGTATGGTGACCGCTCAGCGCAAACGCGTGATTTGATGAAGTCACATTTATATACGGTGCTAGAGTCACCAGTGATTAGCACGACATTACGTGTGGGGTTGGGTCGCCGTGATTATGGACAACTCAAAAATACCATTATCGACAAATCTATTGTCGCGACGATGGTACCACTGCGAGATCCTGAGCTAAATGAAAGCCGAGCCAGTAAAATATTTGGTCTGTTTCGCGATAGAATACGTGCGCTCACGCCAAATGAGTTTCAAAATCTGTTACGTCCAGCTTTCCGCGAGGATGAGATGACGTTGATTGTTTTGGGCGGTTTGACTGGTTTTCTAGCAGGTTGGTTGCATTTAGTGTTAGTATTTTTCCCCTCGATGCAATAATGCATCAATAAGTATTTTTAATTAGTCATGAACGGCTGTATTGAATAAGCTTTGAATAACTAAAAAATGTAAAATTAACAACAGATAAGCATTTTGTATCAATCATTCATATTGGTACGTCACAATGATAGTAGCGGGTTTTATGTGCTTCTACAGCAATTGAAACCTCAGTTTTTAACCGTAAACTATGACCGCATAAAGGACTATTAGCGTTTGCCAGTGGCTAGCAATGCCATCGGTGAACCCTTAATTGTATCCAAGGTAAACAAGGTTAGACCGTATGTTAATCACAGAATTGGGTTATTTTGCCTTGCTGGCCGCTTTTATATTGGCGATTTTGCAGGTGGTACTACCAACCATTGGCGTCATGCGTGACCACGTCGCTTGGCAGCGTTTGGCGCCAAGTCTAGCATGGGCGCAATTTGCGGCAATGATTACCTCATTTGCAGCGCTGATGGCAGGCTTTTATTACAACGACTTTAGTCTCGTCTATGTCACTCAGCATTCCAATACATTGCTGCCTTGGTACTACAAGCTGTCGGCGACATGGGGCGGGCATGAAGGCTCACTGTTGCTTTGGATGACCATCATGGCCACTTGGTGTGCGCTGGTCTCTTACTTCAGTCGTGGGTTGCCGTTGTCTATGCGTGCGCGAGTGCTGGTGATATTGGCAGGCGTGCAGATGATGATGCTGGCGATGCTTATCTTTACCTCATCGCCATTTGATCGCACATTGCCAAATCTACCTGTTGATGGCGCGGATCTAAACCCTGTATTGCAAGATTTTGGTCTGATCATTCACCCACCGATGCTTTATATGGGCTATGTGGGTATGGTTGTGCCATTTGCGTTTTGTATGGCAGCATTGTGGGAAGGGCGTTTGGATGCGGTATGGACACGCTGGTCGCGTCCATGGGCATTGGCGGCTTGGGGGTTCTTAACAGTCGGTATCGCGCTTGGCTCATGGTGGGCTTATTATGAGCTTGGCTGGGGCGGTTGGTGGTTCTGGGATCCAGTAGAGAACGCCTCATTGATGCCATGGTTGGCAGGAACAGCGCTACTGCATTCACTTGCTGTCACCGAAAAACGCGGTGTATTTAAAGCATGGACTATTATGCTCGCAATCTTTGCTTTTGCGCTTAGTCTGCTTGGTACGTTCTTAGTACGTTCAGGTGTCATCACCTCAGTGCATTCATTTGCCGCTGATCCGACGCGTGGTCTAGTGATTCTAGTCATTCTCGGTATTATCGTCGGTGGTGGTCTGTTGATGTTTGCTGTACGTGGTTGGCGTTTGACGGTCGAGAGTCAGTATCGACTTATCTCACGTGAATCATTTCTAGTGATTAACAACGTTATCATTCTAATTTCAACCTTAGTCGTACTACTTGGTACGCTATATCCTATTATTGCTGATGCCTTTAACTTAGGTCAGGTATCTGTTGGCCCTCCGTATTTCAACGCTCTATTTGTGCCGTTGACATGGCTGCTACTGGTAGCGATGGGTATGGGCTCTAATATCCGCTGGAAACAAGACAGCCGCCCGTTATTGGGTGCTGGCATGGTCATTGCGGTGAGTAGTTTGGTATTGGCCGCCATTATTACCTATTTCACCAGTCCGTCGGCGATGCTAAATATCGGTGTCACATTGGCTGTGAGCTTTTGGGTGTTGCTATGGATGGTTGTCGATTTCAAAGACAAGACCAAAAACGCACCAAGTCGCTTAAACGGTTTACGTCAGTTGCGTCTGAGCTACTGGGGTCAGCAAACTGCTCATATTGGTGTCATCATTGCGGTCATCGGCGTGGCATTTACCACTACGTTGAGTATTGAGCGTGATGTGGCATTAGGGCCTAATGATAGTGTCAATGTGCAAGGCTATGACTTTACGGTAAAAGATTTTAGCGAAGTAAAAGGCAGTAACTTTGACGCTACGCAAGCAGAAGTAACAGTCAGTAAAGACGGTCAAGAAGTGACCACGTTATATCCCGAAAAGCGTAACTATATTATCAGTATGATGCCGATGACAGAGGCTGCGATTGATGCCAATTTGATGCGCGATGTCTACGTAGCACTTGGTGAGCCGATTGCTGAAGATAGCAATGAATGGGCTTTCCGTATCTATGTCAAACCGCTTATCCGCTGGATATGGTTGGGTGCGCTTATCATGGCGTTCGGTGCCTTGCTCAGCATGCTAGACAATCGTTACCGTATCAAAAAAACCAAAACACCTGCGCAAATCGCGGCCAAAAAATCAGGCTTTGCGACGGTTGCAGATTTGGATACGTCAGCTACAAAGATAGGGGAGCGTTAATATGACTACCTCAAACAATGAACCTGATAGAAAAGCTCAGCAAGAGGCTGTCAAAGACCCTAAAGTTGCGAGCAGCAATAAAGTAAAAAGTAAGAAAAAACTTAAAATTGGGTTTTTGATTCCGCTGGTTATCTTTATTGGTTTGGTCGCCATGCTCTATATGCGTTTGGGTAAACCGACTGATATCGTAACCAATACAGCGCTTGAGCGTCCAGTACCTGCTTTTGAGTTGCCATTGTTATCAGATACCAGTCGTATTATGACCAATGACAACTTGCCAGATAAGCCATTCCTCATGAATATTTGGGGCTCTTGGTGTCCAACTTGTATCATTGAGCATCCTTTTTTGATGAAGCTAGAAGAGCGCGGTGTTAACTTAGTGGGCGTAAACTACAAAGATGATATTGGTGATGCGTTAGGGTATCTGAATCGCGGTGGCGACCCGTTCTCTATGTCTATTCAGGACTTGTCAGGACAGTTCGCTCTTGACTTAGGTCTGACTGGTGCGCCTGAGACTTTCATCGTCGATGGTGATGGCATTATTCGTCAGCATATTATTGGTGAGATTAATGAAGCCAACTGGCAAGACCGTATTACTCCTTGCTTAATGGTACTCAATGACGCTAGTAATAATGGGGTCAGTCCAGATCCTAGCCAAGTTGCGGAGGCGTGCAAATGATAGCCTACCAAATAAGAAAGGCGACCATAAAGTTAGCAAGCTTGTTTATCGCTTGTCTATTGAGTATGGCAAGCTTTGCTGCCATTGATGTCTACGATTTTGATTCTGTGCAACAAGAAGCCCAGTATCGCGGTCTCATCGAAGAGCTGCGCTGCCCGAAATGTCAAAACCAGAACTTGGCGGGGTCTGATGCGCCAATTGCGCAAGACTTAAAGCAAAAAACCTATGATTTGATAAAAGATGGGCGTAGCGACGGCGAGATTCGAGCCTATATGCAAGAGCGTTATGGCGACTTTATCAGTTATAAGCCGCCAGTACGTCCTTCAACATGGATTTTATGGTTTTTCCCACCGTTATTATTGATCGTTTTATTGGTCGGTTGGTTTTGGCAAAGTAAACGCCGTCAGCTTGTTGCCAGCGGTGAGAGTGGTGTAGCAGTAGACAACCATGTCAAAGCGTTGTCTGCCGCTGAAAAAGCAGAACTTGATCGCTTATTGTCACGAGCCAATAACGATGACAAAGACGACACTACAAGCCTTGGGGGCAAAAAATGACCATATTTTCTACTGTTGGCTTATTTATTGCGCTAAGTTTACTTGTCGCTCTTTTATTGGGTGTTATCACCATTAAGCCGTGGTTAAGAGCACCGCGTTCGCATAGCATGCCTGTGGACAATCAACTGCTGGATATCAACGTTGCTGTGTTTCGTGAGCGACTAGCAGAGCTGAAAACAGACAAAGACAGTGGTATCATTGATGACCATCACTATCAAAACCAGAAGCTTGAGCTTGAACGTCAGCTTTTGGATGCTCAGCGTGAAGTGTCACCAATGGTCACGCCAGGTATCAAAAGCCGATTGATTATTATGGTTTGGGTGCCTGTATTAACGGCCATGGCATATCTGATGGTCGGTGATCGCACACCTGTATTTGAGCTATGGGCTGCTGAGGACAAAGTCGGTCAAGTGGCAGACGATCTATTAACAGGTAGAATCGATCAGCCACCGGCTTGGGCAATTGAAGATGGTAATCAGCTGATTAGTGCCATGCAGACTAACGTCTATCGTCATGCCAGTGACTACAATCGCTGGATGCGCCTATCAGAGCTGTTCTTGTCATTAGAGGCGACTGATTCGGCATTAGAGGCTTTGTCGCGCGCTTATCGTCTATCACCTGATAACGAAGAAATTGCGACCACTTATGCGCAGATTAGTTTCTTTGCTAATAAGGGTCAGTTAGATGCCAATAGCCGCCGAGTGTTAGAAAACATACTGGCCAAAAACCCAGAGCATGAGGGCGCACAAATGCTTATGGCGATGGGTGAGGCACGTGCTAGCAACTTCGATCAAGCGCAAGGCTGGATTAAACGTCTGCGTGACAGTATCGCGGCCAAACCAGGTGATCATACGCAAGCGCTATCAAGTCTAGATGAGCTTAGCGCTAATGTGGTGATGCAGCAACAGCAAGCCTCTGAAGGCGTCGAAGTGACAGTCAAAATAAATGCTAGTCTGTTACCATTGGTAAAAGCTGACGATACGCTGTTTGTAGCGATACGTGACGTGAAAGGTGGTCCACCATTTGCGGCTAAGCGTCTACCGATTAGCAATATCAAACAAGGCGAAGCGGTTATTAGCCTAAGTGATCTTGATGCTATGATGCCAGAGCGTACCCTAGGGTCGGCTCGTTCTGATAAAGTACAGCTAGCGGTCATCGCTCGTATCAGTCATAGTGGCAATGCTACCGCAGAGTCAGGCGACCTCTCGGGTAATCCCGTGGTTATCAGCGCAGAACAAAATCAGGTCAACGTGGAAATAAATCAGCAAGTTCCATAGCCATAGTAGTAATATAAATACTGGACGCTAATGGTATTTATTATATAGACGCTGTTGCTCAGTATGGACGCGAGCAGCAGTGTTATGATTGACTTGATTAAAAGAGATATAAAGGTAACCCAGATATATAAATGGGCACTCCAAACGCAGTCAATACTGCTGCTTTTTATCTTGAATTGACCATGTATGAACAGATAAGTCATGCCAACTTGTCACATCAATAATGAAAATACTTGAGCTTTGCAGGGCCACAAGGTAAGGTAGCTTTGCAAACAACTAATCCCAGAGTTTTATTAATCCCAAAATCCTATCTATTAAGGAGAGTCGTGTAATGATGCGTATTATTTTACTAGGACCACCAGGCGCCGGTAAAGGTACCCAAGCCCAGTTTATTTCTAAAGAATATGATATTCCACAGATCTCAACTGGCGACATGCTACGTGCAGCAATTAAAGAAGGTAGCGAGCTTGGCAAAAAAGCCAAAGATATCATGAATGCTGGTGGTTTGGTTTCTGATGACCTCATTATCAACCTAGTGAAAGAGCGTATCGCTAAGCCTGATTGTGTGAATGGTTGTATCCTAGATGGTTTCCCGCGCACTATTCCTCAAGCGCAAGCACTTGCAGACGCTGATGTTGCTATTGACCATGTTATCGAAATCAGTGTACCTGATGACGAAATCGTGAGCCGCTTGTCTGGCCGTCGTCAGCATCCAGGTTCAGGTCGTGTTTATCATGTCGATCACAATCCACCAAAGGTTGAAGGCATCGATGACGTCACTGGTGAAGCGCTTATCCAGCGTGAAGATGACCAAGAAGCGACTATCCGTGACCGTCTATCTACTTATCATGAGCAAACGTCAGCATTGGTTGGTTTTTACCAAGACAAAGCTAAAGAAGGCGATGATGCGCCTAACTATGATAAGTTTGATGGTACGCAAGGTATCGATGACGTTAAGCAGCAAATCCTATCTGCACTAAAAGGCTAATGTTCGATATTAGCTAATTGATTTAGCCAGTCGATGTAGTCGTTGAAGACCCTGTTTAATAGCAGGGTTTTTTTATGCCTTATGAGAACACACACAAAAAAACCGCTTACTCATTATAAGTAAACGGCCCTTTATCAAATATACGACTGGTAGAGCTCATATATTTTTGGTTAGCGCTTAAGCATTACCTTGAGCATCAACTTGTGCTTGCTGCTGACTCTGTGCATACGCTTGATCAAAGTTCACAGGTGCTAGTAGCAATTGTGGGAAGCTACCACGCGTCACGATGTCACTGATGACTTCACGAGCATATGGGAACAACACGTTAGGGCAGTATGCGCCTAGGATTTGACCGATTTGATCTTCTGGAATGTCTTTTAGTAAGAAGATACCTGCTTGATGCACTTCAGCGATAAATGCTGCTTCTTCCGCATTTTTGGCAGTAACGCTCACAGTTAGGATGATTTGATAATGATCGTCATCTAATTTTTCAGCGTTGCTAGACAAATTGATATCAAGCTCTGGGTTCCACTCTTTGGTAAATACGCTAGCGCCTGGGACTTCAAGTGACATGTCTTTTACGTAGATGCGTTCTAGTGCCAATTGTGGTTGTGCTTGTTCTTCAGCCATGGTAAATCCTCTAAAATTAAATCAAATGATTGGGCAAATCGTCATTTTAATAAAAGTTCATTGTAATATAAATCGAGACTATTTTTTGGTATTGTCTCGATATTTTTTATCGTTACTTCTTACTGCTCTATTAAAACCTGCCACTGTCTGTCTTTACATAAGTAAAGACAGACAGTAAAGAAAGGTAGCAGATTAACCTGCCAATAGCTCGTCAAGTTTGCCTTGCTGATTCATTTGGTTGAGCTCATCAAAACCACCGACGAAAGTTTCACCAACGAAGATTTGCGGCACAGTGCGGTAATTATTGGTTTTTTTCATCAACGCTTGACGCTCTTCGCTGCTCATATCGTGCATGCCGATTTCTTCATAATCAACACCTTTGGTTTTTAGTAGTTGTTTGGCGTTTGAGCAGTATGGGCAGATAGGGGTAGTGTAAACTTTCACAGATACAGTCATGGTAAATCCTTATTTATAAATTTATGGGATAACAAACGTATTATAAAAAGCATGATAAATTATCATAGTCTAAGCGTTGGTATAGTCTGTTATCAATGAGTAAAGTAAAAATGCATTCGGTGATGCTCATTACTAAAGTGGGGATGAGCATGACAAATTCAAGCCGTTTTGGCTCAAAACGTATTTTAGTGCTATAAAACATGATAAATAGAACATAAAAAATAAACCACAAAAAAAGACACCCAATAAAAAGGTGTCTTCTTTATAGCGTTGGTAGCGCTGATAACGTCAGTCAGGTCACACAAACATGGGCTAAGCGATGTGTATAAACGCTTCACTTAAGCGCCTATACAGATCTATTACTTGCTTAGACTTGGTTTTGTTTTACCTTTAGCCTTTGCTTTGGCGTCTTTTACACCAACCAACGGCATGCCAGCGCCTTGCCAGCCGCCAATACCGCCCTCTAAGCGATAGACACTATCTTTACCAATCATCTGAATCGCAGCGCCTGCTTGGACGCCCATGTCGCAGATGATAATCACCGGCTGCTCAATCGCGCGAATCTCTTCTAAGCGGTCTTTGAGGTCAGTGAATGGTATGTTGCGGCTGCCTTGAATATAGCCTGATTCAAACTTCTTCTTAGCGCGAATATCGATAAGCTGCGCGTTTTGAGAATTGACCATCATGCCAAGCGTGTTAGGCGATATTTTTCTACCGCTACGTTTGTTTTCAATCGTAAAAAACAGTATAGCAAGTACGGCTAATATACCAAATAAAAACGGGTGGTTGCCCACAAATTCCAGCGCACGATCCAAACCATACCTCCAAAAAAATAAGTGTTCTATTAAGCTGAGAAGACAGCCCAATGATAATGAACAAGGCGCTATTATACCGATAAGGCCATCTATAGTAAACGGGCGATGACATAGGCAATAATTGGGCGGTTATTGCACCTATCTATGGATCTTCTCAGCCTAATAAAAATATCTACTCACAAGACCGTGTTTAATTAAAACGAACAGTAACAAGCCAAATACTAATAAGGCTTCGTATCTGCCTCTTCTCGTAGCGTGACGAGATTTTCAACGCGGCGCTGCAATACTTCACCATCAGCTACGGCTTGCCATAGTGCACAGCCTTTGCTGTTGTGAGTATGGCGACAGTCACGGAATTGGCAACCGCTGGCCAATGGTGCTAGCTCAACGAAGCCTGAAATAATATCATCAGGAGTAAGGTGCCAAATGCCATATTCACGAATCCCTGGTGTATCAACGATACCGCCTTGAGTGAGATCTTCTGGATTGAATGGCAACAGTCGACTGGTCGTCGTAGTATGCTGACCAAGCTTAGAGTTTTGCGAGATGATATTGACGCTCTGTCCAGAGTCAGGCAAAAGGGCATTGATTAGACTGCTTTTGCCGACGCCAGATTGACCCGCGAAGATGACCAGCTTTTTATCTATATAGCGTTTTAGTTCATCAAGGCCTTCTTGCTCATCGCTCTCAGCGATGTTTTCAGGGCAATCGACCGAAGTTAGAACGCTTTCATAACCGAGCGCGGCATATTGTGCCAATAGTTCATTGGTGTCCACGCCGTTCTCTTCTGCTAATAAATCGGCTTTGTTGAGTACCAATAGTGGTTTGACACCTGCATGATGGCATACCACGAGATAGCGATCGATCAGCGTTGGCGCGGCGGCAGGCAATGGCGCAAAAACAATCGCCAGAATATCGACATTGGCGGCAACAGGCTTGAGCTTGTGATAGCGGTCAGGACGAGAGACCAGCGATGTACGCGGTTTGACCGCTTCGATACGACCAAAGCCAGTATTAGAGTCGGCATTCCAGCGCACTTGATCGCCAGCAGCTAGCATCGGTAGATTGGTACGCACATGACAGCGCCAAATATCATTCAATTCAAGCGTTTGCCAAAACGGCTCAGGATCATCAGGTGCAATCTCTGGCTGCTCAGGTATGACAGCTGGCAGGCTAGTGACTTGTACTTCTAGTTGCTTACCGTAATGCGCCATGACCACGCCATCCATCAAACTGTCATCAATACTATCTTGATTGGACAGTTGCTGCTTGTCGATGCGACGAATCTGTTGTTTAGTCAGTTTGCGTTGCCGGATTAATGCCATGGGTTTTTGACCTATTATAAAAATATTGCTAAGTGTAGCGTGAAAATTTGCTAACATACAGCCTAAAGCGTCTGCGGCAGACAGTGGTTTTGTAATATTTTAGCTGCTTGCTAGATTTTTTGAATCAATCAGTGCATGACAAACCTGCCTGAATATGAGTATTCAACCGCAATACGTTTTTTAAATTATGTTTAAAACTGTCCCAAAATTTAATGACCATAGGATATTGTATGACTACCGGTGACCATCCCAATAAGATTAAAATCAAAAATCAAGGCAAAAAAGGGCTGGTGTGGATTGATTTAGAAATGACCGGACTTGATACCTTAAACGATGAGATTATCGAGATTGCTACTGTCGTTACTGACGAAGATTTGAATGTACTTGCTGAAGGGCCTGTGTTTGCTATCAAAGTATCAGATCAAGTCTTAAATAAGATGGATGACTGGAATACCAAGCAGCATGGTCAGTCAGGATTGGTCGATCGTGTACGTCGTAGTACGGTGACATTGGCAGAAGCCGAAGCGGAGACCATCAAGTTCCTAAACAAATGGGTCGATAGTGGTAAGTCGCCAATGTGTGGTAATTCTATCTGCCAAGATCGTCGATTTATGGCGCGTCAAATGCCAGAGCTTGAGCGTTTCTTCCATTATCGTAATCTTGACGTGTCATCAATTAAAGAGCTTTGTTTCCGCTGGCGTCCTGATATCTTAAAGAACTTCGAAAAAGGTGGCAGTCATTTAGCCTTAGACGATATTCGTGACTCTATCCGTGAGCTAAAGCATTACCGTCAGCATTTCTTTAAGCTAATACCTTAAATAGCTAGCAAGCGATGAGCTATTTAAAAGTGTAATGAAAGAATTGTGGTAAAAAATAAAAAGGGTCTGTTGATATTTCAACAGACCCTTTTTGTTTTTTAGATAGATTCAACGATCAAGTCAAACAAACATTGTAAACTCAAATAATCCAAACTCAGCATCATTACTGCTTAAATCATTACTACTAAAACCGTCATTTGAATGCTCGTCATCTGTAACTGCACCAATCACGGCACTGACTTTCGGCTGGCGAGTGTCTTTATCTAACAATCGCCAGTCGCCAAGCACGTAGCGCTTTTTATCATTAGTTACCTGATGAATGTCTGGACGATGAGTATGTCCGTGTAATAATGCATCGCTAGTAGTGATGGCCTGACGTACAGCTTTATCATTCACATCCATGATATGCGCAGCTTTGTTCGCATTATTCTGCTGGCTTCTTTTACGCATGTTTTCTGCGATGACTAAGCGTTTTTCTAATGACTTATTAAGCAAATACCACTGAGTTAAACGGTTGCGCATAATTTTGCGAAAGAACTGATATTTCTTATCATCAGTACATAGTGCGTCACCGTGTTCTAAGCGGTAGTTCTGCTGACCAACAGGCAAAATATATGGCTCGTTGATAAGCTCTCCACCGAACAGATTACAAAACGGCTGACCCAATAAAAAATCACGGTTACCGTGCATAACCAATATCTCACAGCCATTGATACGTAGCTGCTTGAGTTTAGCTATGAGCGGAGTTAGCCAATGTTTTTTCTGCTCATCTCCTGACTCCTTCTCTTTCGATAGGGACAGATACGTATCATCACCTAGCCACACCTCAAACCAATCACCCAATATAAAGAGGCGTTTGAGCGCTGGCAGGGCGAGACAGTCATCTAATAGCGCCAAAAAAGCCTGCACTAAGGCAGGCTCCTGAGGCGATAAATGCAAATCGCTAATCAATACTTGCCGCACTTGATGAGGGCGGGTCGTGATTAAGTGATTAAAACTTTGCATTTATCTTGGTCCTCGTGACTTATCGTATGGCGAGCATGACTTAGTAAATTCTACTAGAAAGTGCTCGCTCATTCACAGCTATCGCTAAGTAAATATTACTGACTAGCTGCTATTAAATAACTACTACTGAGTAATGATGGTTGCTGAGTTGATAACAACTGGCTCTTTTGGCACATCAGCATGCATGCCGAAACGACCAGTTGGTACGCTGCGCATTTTCTCGATAACGTCCATACCGCTTGTTACTTTACCAAATACGGTGTAACCCCAACCTTGCATGTTTTTGCCAGAGTGGTTTAGGAAGTCGTTGTCTTTTACGTTGATGAAGAACTGGCTAGTCGCTGAATGCGGATCTTGGGTACGCGCCATTGCGATAGTACCTTTGTCATTTTTTAGACCATTGTCCGCTTCGTTTTCGATAGGCGCATTGGTTGGTTTTTCATTCATCTCAGCGTCCATTCCGCCGCCTTGAATCATGAAACCATCAATGATGCGATGGAAAATTGTACCGTCATACTGACCAGATTTTACGTAGTTCAAAAAGTTTTCTACAGTTTTTGGTGCTTTTTCTTCGTTGAGTTCGATAACGATCGCACCCATATTGGTTTCTAGTTCTACTACTGGTGGCATGTCTACCATGGGATATTCCTTTTTTGTTGCAGCGCCTTAAATGACGCTGTCAAGTGGTGGTTAAAAATTAGTGATTAAAAAGTTACGGGTAGTCTAACGGCTTTTTTATCCCGTGTCATGTATCAGGCTGTTAATGCGTTTGCGAAACCTGATAGAATAACGCAACTTTACCCATTTTTGAAAAATTTTGATAATGCGGTCGCACTATCTAAGTTTTAATATTCTCGTTTTATTTTAACACTTTAGTTTAAACGTTTCGTGATGCGTGATGGCACGCACCATGAACTGACAATTTGCGTTAGGAGCAATGCCCGATGAGTGATCACTCAAGCAACAATGCACAAAAAGATGAACCAAAAAACGATTTTATTCGTAATATCATTCGTGACGATGTCAATGCGCAAAAATATCAGCAAATTGTAACGCGCTTTCCGCCTGAGCCAAATGGATACTTGCATTTAGGCCACGTAAAATCTATCTGCTTAAACTTTGGTGTGGCCAAAGAGTTCGGCGGTGTGTGCAATCTGCGTTTTGATGACACCAACCCAACTGCTGAAAAGCAAGATTACATCGACAATATTAAGAACGATGTGCAGTGGTTAGGTTTTGAGTGGCCAGGCGAGGCGCATCATGCCTCAGGTTATTTCGATCAGTTGCATGCATGGGCAATCCAGTTGATTGAGCAAGGCGACGCTTATGTTGATTTGCAAACCCCTGAACAAATCAAAGAAAACCGTGGTTCATTCAATGAAGCGGGAACGCCTTCACCATATCGTGATGCCAGTGTTGAAGAAAACCTAGCGCTTTTCAACGATATGAAAGACGGTAAATACGCTGAGGGTAAGGCTATTTTGCGCGCCAAGATTGATATGGCCAGCCCAAATATGAACCTACGTGATCCTGTCATCTATCGCGTGATGCATCAAGCGCATCATCAGACTGGTGATAAATGGTGCATCTATCCGATGTATGACTTTGCTCATCCACTCTCGGATGCGTTAGAAGGAATTACCCATTCATTATGTACGCTTGAGTTTGAAGATCACCGTCCATTCTATGATTGGGTCATCGAAAAAATCGGCTTTGACGTACCACCACATCAGTACGAGTTTAGCCGCTTAAACGTTGATCATACATTGACCAGTAAGCGTAAGCTAAAACAACTGGTAGATGAAGGTATCGTAAGCGGTTGGGACGATCCCCGTATGCCGACCGTCGCTGGTATGCGCCGCCGTGGTTATACGCCAGAGGGCTTGCGCGATTTTTGTGAGCGTGTGGGTGTGACCAAAGCGGATAGTGTGGTTGATTTCCGTTTACTAGAGTTTAGTGTTCGTCAATCGTTAGAGACAACTACTGGTCGCGGTATGGCAGTCCTAAAGCCATTGAAAGTGACGATCACTAACTTTAGCGAGGCGGTAAGCAGTTGGGAGTCACAAAAAGCCGATAGCGTTAATGCACGTTTTGACGATGCGACTCAGACGCTTTGGTTGACTCAGCCAAACCATCCTAACGTGGATATGGGTGAGCGTGAGATTCCATTTACCGAGACGCTATACATCGATCAAGGTGATTACGAGATTGAACCGCCAGCAGGCTACAAGCGTCTCTCTCCAGAAAAGCCAGAGATTCGTCTGCGTAACACCTACGTACTAGCCGTCACTGAGCATATCACTGATGAAAGTGGCAATGTCGTTGAACTAAAAGCGACGATTGACCCTGCTACTTTGGGCAATAACCCTGAAGGGCGTAAAGTCAAAGGCGTGATTCATTGGGTATCAGCCAGTCAAGGTGTGCCAGCGACGGTACGTATGTATGAGCAGCTATTCAGTGCTGAGGATCCAAGTAGCGTTGCTGATGTTTATCAAGCGCTAAACCCGAACTCGCTCACTGAGCTAAATGCAGTGGTTGAGCCATCTTTGGTCAATGCAGATGCTGGCACGCGTTTCCAGTTTGAGCGTGAAGGTTACTTCATCTCTGATAGCGAAGATCACAGCACTGATAAGCCAGTATTTAACCAAATCGTTAGCTTGCGTGATAGCTATAAGCCAGCTTAATTTATGTTGACTCAGTATATGAAAAGTATCCTTATCCAAATAGATATTTTGAAATAATACTGAACAATAGTAGTTTGCAAGTTAGCCTATTTCTAGTACGCTAGGAATGGGCTTTTTTGTGTGCAGTTATAAAGTTAAGTATGATTATGGTGCGAATTTTGCTTATGGGATGCAGGTATGGTGGTTTAATTATTTATCAAAGCTACTTGTCCATAAAATTCATTAAAAGATTTGTCCATCAGCTTAGAGGTAAATGGAATAACCGCATTACAATCCGTCACAAGACATTCATAACCAGTTTGTTACTATAAAGTCAGTTTTTACGGATGTGCTTTGCATTTTTATGGCGAGCACATCGATGATAATAATAGAGCGCGCGGCCAACGGGTCGATACAAGCGTTCATCAACATAGCTAAGGAATAAAGCATGGCACATTTACGTTTAGGCGATACCGCACCAAACTTTGACGCTGCGACCACAGAAGGCGATATTAATTTCCACGAGTGGGCAGGCGATCATTGGGTGGTTTTTTTCTCACATCCATCAGACTTTACCCCAGTATGTACCACTGAGCTTGGTCGTGCAGCAGCACTCAATGGCGAGTTTCAAAAGCGCAATGTAAAACCGATTTGTATCTCTGTCGATAGCTTAGAGGACCATAAAGCGTGGGCGAGTGATATCGGTGAGACGCAAGGGACAGAGATGAACTTTCCAATCATCGCTGATCCTAACAAAGAAGTGGCTGAATTATATGACATGATGCATCCTAATGCAGATAGCACGCATACGGTACGCAGCGTTTTTATTATTGATCCAAATAAAAAGGTGCGTCTAACGCTGACATATCCTGCTAGCTGTGGCCGTAACTTTGATGAAATTATCCGTGTAATTGACGCACTACAGTTGTCGGATGAGTATAACGTTGCAACACCTGTAGACTGGAAAGATGGTGATGACGTAATCATTCCACCAAGTGTGAAAAACGAAGATATCGCTGCAAAATATCCAAAAGGTCACAAAGAGATTAAGCCGTATCTACGTACCACACCTGCACCAAACAAATAATTAGACTGATGTATAAATGTGATTAAATAAAGCCCCATGACTCAAGGTTATGGGGCTTTATTTATTTCTACTTTATGATTAATAACACTTTGCCATGATGGCCCGATTAGGCTATAACTGTGGTATAGCGTATCAATATTTGTGCTTATCAGTACAATAACCATAATAAAGCGTATCAGCGCCAAATCGCTGTCTAATCATTCTTACAAGGAGTTTGCTATGAAAAAACTATATATTACCCGTACAGCGCCCAATCCACGTAAAGCGCTTATCCTATTGGCTTCAAAAGGTATTGATGTTGATGATATGGATGATGTCGATGTGATCGATATTGATTTTGCGGCAAATGAGCAAATGTCAGAAGCCTTTACGCAAATGAATCCGATGCAGACCGTACCTGTTTTGACCTTAGATGATGGTACTGTATTGAATGATTCGCAGGCAGTTTGTGAGTATCTAGATCGTGTTTACGGTGAGCGTTCGGTCATGGGTAATGATGTGGTACAGCGTGCCCAAGTTTGTTCTATGCGCCGTGTTGCAGAGTTTGAGGTGATGTATAACTTGATGCTCGCGTTTCAGCACAGTCATCCATCTAAAGCACAACGTGTTGAGCAAGTGCCCGAGTTCGTCGCACCATCAATTGCTCGTGCGGTCAAAGCCATGGCGTATTTTGAGACGATATTAGAAGGTCGCGAATACCTAGTAGGCGAGCAATTAAGCTTCGCGGATATCGTGCTATATCTCAGCTTAGATTTTGGTAAAGTGTTGAAAATTAATCCTAATGAACAAGGCGAAAACCTAGCCCGTTTTTATCAAAAAATGAATGAACGCTTCAGTATTAAGAATATGGCTAAAGCCAAACCTGCCAGTGTGAATGACTAAAAGGTTCTAGAAAAATAGTTTAAATCATAAAATTTATCTATTAACCCATTTGGTAAATTGATCGCTATAAAGCAAAACAGCTAACCTCAATCGTTAGCTGTTTTTTTATGGAATATAATAAAATTCAACATTTCGTTACATAGGTTAATAGTGCCAAGGTTATAGTGGTTAATCTAGCTTAGTTATATTAGTTATGTTTTTAAATTGTTCATTTAAGAGGAATAGTTTTTTTAAAATATAGATGGTACGCGAGATAAGTTGTACAAGCTTACTAAGAGGTATGTAATATGGTAGGTAGCCGAAATAAGCCAACGTTAAAATTACTGCTATTACCCAGTATGATGGCAGTTAGTCTGATGCTAAGTGCGTGTCAAAAAGACGCGGCGTCTAGCGAAAATGATACATCGCAGGGTGCTGAAGCTGGCGAGATGACAGACTCAGCCGTAAGTGAAGGTCTGGTATCTAGTATGAGCCCTACATCAGACGAATCTAAACCTGTTGAATTAACCACTCAAGACAAGCTGACGACCACCTTATCTCATCATCGCTGGACGTTAGTAAACGCAGTCGACGCCAATGAACAACCTATGGCTGAATTTGCGAATATCAACAGTCAGGTAACGCTTGCATTTAACCAGTATCAAGGGCAAGACACGCTAAGCTATAGCGTAGGCTGCAATACGATTAGTGCTGGCTATCAGCTAAAAGGGCATACCGTAACCACTGAAGAAGGTATGAGTACAAAGATGTCTTGTGGCGAGCTAGATATGGCAGAAAACACCTTGAATACGTTGATGCAGGGCAGTAATGAGTTCAAAATTGATCAAGGCGATAATCCAGTATTAACCCAGTTTACCGACGATGATGTAACTCTGGTTTGGAATGGTAGGCTTACTGCACAAGCGAAATATAACAGTAAGGGTGAAACGGTGTTTTGGGCAGTAAACTCCGAAACAGTACCTTGCGAAGCAGGTAACTCTGAGCAGTGTTTACAAGTTAAGCCTATTACTTATAATGATCAGGGCATTAAAACTCACGAAGGACAGTGGCGAGTATTCGTTGGTGAAATCGATGGCTATCAGCATGATAGCAAACACGAAGAAGTATTGCGCTTACAACGCTATCCACTACATATCGATGAATTATCAGAGATCAGTGAACCAACTAAAGATGATACTGCTGATGAAAAGTATGCTTATATATTAGATGCTGTCATTGAAAGTGCAGTTGTAGAGTAGCCTATTATAGTTTGAACATTTGAAATGTTCATAGTCATAAAAAAACACGCGTCTAATAGCGCGTGTTTTTTATGGGATGTCTACTTTGCCGTTTATCTATTTTGACGCTTTTCTGCTGCAACACCTCGCTATCTTAACGCCTCACTATTTTAACGCTGATCTTTAACGTAAGTTACCTAAATCTTCTTCGGTCAAGCGCCAACGGCCTTTCTTCTTGGAAGCGCCGCGACCACGCATGGCGCTATTCAAGATCAGTTTGTTCATTGAATGGCTTGAGTGAGCATGACAGATGGCGCAGGCAAGACCATCGGCAGCATCTTGTTGCGGCACGACTTCTAACGCTAATATCCGGCACACCATCTCCTGTACTTGCTCTTTGGCTGCCGCTCCATAGCCACAAACGGCTTGTTTGATCTGCCGAGCCGTATATTCTGACACTTCTAAATCTAGTGCAACCATCGCTGCAATCGCGGCACCTCTTGCTTGCCCAAGCTTAAGTGCAGAATCAGGGTTTTCTGCCATAAATACTTGCTCAATCGCTGTATAGATAGGCTCGTCTGCGTATTTTAAATGATGCTGTGTGATACGGGTTAGTCCATTGAAGATACGCTTGAGGCGTTCAGGCATCTCTTTGGTATCTGTACGAATCGTCCCTGCATCGATATAGGTCAGCTTGTCACCTGTCTGCTGTACTATTCCGTAACCGGTCATGCGTGACCCTGGATCAATTCCTATAATAATTGCCATAATATTCCGTCTTGCTTACCTGTCATTTTATATTCAGTCCTATAGAAATCGGATATGGAGTCAGACTCGCTTAGCCTACTGCTAGTAGCACTGACGTTTGTCTTTCTTGTAGCCAAATTATATCGTACCGACTATATGGCTTAAAAATTAGCCTTAAGTTTGATAGTATAGCAACCAATCCCCATATACATCATATGTTAGCCATTTTAATTTTCATGGCGCTCAATTTATTGGTTTTTATTTTATAGGACGACACTTTATGGGTCAGATAGTTGGTATAGCCATCGTTTGGTTTATTATCGAGATGCTACTGTGGTATTTGCTTGCTCAGTTTATGAGCGGCTGGTGGGTGTTTATGTGGTTTATTATCGCCGCAGTTATCGGTATCTCTTTGATGCGCAAAGGCATGGCTGCTCTTAATCCAATGGCACAGCAAATGAAAGCTGGTGGCATGATGAACCCTGCGATGCGTCCGCCAGAGACCACGATGATTAAGAGTATCGCGATGGCAGCTGCAGGTATTTTATTGCTTATTCCTGGGGTGCTTAGTGATTTGATGGCGCTGTTGGTAGTATTGCCACCTGTGCAAAAAAAGCTAAAAGACTTGGCCAATAATTACGTCATGAATAATCAGCAAAAAATGATGGAAATGATGGCCAAGCAGATGGGCGGTCAAATGGGTGGTGGTCAAAATCCATTTGGCGGTGCTGGTGGCATGGGTGGTCAAAACCCGTTCGGTGGCGCAGGTGGCATGAATGGTCAAAATCCATTTGGTCAACAGCAGCAAAACCCATTTGGTGATGTGTTTAAACAGCATACTACGGTTGATGGTACTGCCAAAAACATCCCTAAAGATGTCAAGAAAATTACCAAGTCTGCTAATGACGAATAACTATTTAGTTAAATCATAAGCATAAAAAAAGCCCCTCTCGTCGATGACGAAAGGGGCTTTTTAGTGGTAGTAAGCATACTATTTATAGGAAATATATTTTTATAAAGAATATACGTACAAACCGAATGAAACAACCGAAGTGCCGCTGTAAGATGGTGACCCATGAACCGTGAAGTTCAGGGCGGATGCGTCATCATCTCTGCAGGTTTCCTGATACACCGCAAGCGGTGCAGGCATACACAATGAGACAATAGGTACCACATCCTGGTAAAGCATTATCGGCTCAGGGAATAAACATCTACTAGCCAACACTTCAGAATAGTTTTATCTTAACCAATGAAAAGAGTGATTGCAAGTCTGAATTACAGATTGATACGTAGCTTGGTTGGTTGGCCGCATTTATATTGTCTTGCATAGAAAAATCATCACAAGATAACCCTATAAAATTATTCATAAACTCACGAAAAATGCTCAGTTTTTCAGCTATTTCAAGATGTGTGTTAATATAGAGGGCTTTATATTCCCTTACACAGCATTATAGGCGTTCATTCACTCGAGGAGCGGTAATATATGACCAGTACCCAACAAGCATCAGACTCTATTGATAGTAACAAAACACAGCTTAGCAATAACCAAGACGGTGCACAGAATAAAAAAATACCGCATGTCTTGATGATATTGGACGGCTTTGGTCATCGTGAAGAAGATAAAGATAACGCCATCGCTGCCGCTAATATGCCAAATTTAGACAAGATTTATCAGCAATATCCTCATGGGCTGATTTCAGCTTCAGGGGAAGATGTTGGTTTGCCAGATGGTCAGTTTGGTAATTCAGAAGTCGGTCACATGAATTTAGGGGCAGGGCGTGTTCTTTATCAGGACTCAACTCGTATCTCAAGTGAGCTTGCCAATCGTGAATTTTATAAGAACGAAGCATTGGTCAATGCGGTCAAAGCGGCCAATGAACGTGGCGGTAACGTCCATATTATGGGTTTGCTCTCTGATGGCGGCGTCCATTCACATCAAGACCATATCGAAGGTATGTGTCATTCAGCATTGGTCCATGGTGCCAAGAATGTCTTTATTCATTGTTTCTTAGATGGCCGTGATACCCCGCCTAAATCTGCTGATAAGTACATCAATCGTCTGCGCGACTATATTGATAAATTGAATGCTCATTACGAAGGTGGCCGCGTACAAATTGCGAGTATTATCGGACGCTACTATGCAATGGATCGCGACAATCGTTGGGATAGAGTGCAAAAAGCTTATGAGCTGATTACTGAAGGTAAAGCTGATCGTCTATCAACACGGGCAGATGGCGCTGTTCAAGCTGCTTATAAAGCGCGTGAGACTGATGAGTTTGTCAGTCCAACGACTGTGATTGGACGTGATGAAGTGCCATATACTGTCAATGATAACGACGCACTTATTTTTATGAATTTCCGTGCTGACCGTGCTCGTGAGCTTGCCCAAGCGTTTGTTCTGCCAGATCATGAGTTTTCTGGATTTGCGCGTCAAAAACAGCCAAAGCTGGCGGCATTTGTGATGTTAACTAAGTATTCAGATGTCCTAGCTGACAATCCAAAAACCAGCATTGCTTACTACCCAACGTCTTTGGCCAATACATTGGGAGAGTACTTGCAGGACCAAGGAAAAACTCAACTACGTATCGCTGAAACTGAAAAATATGCGCATGTGACGTTTTTCTTTAGTGGTGGCCGCGAAGAAGAATATCAGGGTGAGACCCGCATTTTAGTGCCATCTCCAGACGTTGCAACTTATGATTTACAGCCTGAGATGAGCGCGCCTGAAGTCACTGATAAATTAGTAGAAGCGATTGAGTCTGGTAAGTATGATGTATTGGTGGTCAATTATGCCAATGGTGATATGGTTGGACACACAGGTATCTTTGATGCAGCGGTAAAAGCGGTAGAGGCTTTAGATGTATGTGTTGGCCGTATCGAGTCAGCGGTGCGTGCTGCTGGTGGTGATATGCTTATCACAGCCGATCATGGTAACTGCGAGCAGATGCAAGACTATGAAAGTGGTCAAGTACATACACAGCATACGACAGAACATGTACCATTAATTTACGTAGGTGAGCAAAAGCTGCAAGTACGCCGTGGTGGTAAACTTAGTGATGTGGCGCCGACTATTTTATCATTGATGAATGTCGATGCCCCTGCTGAGATGACAGGTGAGAGCTTATTGGTTCCAGCAGTCTAGATCAGTCGAATTAAACTACAGTACTTGAATGACTGTGGTTTATACTGATTTGACAGCTGTACTAGAAGATATCGAAAAGGAAAGGATAACCTATTATCCTTTCCTTTTTTTGTGATACATTTTACTTAATTTACTTGCAATACTATGCTAGTTCGAAATATGCGTTTGGTGCTATCTTATAAGCGGCTATATAACGATAAATTCGCATTCTCTATTATTCAAATGAGTTCTTTTATGCAGCCTATTTCTTTTGCACGTTCTTTTTTATCCAAAGGGTTAAGTAAATCAGTAGGGAAGGCATCAGTCGCGTCCAAGATTTTGCAGCCTGCAATTATAATAGGTGTGCTTGGTTGTGCGATTAGCGTAAATGCACAAGCCGCAGTGGGAGCTTCTACAAATAATGATAATCCTACGAATGGTCTACAGCTCATCAGTTTGAATGCAGATGAGATAGCGGATGAAAACGACGCTGATAACTTATCTAATATTGCTGATATGTTAGATGTCGCCGATGAGCCAGATGACTCGATAGATAGTGTGCCAGACGAAAGCGCGCTAACAGATGATGCCGATGATATTGATACGGAGATTCCAGCAGAAGTTGCACAGGTATCGCTAAATGCTATCTCTCCTGAAACGCTAAAGACATTTGTGGCTGTGGTGGATTTAGTACGTCGTCAGTACGTCGATGCGGTCAATGACGAAGAGTTATTTAGCAATGCGATGAGCGGTATGCTGACCAAACTTGACAGCCATGCTGAGTTTTTAGATGCAGAAGCTTATGAGAACCTGCGTGCTTTTACTGAAGGTGACGTTGGTGATATTGGTATTAAAGTTAATTACCAGCCAGAGGCAGGTTATTGGGTCGTGACAGAGGTTATCGATGATTCACCTGCAGACAAAAAAGGCATCGCAGTTGGTGATTATTTGCATCAGGTTGATGAGTTCAAGCTAGACGAAGGGCGACAGGTCAACGACGTTGAGCAGATTTTGACGGGTATTGCTGGTACGCAGGTAGATATTATCACTTCTAAAGCTGGTCGCCGTAAGCACACAACGACGTTGCAGCGTAATAATAGTCATCCGCAGATTGTCGAGACCAAACTGGTTGATGGCATTGCCATTGTTAAATTACCGGCGTTTCAAAACAACAGCCGTGAGAAGTTGTTAGAAGGTTTAATTAACCTAAACGCTCCGATATCAGGCATTTTACTAGATATGCGTGATAATCCAGGTGGCGTACTGACATCAGCAGTGAGCGTGGCCAGTTTATTTATGGATGATACCGATGTGGTGCAGGTGCAAGCACGTCAAAATAAATCACGGGTACTATCGACCCAAGGTGATGCGATACTTAAACCTTTGCCATTAGTGGTATTGCAAAACCGCTATTCAGCATCAGCGGCAGAGGTGCTTGCCAGTAGTTTACAAGCACAAAAGCGCGCTACTATTATCGGTGAAGTTAGCTATGGTAAGGGCTCAGTACAATCGGTCATACCGTTAAACGATGAGCAAGCCGTCAAATTAACGGTGGCCAACTATATGACAGCAGCAGGCAAACAAATAGATGAGATCGGCGTAGAACCTGATGTGACTTTATCAGGCAGCGAGAACACGTGGGAGCAGCAAGCATTAGAAATAGTAAAGGCGCGCGCGCTTGATTCGGGTATTCGCTTTGTTAGAAAAAATGCTACGAAAGAATAGAATTTCGTAGCAATTAATTAACCGCACATACCATTCAACGCTTAAAAATATTTGAAGATGCCGCTTAACAGAAGCTAATCAGACGCATCTTCAGAAATTTCGAGCTTTTTCATACGGTAGCGTAAAGAGCGAAAAGTCGTTCCTAATAACTCAGCTGCTTGGGTTTTGTTCCAGCCAGTTTGTTTGAGTGCGGTGATAATTAACTGCTTTTCTTGTTCCTGCAAATAATGCTCTAAGCCTTGAGGCGGCAGTTGTCCGTCAAACAATTCTTGTAAACCTGATATGTCTTTAGAAGTTTCTTGTTGGGCGGTGGAGTCAAGGAGCGACTCTTTGTCATAAGTACTTGCTACGTTGGTTGACGAACTGTCATTACTAGCTGACGAATGCTGTACCATTGAGGGGTAGTGGTTGGTGTTAGTACGATAGGGATGTAAATTGGTCGCCCTTTGCTCAACCTGCGTTACTATATTGCGACTAGATTGAATGACTTGCTCATCGTCTTTTGTAGATTGAACGTCTATTTGATTTTCTACGTTACGGGCAGGTAGCTCAGAGCTATCGATAGCTGAGCTATGATTTTGCTCTTGTGTATTTACAAGCTCAGGTTCAATGTCAGGAAGACCTAAATGACTAACGTCTATGTATGAAGTTTCAGCTAACGTAACTGCACGCTCCAACAAGTTGCGTAGTTCACGGACATTACCCGCAAAGTCGTGGCGTTGTAAGCGTTCGCAGGCCTCCATCGTCAATGAGGGCGGTGACTCTAATTGCCAGTCATCAGCAATCATAGCTAAAAAGTGGTCTGCTAATACAGGAATATCATCACGGCGTGCATTAAGTGTTGGAAGCTTTAGCTCAATGACATTGATGCGATAATATAAATCTTGTCGAAATGCACCATCTTGTACCAATTGGCTCAGGTCTTTGTGAGTGGCAGACAAAATACGGATGTCTACTGGAACTTCTTTTGTATCACCGATTGCCCTTACTGTTTTCTCTTGAATGGCACGTAACAATTTAACCTGCATGGCTAAAGGTAAATCTGCTACTTCATCTAAAAATAACGTGCCGCCATTGGCTTGCTGGAATAACCCTTGTTTATCAGCGACAGCCCCTGTAAAGCTGCCTTTTTTATGACCAAAAAACTCTGACTCCATTAACTCCGATGGTATCGCACCGCAGTTCACTGGTACAAAGCTACCATCACGACGTGGACTTAAATCATGGATCAATCTGGCGACCACTTCTTTACCTGTGCCAGAAGCGCCCGATAAAAACACAGGTGCCTGTGAGCGTGCTAGCTTTAAAATAGTGTTTTTGAGGGGGTGCATGACAGCAGAATTACCGATCAATCTACTATCTAGCATTTTTTGTTCAGGAGAGTATTCTGGTGCGGCCTGTACTTCGTTATCTTGATGAATAACTTTTAAGGCGTTCTCTACCAGTTGGCGCAAACGTGGTAGTTCTAGCGGCTTATTGACAAAATCGAAGGCACCAAGCTTTAACGCCTCAATAGCTAAATCCATGCTGCCATGAGCCGTGATCACCGCTATTGGAATATTAGAGCTATTGCTGATTTCTCTTACTAGCTCCAGTCCAGAGCCATCTGGCAGTTTTAAATCCGTCAGACAAAAATCGTAGTCATTGTCTTGCCAAAACGTTCTTGCTTGCGACAATGTATAAGCCACATCACTTCTGATACCCATTTTAGTTAGGGTAATTTGCATCAATCGACATAAATCTACTTCATCATCGACGACTAGCGCGGTTGTTGTCATACATCATCTCATCGTATTTTATGGCTATAAAATCAATAGCTGGGTCTAAATGGGCGTAATAGCTTTCAAAAGATAAATTTAGGTAAGATTTTCTTCGATAGTTTGAAATTTATTATCAGATTTAATAGAAGGTACAATTAATCGAAAACATGTTTTTTCATGTTCAGGAATGTAGAGTAAACGCGCTTGATTGGCTTCACAAAATGCTTGTGATAAATAGAGCCCCAGTCCTGTACCAGCTTTATCTGTTGTAAAAAATGGATCGAACAAAAGTTCTAAGTTTCCAGTACTAACACCATTACCATTATCCAATATATCGATTATAACATCGTTGTCTGCGCAGTAAATATCGATTTCCACATAAGCATGAGGATGAGCATAGCTGCTATAACGCAGGCCATTGTTGATTAAGTTGATTAATATTTGCTCTAACTGATGAGTATCGAATGATATGATGGGCTTGGTTTTCATTCGTAGAAAAATGTCGTGTCCTTGAAAGTAATTCTCCAAAAATGATGGCATCCATTCAGCCAATTCGAGCACCTGCTGGGTAGCCGTTTGCTGACGAGACAGCTTTAAAATATCCTCAATGATACGGTTTACACGTTTTGTCTGTGAAAATATCATCTCATAAAGCTCATGGTTGCCGGTTATGGCAGTATTCGATTCACTTGTTGATGCACTGCCATCTTCCATTTGTTCTGCAACATCTTCCATTAATAGCTGACTGGCTTGCGATATCGCTGCTAATGGGTTTCTGATTTCATGGGCAATACTGGCAGTTAATTGCCCTAAAGAAGCCAGTTTCAACTGTTGAGCACTGGCTTGCTCACGGCGTAAGTCTTCTAATATGACAAGTTTGCTATCATCTTTTAGTGGAATAATCTGTACGCGTAATTTGCCAAATATTGAGGCATTTGCCACAGCTGGCACATCGTAGGTAAAAGCGCGTGACTGCCCAGATGCTACCGACAAGCAGGCATTAAACAACTGTGAATGCTGTTCATTGAGTTGCTGCTCAAAATTAGAGAGAAGTGCTTTGCTATGAGTCTCTTTCACATCTTCAAGGGTATTCTGTGCTGTGACAGGCGTGACAAGTGATAGACTCAGCAACTGATGTGCGGCAAGATTTGCTAAGACAACATGTTGCTTATCGATAACGATAACACCATTCACCATCTGCGTGATAACCTCTTGATTAATCACGTTGAGTCGCTCAACTTCCTTAGCATGGTTTGCCGCGACCTTTTCAAGCTGTACCAATCGCTGAGAGATAGACCAACTCAAACCGCCCACTGCTAAAAAACTCGCTGACATCAGTAGCGCATCACCTAGATTGGCTAGACTCATGCTATTAGCAATAGCGTAAAAAAATTGCTGATAAATAACGAGAATGATGGCAAGTAAAGTAATAACCAATGCTTGTGAGCCATGTAGTAGCATAAAGCTAGCCGCGACGACCACCATGTATAGCATGGTTAGCTGCAAGTCAGGGTTGCCTGTCGTATAGAGCAGCAGGCTTAGTATAATAACGTCTAAGGCCAGTCCGAATGCCAATTGGCGGCGCATATGTTTTCTAACAACATAAAATAATCCAAGCAGTATCAAACTTAACAGTACATAGAAGCTTAGAGTCGTTTGTTGTAAAAAACTCGGTAAAGAAGCGCTATCACCAGTACGAGCAGAGATGTATAGCATGAGCATAGAAAACAGGCTAACAACGAAACGATAACTGCTATAGATCAGTCCCAACTTACGCAACTGCGGCAAAGGAAGCGTATCATCATGATGAACATAACGAGTAATGGCAGAGCTAAAATTGGTAGCAGGGTTCATAAACTGGCCGTAATAAAATAAACGCTAAAATGGTTTATGGTTGAATCAGACCATGACGAATGGCCAAATGAGTTAATTTAACATCACTATCAACCCCAACTTTTTCATAAATACGATAGCGATACGTATTAATGGTCTTGACGCTAACAAACAATTGATCGGCTATTTGCTGAGGGCTCTGACAATTGACAACCATCATGGCCACTTGTTTTTCTCTGTCACTTAATAAGTCAAAAGGTGAGTTGGCATTATCAGACAATAAAACATCTGCTAGCTGTTCAGCAACATCTTGGCTGAAGTAGCGACCTCCTTGATAAATCTTTTTGACTGCACGTATCATTTCATCAAGCGGCGTGCCTTTGGTAATGTAACCATTTACACCTGCTTTGATCAGCATTGAGGGATAGGGCTGTGCAGACATACTACTGACCGCCAAAATCTTGATACCCATGTCGAGTTGTATCAGACGTTTGGTTGCTTCGAGCCCGCCAATATTCGGCATATTGACGTCTAGCAAAATCACATCAGGATGTAGTTGTTTGGCTTGTTTGATAGCCATATCACCGCTGTCTGCTTCACCTACCACTTCAATATCGGGGCTGTCTGACAACATACGGCTAATACCCATCCGTACCAAATCATGATCATCTACCACTAATACTTTAATCATAACCATACTCTTTATTGATTGTCAGAATGAACGCTTTATTGGGTCCAAATAGTATAAAAAACGAATATATTTCAACCATTATTGTTATCTTTGTATATTCAAAATACCGCTGATTAATATAACAAAATACGAGTAATCATAACATTCGAAGTTAAATTATATTGCTGCAGTGTGAATTGATGTTTCTATAATATAAATTGGTTGTAGCAAAGTTTGAATGAAGCCAAAAAAAACTACTAAATCAGTTTGATAGATTAAACTTAAATGTAAACCATGATACACTAAAAATACAAAAGCTCTATGTGAGTACTTACAAACACATCTATAAACGCTACGTACGTTTTTGGCGTCAGACAATATGTAACTGGCGTAATAGCGACAGCAGGAGGCATAATGAAGCAACTACCATTAACCAAACAGCAATTGATCGCTGCTATGATTTCATTGAGTTTGGGCAGTGTTGCACAAGCCGCACTTACAATTAATGGTAGCACTGACACTGCCTCTAGTGCACGCCTGAGTTGGGGCGGCGCTGATAGTTTGTCTGAAGCCCGCAATATTATGTACAAGTCTAATGGCTCTGCTATTAAGAAAGTCGATAATGGCTACGGCACTACCAATATTACGAATACTAATAGTTTTGCTAGTAGTAATAACACCAATAGTGCTCGCTATAACACAACTTATCGTGGGGCATTCGGTAGCAGCGATATGATTCCGATTAGTACGGATTCACGTAGTGTTGCGGTGATCGATGCTGAAACTGGCGAATCTATCTACGAAAAAGATGCTGATATCGCGCGTCCTATGGCTAGTATCACCAAGGTTATGACGGCTATGGTCGTATTGGATGCAGGCCTTGATATGCGTGAAGAGATCACGCTTGATCCAGAGGATTTTGTTGGTCCAAAGCGTGCAAGCTCGCGTTTGAAATCAGGTGATCGTTTAAACCGTGCTGAGATGCTATTGATGGCGTTGATGAAGTCTGAAAATCCAGCGGCGAAGAGTTTAGCGCGTAATTACCCAGGTGGCTATGATGCCTTTATGCGTGCAATGAATCGTAAAGCGCAAGATTTGGGCATGAATACGGCATTTTTTGGTGATCCAACTGGACTTGATAAGCGTAACGTAGCTTCGTCAAAAGATTTGGTCAAGATGGTACGTGCTGCTGGCAACTATGATGTGATTCGTCGTTTTTCTACCACCAAGAGCTATGACTTCTTTGTTTCAAACTACTCAAGTGGTAATCGCACTTATAAAGCCAACAACACTAGTAGCTTGGTTCGTGCAGGTGATTACCCAATCGGTATCTCAAAAACAGGTTTTATTAACGAAGCTGGGCGCTGTGTTGTGATGGAAACGCGAGTCAATAATCGCCCTGCAATTATTGTCATCCTAGGGGCAAACAGCTCAGCAACACGTTGGGGCGATGCTAAAAACATTCTAAACAGTTTGGCGACACGTCGTACCGTATAGACGCGCTGTTTTAAATATGTAAAAAAGGCTGTTATATCATATAACAGCCTTTTTATTGTGTTGAGTTTAAGATTAAGGATCTGCCCTATGAACCAGTCATCAACCTCATCTGCGATACCCAAGCTATATTTGCTGACCAATGATGATGAATTTGAATTGTTGTATCAAAAGTTAGATGCCGCCTTATCAACAGGGCTAATCGTATTGTTGCAGATTCGGCGCAAGCAAACACTTAGTCTACCAGATGGTCATATAACGCTTTATGAAGAAGCCAAACAGATTGTTAAGCTGGCCAAAGCACATGACGTTCCAGTCGTTATGAATGATGATATTGCAATAGCAGCCAAGCTTGGTATTGGTGTACACCTTGGGCAAGGAGATGGCAAAATTGGTGATGCTTTGCAGTCTCTTGAATCGACTCAAATAATTGGTCGAACTTGCCATGGGAATATTGAATTAGTCAAAGAGGCAAAGGATAATGGTGCAAGCTACGCTGCGATGGGTGCCATATTTACCTCTACCACAAAACCGAATGCTGATATTATCTCACGTCAGAAGTTGATTGAAGGCTGTCAACAAGACATACCTATATGTGTGATAGGCGGATTAACTGCAGAAAATATTTCAGAGCTGGCAGGCATACCAATTGCGCTTGTGGCGGTAGTAGGCGATATTATGGATTTGCCTGTAGAAAAAATCGCCGAGCGTTGCTATCAATGGCAGCAGGCACTTTCTAAATGGAAAACACCTGCTGTATAAAATGTGTTCTAGATGAAATTTATTAGCTATTCAGCATGTTCCATACACAAAGTAGCGTAGGGCAGCGCTTCTAAACGTTGCTCTTCAATCGGTTCACCGCAAACCTCGCACTCGCCATAAGTACCATTTTCGATACGACTTAAGGCATTTTCGACATAGATTAGGCTCTGACGCGCTTCGGCCATTAAATTTTTACGCATATCATTTTGACGATAGGATATAGCCTGATCTTCCCAGTGCTCATTGAGATCATCTTGTGGGTTTTGGATATGATCTTCGATTTTGTCAATGCGAGACTCGTACTCATCTTTTAGTTTCAATAGATTTTGCTTTGCAGTGTCTAAGTCGATACTCATTGTGTTCTCCTAAAAAGTTATTGTTATTGTCAACGCTTCTATCATAAAGAGCCTGACTGCTGAGTACCACCACGAAATGTTACTGTTTATTGAATGAGTTCAAAGCTAGCAGTTACAGCCGTTTCCTATCAATGCTGGAGTAAAATTACTCACTCAATATTTTCATGTTTTTAAAAATCGTGAAAGTTTGCTTGTGAGCATCTCATAGAAAAC
>Ga0207906_1000151_pt1 | contig 46060 bp, 36 predicted proteins | sample LinPmetageLP37_FD_184050 | JGI IMG/M metagenome (GOLD analysis project Ga0207906, IMG submission 184050) | Marine viral communities from the Pacific Ocean - LP-37 (SPAdes) | ecosystem: Environmental > Aquatic > Marine > Oceanic | place: Pacific Ocean | collected 2010-06-16 | reverse complement strand
AAGCACCCTATTGCTAAGCCTGGCGTCAGATTTTTAAAGACAGGCCACATGACTGCGCCCTTCTTATTATGCGCCATGAGCGAGCTTATGGACGTGACGATAATAGTCGCCAGTGAAGTACCCAAGGCCAAATGCATAATAGTGTCAGGACTATAACCCATTTGCGTAAAGACGATAAATAGCAGTGGTACGATAATAGTGCCACCGCCCACTCCAAATAGCCCTGCAGCAAATCCTGCTAGCGCCCCTATTATTAAAAAAGTTATTAATTCCACAGGATAGTTACTTCTTATTTAGATTTAACGAGATGATTATTATAGTTAAACGACTTCTCAATATTGAACGAGCAATAGCCCATAGGCTTAGGTGTTGGATTATAGATATTGGATTAAATAAGCTCCACTTGCCCAACTCTAGAATAGGCACGATTAAAGTAAACCAACCCTTCATCAGTGCCGCCTTGTGGCTCAGACTGATTGATAGCGACAACGCGGCACATAAAGACGCTATGCGTGCCGACTTGTTGAATTTGTTCAATCTCACAATCAAAGCTGACCAAGGCATCTTCTAACACAGGAGCGCCTGTTTGTAATTGTGTCCAAGAACCATATTCAAACCGTTCTTCTGAACACAGTTTAGAGGCAAAAGCATTGGACAGCTGCTCATGTTGCGCGCCTAACACATTGACACTTAAAATCTTATTTTCTAGAAAGTAGCCATGTGACCGAGACGTTTGATTCATACAGACAAGCAAGGTCGGCGGTGTGTCTGTGACGCTACATACTGCCGATGCTGTAAACCCATGTACGCCCGTTGCACCTGCTGTGGTCACCACATTGACCGCAGTCGTTAGCAAAGACATGGCATCTCTAAATTCGGTCACGTCAATCCTATCTTTAATCATTGCTTCAATCCTGAGAAACGTTAAAAAATAACGTTAAAAAATTGTGCTTCAATTTTAGTTTTGCAAAGGAAATTCTTTAAATAGAATTTCCTAAACGGCTAAACTCTAAGCAGTCAGTTCTTGACGAACAATTTGAGCACCAGCGCTTAATGCTGCGAGCTTACCACGTGCGACTTGGCGAGACAAAGGTGCCATGCCGCAGTTAGTGGCAGGATACAGCTTATCAGCATCGACAAATTGTAGCGCTTTGCGTAGCGTATCTGCCACCTCTTCCGGTGTCTCGATAGTGTTGGTTGCCACATCAATCGCACCGACCATCACTTTTTTACCGCGAATCAGCTCAATCAGATCCATAGGTACACGTGAGTTTTGACACTCCAGTGAGATGATATCGATTTTCGACTGTTGCAGTTTAGGGAACGCTTTTTCGTATTCGCGCCACTCTGAGCCCAGTGTCTTTTTCCAATCGGTATTGGCTTTGATGCCGTAGCCATAGCAAATATGGACAGCTGTCTCACATTTTAGACCTTCAATGGCGCGCTCTAAAGTTGCAATACCCCAGTCGTTCACATCATCAAAGAATACATTAAATGCAGGCTCATCAAACTGGATAATATCGACGCCAGCCGCTTCTAATTCTTTTGCTTCTTGATTCAGGATTTTAGCAAATTCCCAAGCCAATTTTTCACGGCTTTTATAATGACCGTCATATAACGTATCAATCATCGTCATCGGCCCTGGCAACGCCCATTTGATTGGCTGATCGGTTTGCTGACGTAAAAACTTGGCATCATCAACGAACACGGACTTCGGACGGCTCACCGCACCAACGACTGACGGCACGCTCGCATCATAACGATTGCGGATTTTTACCGTTTCGCGCTTCTCAAAGTCAACACCATCAAGGTGTTCGATGAACGTAGTTACAAAATGCTGACGGGTCTGCTCGCCATCACTCACAATATCAATCCCTGCATGCTGCTGTTCTTGCAATGATACACGTAGCGCATCTTGCTTGGCTTCAAGCAATTGCTCGCCCTCTAACGCCCAAGGTGACCAAATTTTCTCGGGTTCTGCTAGCCAAGAAGGTTTTGGTAAGCTGCCAGCGGTAGACGTCGGTAATAGTAGTTTCATACGAGTTATCTTCTGATTAATTTATTTTTTATTGTGTTGATGAGTGATGCGCAGTTAAGCGGCTTGCTTCCTAGCCGTTTCTTTATCAGCAGCTTCTTTTTGAGCAGTATCGCCTGTTACATCATAGCTTGCAGCCCATTCCTCAAGGATTGTTTGATACGGCTTGATAAAATGCTTCTCAGTAAATCTGCCTTGGGTCACTGCCATTTGACTGCGTTCGGCGCGGTCATAGACCACTTGAGTCAATGAATAGTCTTGGTAATTCAGGCTAGGTTGATACACTTGACCAGCGCTTGAGTTGGCATTGTAAATCTCAGGACGATAAATCTTCTGAAAGGTCTCCATGGTACTGATTGCACTAATCAGCTCAAGATCCGTGTAATCACTTAGCAAGTCCCCTGCAAAATAAAATGCTAATGGCGCGGCGCTACCTTCAGGCTTAAAATAACGTACCGTTAAGCCCATTTTATGAAAGTAGTCGTCGGTCAACGAGTATTCATCTTGCTTGTACTCAATGCCCAATACAGGATGCTGATTGACAGTACGATAGTAAGTCTTGCTGGTTGACACGCTCAGGCAAATCACAGGTTTTTTGTGAAAATGAGCGTTGTAAGCCTCTGAGTTCAATAAGTATTGAAACAGCTTGCCGTGCAACTCACCAAAATTATCTGGCGTTATGGATGCTAGGTTTTTGTCACGATGCTCTGGTAACACAATACTAAAGTCATAATCACGCACATAAGATGAGAAACTGTTGCCAACCATACCGTCGATACGCTTGTTTTCTTTATGATCCACAATCGTTGTTTTTAGCGTTTCGATAATAGGAAACGTCTGACCATTGCCTTTAACATCTAGATCGACAGAGATGATATCAACTTCAACAGAATAACGATCTGCTGTCAGATTGTCCCAATGCGCCAATGCATTAAAGCGGTTATTGATCATAGTTAACGTTTTGCGTAAGTTCTCTTGGCGGTGCTCGCCGCGTGCCAAATTTGCAAAGTTAGTCGTCAAACGCGTGCTATCTGCAGGCTGATAGTTTTCGTCAAAACGAATGTGCTTAATTGAACAATTGAATTCTTTACTCATGGTGATCCGCTACCTTATTTATCTGAGATAAAACCAAATCTGTGTATGAGGTGAATCATACCGAAATCTAAACATGAATAAAAACGATACAATTTAAACATAAGATGAATTTCATTCATCTTACTGAAAATTAGATATATAAAGGAAATTTAACAGAGGAAGTTTTGAGTATTTATTTATCGCATAATTGAGCCTTTAACATACTGGTGGCGAAGAAGGCTTTTATACTGCTTAAGAGTATTTGAGGCATAAAAAAAGGATACCGTAGTATCCTTCTTATTCAAATTCGAGCCTGATAACAAACCGACTCTAGTGATGCTCACCAGGAAGGATTTTGGCAAAGGCGCGCTGAGCAAGGTTAGGCTTGCTATCCGTCGTTTGTGCAGCGGTCGAACTTGGGAAAATGCGATAACCAATGGACTGGACGCCAACGTTAAAGGCTGGTACCAGTGAATAAGTCGCCGATGCAAATTTGCCCATATTACTAGCAATGCTATTTGGCTTATGAACGATGGCTTTTGCAACCATCATCGCGGCTTCGTCAGGCATCAGCGCTGGCATATAACGATATAGCTTGGTTGGCGCAATCATCGGGGTACGTACAAGTGGCATAAAGATATTGGTTACTTTGATGTTATCGCCTTTGATTTCAGCAGCCAAACAGCGACTAAATGCATCTAAGGCCGCCTTTGACGCGACATATGCTGAAAAACGGGGGCTATTTGCCAATACCCCAATTGAAGATATATTCACGATTTGACCAGTTTGACGACCAATCATCGTTGGCAAGAAACCAAGAATGATTTTGACCGCGCCAAAATAATTAATCTCCATGGTACGTTCAAAGTCATGAAAACGGTTGACTGACTCATGCACTGAACGGCGAATCGAACGTCCTGCATTGTTGACTAGTACATCAACATGCTTAAAGTCAGCCAAAATCTTTTCACTGGTTTTTTCAATCTCATCCATATTGGTCAGATCACATGGATAATAACTGGCCGCGCCGCCAAGCGTTTCAATATTTTCCTTGACCATTTTTAGCTTATCTTCAGTACGGGCCAGCAAAATAACATGCGCGCCGCATTCACTGAGCAAAAAAGCCGTGCGCTCACCGATACCACTTGAAGCGCCTGTGATGATAATATTCTTGCCTTTGACGGCTTTGGTAATTGCTTTTTTCGAGAGATTGGCCATAAAAAGTCCTTTTCGTTTATTCTATAGTTATTGGTATTCGGTTATAGCATAGCAAAAAATGTCGTATGGAGTGAACAAAACCATAGTGGGCGTTAGCTAACAGGACTTTTACAAATTTCGTCGACATAAATATTTATAAATACATTTTTAGCTTATTGTTAATTACTAAGTGCTAAGTACCAAGTGTTAAGTGCTAAGCTTTTTTCTAATCTATTATGAGGGGTACCTGCTTTGATAGACACACTAACTCACTATATCGACTTAATTGCCAAAATGATCGAAGTCATTGGCGTCCTCATTATGTTTTTTGGGCTATTTCTTGCCTTGTATAAAGCTTTTCGAGCGTCGGGGCACTTCAACAATGATACCTACGTCGAGATCAGACAGACCGTAGGCAAATCTATATTGTTGGGGTTAGAAGTACTGATTGCCGCTGATATCGTGGCTACTGTCGTCACCGAGCCATCGCTACGCAGCGTACTGGTGCTAGGTTTTATCGTACTGATTCGAACCTTTTTAAGCTTATCGCTACAAGTTGAACTAGAAGGTCGATTCCCTTGGCAAAATAGAAAACCTGCGCCTGACAAATAGTCTGATACTGACAATCATACTGTGCCAATTGACAAAGCATAGCTGTTAAATAAAAGAGCTATCAAAAAACGATGCATAGACATGATTAGCACTGGTTTATAAAACAAGATTTAAGCGATTACTATTCGTGCTCCTGTAAAAAAGTCTCGACCACTTTAAATTGTCCAGCGGTACTTTCTTCACCATACATCGCCTGTCTAAAGGCGTTAGAGTTTGGAATACCTGTCGTATACCATGCAATATGTTTGCGAGCGATACGGCAGCCTGAGTACTCCCCATAAAAATCATAAAGCTCTTGCAAATGGGCCAATACGATCTCTTTTATCTCACTGACGCTCGGTGATTCCAGACGCTCGCCAGTACGCAAAAAATGCTCAATATCGCGAAATATCCACGGCTGCCCTTGCGCGGCTCGCCCAATCATCACCGCATCACAGCCTGTCATCTCATAGACGTGTTGGGCTTTTTGTGCGCTATCGATATCACCATTGGCAATGACAGGAATACTAATACTTTCTTTGACTTCGCGTATTAGCTCATAGCGTGCATTGCCTGTGTACATGTCTTCACGCGTACGGCCATGAATAGCAATCGCTGCAATGCCTGCCTGCTCAGCACGCTTGGCGACTCGTAAGATATTTTCACGACCGTTTTCAAAGCCTAGACGTGTCTTTAGCGTGACAGGTGCATTCACCGCATTGACCGTTGCATCTAGCAATCGCGCGACCAAATCTTCGTCTTGCAACAATGCAGAGCCTGCCAGCTTACGACAGACCTTTTTGGCCGGACAGCCCATATTGATATCGATAATCTGTGCACCATTATCAATCTGATATCGTGCCGCTTCAGCCAGTTTATCCGGCTCAGCACCTGCTATCTGTGCCGAAATAGGCGCAATCTCATTGTCGAAATTGGCACGGTACAAGGATTTTTTGCGCGCATAAAGTGCCGTATCAGCGATAATCATTTCACTGACCGCATGACCTGCGCCAAATGATTTGCACAATCGGCGAAAAGGATTGTCCGTCACGCCTGCCATCGGTGCGACCATCAAACGGTTTTCAATCGTCAGGCCACCGATATTTAATGGCTGTAATAGCGGATGATCAGACAAAGTTGAGAAAGAAGGTAAAACGGGAGAATCAATAGACATAAAAAAACGGCTTGATTTGTAAGGAAAACAAGCCGTTATTCTAAGGATTCTTGCACTTATTGCAAGCGATTAACGTGAATAGCTTGCATAAGCATTACTCGTTTTTAATACATCCCATGCATTATTTATCAAGCACACTGCCCTGCTCTAGCGTGATGTCATCATCATGCTCTTGCATGCGCCACGGCAGGCTATCAGGCGATACATTGAGGAAATGTAAATACTTCTCAAACTGATCGATAATGTCATTAATCACTGATTCAGATTTGTAGCCGTATAAGTCATAGGTCTGACCACCACGGCGTAGATACACCTCAGCACGATGATGGTGCTCTTGTGGCAAAGTATCTGCGCTGTCTTCAGTATAATAATCAGGCGCATCATGCTCAGATAAGCGCACCTCATACCAAAACTCAACATCGTCACCGCGCTGTAGCTCTAATACGGCTCGGTTATTAACCGCGTCATAATTGACCTCAGTCGTCCAGCCAGTTTCTGCAAATTTAGACGACACCTCCATCATCGAAGGCATAACCACTTCTTTAATATAGCTAAGAACCTTTTCACGCGTTGGCTTATCGGTCATATAATCAATACGCTCGCGCCATGCAGACGGTTTGAGTAAATGCGGCGGCAGTCTGTTGTCATTACCAAGGCTTTGATTACGATGTCCTTCGATACGCAGCGCACGCCACATACCAAACATTGAAATAAGAATAATAACCGCAAATGGTAACGCACTAACGATAGCTGCTGTTTGTAGGGCTTCTAAACCACCTGCAAGTAGCAATACTGCTGCGACAGCACCTTCAGTCACTACCCAAAAGCTACGCTGCCACCATGGTGTATCACTGCGACCACCTGCCGCTAGCGAGTCGATTACCAATGAGCCAGAATCCGATGACGTCACAAAAAAAGTAATAATCAATAAAATGGTCAACGACGATACAAATTCAGTAAACGGTAGATTCTCTAACAGTTTGAACAAAGCAATCGCTTGGTTATTTTGTACTTCACTGATTAATGAGGTATAACCATCAACCATGATCATGTGTAGCGCGGTATCACCAAACACCGAAAACCAAAAGAATGTAAAGAAAGTCGGTACTAGCATCACACCCAATACGAACTCACGAATAGTACGACCACGGCTAATCTTGGCGATAAACAGACCTACGAAAGGTGCCCATGCAATCGTCCATGCAAAAATAAATAAAGTCCAGCTGCCGATCCAATTGCTATTCTCGTATGCCTGCAAGCTAAAGGTACGTTCAACGATATTACCCAAATAACTACCTGTATTTTCCATAAAGGCATTCAAGATAAAAATGGTCGGACCGACAACAAATACGAACAGCATCAACGCAGTTGCCAACAGCATATTTAAAATAGATAAACGTTTTACACCCTTATCCATCCCTGCCAACACCGATACCAATGCCGCGGCGGTCACCAAAGCAATGGCAATCACCTGTACGGTCGTATTCACTGGAATGATATCTGGCAATAGATAATTGAGTCCCGCATTGATTTGCGACACTGATAAGCCAAGACTGGTAGCAATACCAAACATCGTACCTAATATCGCAAACACATCGACTGTATGACCGATAGGGCCATGAATCCTGTCACCGATAATCGGGTATAGCGTCGAGCGTATTGATAGTGGTAAACCATGACGAAACGCAAAATAAGCTAGTGATAAACCAACGACACCATAAATTGCCCAAATATGAAAGCCCCAATGAAAATACGCTATTTGCATCGCCTCTTTTGCCGCAGCAATAGTCTGCGGATCCGACATTGGCGGACTAGAAAAGTGCATTACTGGTTCCGCTACCCCATAAAACAGTAGCGCAATCCCGTAACCTGCCGAAAACAGCATGGCAAACCATTCAAGGAATCCGTACTCCGCCTCAGCATGATCAGGGCCTAGTTTGATACTGCCATAAGACGAAAACGCCAGTACAATAATGAACATCAAAAACAGTGCCACTGCCAGCATATAAAACCAACCGAATGTCTCAGTCGTAAAACTAAGCACATCACTAAACAGAGCACCCGCTGCTTCAGGATTGATCGCGGTACCAATGACCAATAGCAGCATAATAATTGCTGCAGGTACAAAGACTGGTAATAAAATAGTCGAACGAGGTAATTTACTCATGAAAGATAATATCCTCAAAAGTTGACGATGCCTTTTTATAAAAAAGTTTTAATTAAGGCAAAGATTAGAAAATGTGTGTGAATGGTTATAATAATTATCACACTCTTTTCCAAAACCCTAGACAAGCGTTCAACTCGTAACATGACTTTAACGAATGTTACATGACTATTACCAAGAAAATAAAAAAGGCAGCTTGCTAGCTGCCTTTTGATTGTATATGTACTCTACTTTGGTAATTTATAATCTATAAATGCTCGCTAATTCGTAAATACCAATATTTTTTATACCTAAATAGAAGCAATCTGTTTCCTAACTAAGCATCAATCACTGCCGCCAACTTCTGCGCAATATCTGCCAAATCACTATTATCGGCTTGGGTCACTGCATGACGACCCAATTCATGAATACTTGACGGAATGAGATGCACATGATAGTGAAAGACCGTTTGACCGGCTTGTGAGCCATTCAACTGCATTTGGATAACACCTTCACGCTCGAACACTTGACGCTGGGCTTTCATAACCTTTTTAGACGTCATTAATACCGCAGCGGCGTACTCTGGCTCAAGATCGGTCAAATCTACCGCTTTTTGCTTCGGTATCACCAATACGTGGCCTTCTGCTTGCGGCATGATGTCCATAAAGGCGAGCGTTTTATCGTCTTCATATACTTTATGATACGGAATATCACCATCTAACATTTTGGCAAAGATATTATTGTCGTCATAAGTAGTCTGTTGATTCAATTCAGTCATTATTTCTTCCTTTAAGGGTTTTATTATTAGTTAATTAATAGCTTAGTAGCTATCCAAAATAGATAAAAGCGTCTGTCATATAGTGGACGAAATATGACTTTAGTACAAGTCAGCAATGTGAGTTCAAAGCGAACGAACCTCTAATAACTGAACTTTTTTACACACTTAAAAAAATTATTTTTCCAAAAAACAAACCAGCCATAAAAAAATCGGATACTAAAAGCGATAAATATATATAAACCGTTGATATATAAATTACCAAACCATGCTTCTTGATCTATCAAACCTAACGTAAACCAAGTAGTTTTAGTTACAAAACCCAATGTACCAATCGCCATAAAAAATCCAAAAATAAGCGACCATGCACAACTACGTAAAAAAGACATAGCACTATGAATATTTCTAGGATCGATTTGCTGCATACCCAGCCATCTTAATGGCTTCCACAATACAATCGACAATGCCGCTAAGATAGGAACAAACATGACCACTCGAATAAAGTGGTAAAACATTGCCGCATCACCAAATGGAGAAGCCAAAAACGCCCACTCATCACCAAAAAGCTCCTGTAATACCGTGTCACTATGACCGCCATTGAACCATAAATTAAAAATCTGTCTGTCTTCACTAATTGGAGGCATCGATAGATTATTATGTACCCAGCCAATGCACATATTGACCCAGTCAGGCTGCCATACTAGGCTCAGATCTCTTATCCAGCAGCGGGTATACAATATATCGAAGAGTATGAATGCAAATAAAAATGCCAGTGATAGCGTTTCTAATCGGTTAGGTGGCAACTTGCCATTGCTAGTAATCTGCTTATGCACCTGCTCTCTTTGTTCAATATCTTCTATGCTGTCTAGCGTTTCATACACTTTGGCAGTGGCTTGAAACAGTTGACCATGACGCCCTTTTATCAAAAAATACCAAAATTTGGGGATGCTTAATGCGACACATAGGATTAGAAACCATACCGTATTAAATGCTAGATTCTGCATATCGTTGAATACAGGTATGCGTATACCAATAGAAAACAAACCAACGAAAAACCAAAATAGGCAGATGAGTAAGTAGTAGAAGAGGTACTCTTCATAGAGACGATTTGATGTTATCCATTCTTGGATAGATTCATTATCGGAGAACTTTTTCATTAATTCCTTTGCTTATATTTCCATCTAAATTATCGACTATATTTTAGATTATTTTAATAGACAAAATACGATTAATTTATAATAAGTCATTCAACTAAAGATATTATCTTATACGTATAAACTACCATCTCATCTCACTAATTTATTGGCGAGTCATGCCCTTAAAATGTTATATTAACCCTCTATTTTAATAACGCTATGTTTATGGATTTGCCTACTTTGCCAACTCAAACAAATATGGATAATACTGCTGTAACCCTTGATAATCAGGAAGAACACTCTGATATTGAGAGTGAAAGTGGTACTCAAACCATTGATCCGAACGCTATCATATTAGCAGAAGCATTGACTGATAAAGCCATCAGCTGGCAGATACACAATTGTAAAATTATAAAGAAGACTGTCACGCAAGATTTGCCACTGCCTTTTTTGTATCACTATGACAGTTTAGATGATGCGATCAAACAAACGCACCCACTCACTCCTGAGTTACTGCTTCAATTTAATACACCCATGTCGGCTCATGAAGCTGCCAAATTAATCGGCATTGACGAGGAGCTGCTGACCAGCCCTTGGCATGTGAAAATTATCGGCTCGTTGGTCGTCTTTAGTGAGGCATTGCAGTTGGCTGTACGGCTACACTGGACCAATACGGGTAAAGAGACGCAGCAGATATATACCAAAGATACTGCCGACGCTATTATTGCCGCTTTTAAAGACTGGCAGTTTTTTGGTCGTGTAGACGTCCTTTATAAAAATAATAAGCAAATATTAATTAGTATTGACGAGCAAAACCCCAATACGCAAGCACTACCTGCCGAATCATTGCTGACGATTGAAGCTAGTAGTGATTATCAACAGCTACTGGCTACTCATGCGCTTGCAACTATTGTGAAATTAGAAGCAGACAAAGCCGATCTTCCTTGGTTTGACAAAGCCATATTAGAACGTATCGAGTAGCTATTTTGAGTAATTGTTTTTTTTACTCATCGCTTGTGATTATTAATTCACTGTTATTAGCATATTGTTTTTAGTTATTCATATCTAATGGTATGGTAACGAATTAGTATTATTCACTAGTACTCACTCTCTATAAAAAGCACACTATCCCTATTAAAACTGAGGGTGCACATTTTAACAACCCCGCCTATTTGTAAGGAATATCACATGGATTATCGTTCAAAAACCTCTACCGGCGGTCGTAATATGGCAGGCGCGCGCGCATTATGGCGTGCAACCGGCATGACTGACGGCGACTTTGGCAAGCCAATCATTGCGATTGCTAACTCTTTTACCCAGTTTGTACCCGGCCATGTGCATCTAAAAGACCTTGGACAACTGGTCGCCCGTGAGATTGAGCAAGCAGGCGGCGTTGCAAAAGAGTTCAATACCATTGCGGTCGATGATGGTATTGCGATGGGCCATAGCGGTATGTTGTACTCGCTACCAAGCCGTGATTTGATCGCTGATTCTGTCGAGTATATGGTCAATGCCCACTGTGCAGATGCGCTAGTTTGTATTTCTAACTGTGACAAAATCACTCCGGGTATGTTGATGGCCGCCATGCGCCTTAACATTCCAGTGGTATTTATCTCAGGTGGTCCAATGGAAGCGGGCAAAATCTTAGCCAGTACTGTTGGTAAGAGCCACAATACCGATAGTAGTGACAGCAGTGCTGTTCGCAAACTTGACCTTGTCGATGCGATGATGGACGCTGCTGATGATAGCATCAGTGATGAAGACGTCGCTGCTATTGAAGCCTCAGCCTGCCCTACTTGTGGCTCATGCTCTGGTATGTTTACCGCCAACTCGATGAACTGCTTGACCGAAGCTTTAGGCCTAGCACTACCAGGTAATGGCTCACTGCTAGCTACTCATTCATTGCGCCGCGAGCTATTTTTAGAAGCGGGTCGTACCATTGTGTCGCTTGCTAAGCGTCGTTATGAGCAAGATGATGACTCTGTGCTACCACGCTCTATCGCTACCAAAGCCGCTTTTGAAAATGCCATGAGCTTAGATATCGCTATGGGCGGCTCAACCAATACCATCTTGCATCTACTTGCTGCGGCCAATGAAGCAGAAATCGACTTTAAGATGGCTGATATTGACCGTCTAAGTCGCGGTGTGCCTTGTCTGGCAAAAGTAGCGCCTGCTTCACAGAAATACCATATGGAAGATGTGCATCGTGCTGGCGGTGTATTTGCATTACTCGCTGAGCTTGATCGCGCTGAGTTACTAAAAACTGACGTGCCAACTATCCATAGCGCCACGATGAAAGAAGCGATCGATAAGTGGGACATCATGAACCCTGACAATCATGAGGCACGCGCTCGCTTCCTTGCTGCTCCTGGTGGCGTACGTACCACAGAAGCGTTTTCACAATCAAAAGAGTGGTCAAACCTCGACGTCAACCGTGAGTCAGGCTGTATCCGTAGTGCCAAACACGCCTACTCTACAGATGGCGGCTTAGCCGTACTATATGGCAATATCGCTGAGCGCGGCTGCGTGGTCAAAACTGCAGGCGTTGACGAAAGCATCTTGACCTTTACTGGTCGTGCGCGACTATTTGAATCACAAGATGATGCGGTTGCTGCGGTATTGGCTGATCAAATCGTTGCAGGCGATGTGGTCATCATTCGCTACGAAGGCCCTAAAGGCGGCCCTGGTATGCAAGAAATGCTTTATCCAACGACTTATCTCAAGTCAAAAGGATTGGGTAAAGAATGCGCCCTACTGACTGATGGTCGTTTCTCTGGTGGTACATCAGGTCTATCAATTGGTCATGCTAGCCCAGAAGCTGCTGAAGGCGGTGCGATTGGTTTGGTTGAAGAAGGCGATAGTATTCATATCGATATCCCAAACCGTACCATCAACATGAAAGTGAGTGATGCAGACTTAGCCGCTCGACGAGAAGCCATGGAAGCGCGTGGACGTGATGCATGGAAACCTGTCAACCGTGACCGTCATGTCTCGCCAGCGTTACGTGCTTATGCGGCTATGACCACCAGTGCTGATACTGGTGCCGTACGTGACGTGAGTCAAGTCGAGCGCTAGTCTGTAAACTATTGATGATATAGACATACTGATAAAAATATATTAAGCCTGCGCAATGCAGGCTTTTTTTTCACCAAAAAACAACGTAGCTGTCGTTTTGATAACTATTTTTTGCGGTAATTATTTTATTTTGACGTCATGATAAAGAGTATCAGTGACTGACTATCAACTATTGCTGTTAATTGTCATCAATACCTAAAATTACCTTCTTAAAATTGCCCCTTAAAACATAACAACGTGCGTAAACCTTATGATTGAAAAATATAACTTATTCTTATTAATCTGCGGGATTGCCTTTTTACTCGGGGCATTGTTTCCTGTTATTTTTAAGCGCACCTCTATCTCATTACCGATGCTCCAAGTCAGCTTCGGTCTGATGATGGGCTACTGGTGGACGTCTTTGTCCTTTTTAGACCCACTTGATAACGGTTTACTCATCGAAAAGCTGACTGAAATCGTTGTATTGGTCTCGTTGGTTGGTGCTGGCATTAAAATCGACACTGAGTTGTCTTGGCGATTGTGGCGACCAACGGTAAGACTGCTACTCATTACCATGCCTATTGGTATTTTTGCGATGGCAGTCTTGGGGTATTACGCGTTTGGTTTGAGCCTTGGTGCAGCTATTTTATTAGGTGCAGTACTAGCACCCACTGATCCAGTGTTAGCTTCGAGCATTCAGGTGGGACCTCCCAATACAGGAGGAGAAGACACACCGCGCTTTACCTTAACATCAGAGGCCGGGTTGAACGACGGTTTGGCTTTTCCGTTTGTGTACCTAGCGATTAAGATTGCAGAAGCGTTCAGTGAAGGCAAAGCCTTTACTTACGAGATGCTATGGTCGTGGTTTACTCATGATGTCTTATGGAAGATTGGCGCAGGCGTAGTGGTGGGTGTATTGGTTGGTAAAATACTGGCCAAAGTCGTGTTTTCTAAACATACCCGTGAGACTACCATCTCGCAAGGCTATGTGGTTATTGCGTTGACGCTACTAGCCTATGGTCTTGCAGAGTATGTACACAGTTATGGCTTTATCGCTGTATTTGTAGCCGCATTTGCATTTCGTCGCTCGGAGTGTGAGCATACTTATCACCAAAAACTGCATGATTTCGCTGAGCAATCAGAAGGCTTACTAATGTCATTGGTGCTGGTTATCTTTGGTATGTTCCTTGGTCAAGGATTGCAGGCAGGTGTTGAGCTGACATGGCGCGTCTATATCGTCAGCTTTACCTTCTTACTACTTATACGTCCAATTGGTGGATTTATTGCTTTATCAGGATTGAACTTACCACATACCGAGAAATACGCAATATCGGCTTTGGGTATTCGCGGTATCGGTACTTTGTATTATCTGTCCTATGCGCTCAATCAAGGTTTCTTCGCGGATGAAGATGCGCTCAAATTGTGGATTGTCTGTTCGATTGTCATTTTGACTTCTATCTTTATCCATGGTCTCAGCGCATCAAGATTGCTTAAAATGACACCAAAAAAGCAGCATTAAAATTAATGCTGCTTATATTTGAAATAGAATAAATTCGCGATTGAAGTTGGCATTGTTAAAGCATCTCTTCTACCCAGCTCAAGACGGCTTCTGTCAGCGCAAACTGACGAACGTCATTGAGCATAGTGGTATCAAAATTATGAGTAAAAGCAAATGACAACTGGTGCTCAGGGTCGCACCAAGCAACCGAGCCGTTATACCCCATATGCCCAAATCCTGATAATGCAGGACTCATTCTCTTATCCGTATCATCGTTGTTAGCATACAAGCTAAATAATCTATGGTAGCCCAATCGCCATTTCATAGCCGCTGGCATAACCGCATCTAAACCCTCAACCTGCGGAGTAGATAACTGCTCAAAAGTAGCACTATCGATCAGTGTTTTCCCTTGCCATACACCGCCATTAGCAAGCATTGCATAAATCGTTGCCAGTGCTTTAGCGGAAGCGACACCATTTGCCGCTGGAATGACAGCTTGTAGCGTCTGGCGCTTATGATAATCAAGGGCATGTTTGCCAGCAGGTATCAGCGCCGCCTTATAGTTCTTTAGATTAAGCTGACTGGTATTGAAATATAAGCTATTAATACGCGCAGTATTCAAGATAGATTGCACGCTGTCAGTATCAGGGCTATTTAGATTTTCATCAAGGCTGTTATCAAGGCTACTTTGCGTCTCAGCTGCACGCTTGTCACTTAGCATTTTCTCTTGCCAGCAATGATAACTAGGTAAGCTTGCATAAGTACGTAAAGTTTCTTGAGAATCTACTTTTAAGGTTGGTTTTTGGCGTCTCGATTTTAATTGGGAGTTTGTATCCTCTGTTTCTTCAAAATCTTTGGCCAATTTTGCCACCTGATCTACTTTGCTATCTGGCACACCAAAATAGCAGCTGTCGGCGATACCCAGAGGCTCTGTTAGATACTGGCGCAGTGCTTCAGAGAACGATAGATTCGTGACCGCCTCTACTACGCCGCCCAATACCCAACCGTAGACTAATGCACTATAAGCGCTGTCATACTTAGTAGCATCTTCGGGAGAGGTAATAGGCATCGCTGCAATGTGGCGCAGCATCGTATCCCAATCAAGTACCGTCTCGCTATCGACATCAATACTTTGAATCGAAAACAAATCGGCTTGATGTGACATGACTTGTCGCAACGTAATTTGGTCTTTGCCGTTTGCAGCAAATTCTGGCCAGTAATGGGCAATAGGTTTGTCATATTCGATCAGTTGCTGCGAAACCAGCACATGAACCAATGTTGCCAGTACCCCTTTACCGGTAGAAAAATTAATAGCCAACGTATCAGGCTGCCACGACATATCAGAGCGTGCCATACCTGTACTGGCTTGTGCTATACACTGACCTGCTTGATACACGGCTACAGCCCCGCCAGCAGGTGCATCATCAAGCTGTAAATCTGTCAGTAATTGCTGTAATTTTTTTTGAAAGTCAGCGTTTATGGGTGTATTAGAATTTTCTGTATTATGATCCATTATTATTACCTTGCTCCAGTGATATAAATTATTCTAGTTTTAAGATGATAGTAATACATAAGCTATAGTCAAAGAAGTCTAAAACGCATACAAGGTAGCCGATTACAGATTGCACAAGTATTTCTTTGACTATATAAAATATTTGAACCAGTATAAATGAATTGTGAGCCAATAAAAAAGGCCACCTATTGGTCGCCTTTTTTATTATTTATTTCGATGTTATTTTTAGAGTTTACCAACGTCTAAGACAGCACTAATATTCAACGCCACAAATCTAGTTAACGCGGTACTAGCAAACGATTATGAACTTCTTGTTCAAGCTTGGTCAAACCATGACTGCGACCACGTTCCATCGCTGTATCCATCTTACGTCCACGCAACCATCCTGCCCGCAGCGCTATTGCAGCTCCTACTCTATTACCCGACCCACAGTGCATAGCGATTTTTTTGCCATGGTGCTGGCGTAATACATTATCAAACGCCAATATCTTAAGCTGCTTTAGCTCTTTAGCACCGCTGATGGGCAGCTGTTCGTAGTGCATACCTGCTTGCTCAACTGCTGATGCCTCATCAAAGCTTAATTCGTCATCAGGCTGCAAGTTGATGACCAGCTCGACGCCTGCTTTCGCTAAAGCCGCAACTTTTTCGTCATCTAATGCACCGCACACGATAGTGTTTGCATCTGGACGAAAATAAGGCTCAAAGATATCGGCCAAATCAACGCCATTATCGGCACTAACATGGATGTTAGCGCCGCTATCATTAGCGGCAACCGTATTAGTCGCTATCGAGCTATCTGTTTGATCTACGTCTATCGCGTTTTCTTCTGAAGGCATGTTTTGTGAAGTCATAATAATAAATATGTACGTTAAATATGGCTGTTAAAATAGAAGCTTTATGATACTTACTCTACTTGCTGTCGCTCTTTAGGGTTACAACACCCGCCAAATGCGGTTTATTGTTTTTAGAGCTATACAATCCAAACTCACAAGTATCATCTACGTTTGTAAGCTGGGCTACTGGCTCAGCAATCAACTCTACTTCAGCTGGCAAAAAGATAGGCAGCTTAAATGAGACGTCAATTGTGTAAGCATCAGGCAAGTCACCCATCAGAGCAAGGCACTTAGCCTTTGACCACATACCGTGTGCAATCGCTTTAGGAAAACCAAACGCGCGTGCTGATAGTGGATGCAAATGAATTAAGTTAAAATCACCCGAGACAAAGGCATAACGACGACCGATATCTTCCGGCACTTCAAAAATGCTATGAACACCTTCTTCGTTTACTTCAGGCTTGACCATTACTGGACGCGGCGCGCTCTTCTTATCTTTACTGCTAGGTTTCTTGCTACGTGATAAATAAGTCGACGTACCTTCCCAGATGACTTCATCTTCTGATTTTACGATAGTAACAAAGTCAAACTGCTGACCTTGAGCATGATCGCGTAGGTTATCAAAAGTGACCGACATTGCTACCGTTTCACGCTCTCCAATCGGGCGATACTGGGTGACGCTATTATCAACATGGACAAGACCTAACATGGCAAATGGGAATGGCTCTTTGACCATCATATTCATCTGCAGCGTCTGCGACAATACCGAGAAATAAGTCGCTGGCACTTTACCATCATCAGCAAAACCGCAAATTTTGCGATAGTCATCTAGGTTTTCTTGATCGATATGCAAGTCATCTACATAGTAAGTAGATTGTGGCAACTGGTCTCTACTGACCTTGCCACCATTACCGATAGGCAATAAGCTTTTGACAATATTGGCATAAGTGGTGTGCGCTTTTGGCAACGCATCATAATGTTTGTCTGACATAAGTACATCCTAAGTGTGGCTTGAACAAGTTCTTTAACATATATAAAGACAATCTGCAGTCATTGACTAAAGCCTACTATTAAATCATCTAATAAGCATTAAATTTAATCAACCTCATGAGTATCTTTAATAGCAAAAAATAGTTTGGCTATTGGTTCTTGTGTTTTTATCATAAAAAAGCCACCCTTGGGCAGCTTTATTACACTTTATCAGAGATTATTTCGTAAGCATATGTGATACAAACAAGAAATAATAGGTCTTATGATACAACTACTGTCTCTACCTGTACCTTATTTCTCACATATACTTATCAATTAATCAATATTATGCACCAAGTAAGCTTTGACCACAGACGCGAACCGTGTTGCCGTTTAAACCGCCAGACGCAGGTGACGCGAACCATGCGATAGTCTCAGCCACATCTACTGGCAAGCCGCCTTGGCTCATTGAGTTCATGCGGCGACCAGCTTCACGAATAGCAAATGGAATGGCTTCTGTCATTTGGGTTTCGATGAAACCAGGAGCGACTGCATTGATTGTCATGCCTTTAGCATTGTCTTCTAATTGCTTGGCAGTTGCGTTAACTAAACCAATTACCCCAGCTTTAGAAGTGGCATAGTTGGTCTGACCCATGTTGCCGGCGATACCTGAAATCGACGACACACATACGATACGTGCGTTTTCTTTCAGTACGTCATTGTCCAACAAGTAGCGGTTCAATCTAGCGATACTGCCTAAGTTGATATCAATGACCATGTTCCATTTTTTCTCATCCATCTTAGCCAACGTCTTATCACGAGTCACGCCAGCATTATGGATGATTGAATCTAGACCACCACGTTTTTGAGCAGCGTCAGCGATTTCTGCACCAGCATCTTCACTAGTGATATCTACCGTCAAAGCAGAACCACTGATTTCGCTAGCAACTTTTTGTAAGTCAGCTTGCTGCTGTGGTACATCTAGACAGATAACATGAGCCCCTTCACGAGCCAACACACGAGCGATAGCTTCACCAATACCGCGACTTGCGCCAGTCACTAGCATCGTCTTGCCGCCCAAAGGCTGGTTCCAGTCAACATCGACTGAGCTGCCTTTACTGACACGTACTACTTGTCCTGATACATAAGCTGAACGAGCTGAAGTAAAAAAGCGTAAGGTTGAATCTAGGTTTTGCTCTGCGCCTTCTTCAACATAAATCAGCTGCGCTGTGATACCGCGCTTAAACTCTTTACCCACTGACTTCACAAAACCCTCAAGCGAGCGTTGAGCCATTGCAGATTCAATATCAGTGATGTTCTCTGGCGTACGACCAACCACAACCACACGGCCTGATTTTTCTACGCGGCGTGCAACTGTATGGAAAAACTCATAAAGCTCTTTTAGCTGTTCAGCATTGCTAATATTACTGGCATCAAAAAGCAGTACTTTGAATTGATCATCGCCGCCCGTGTTGGCTTTTGCCTCGACGCCTGCATCAGCAAGTGCGTCTTTGATATCATCACTGCTGTTTACATATACTTCGGCATGGACGTCTGACAGGATACGGGCAACAGACTCACTGACACTCTTGTCATCACCAGTAGCACGGCCAACCAATACGCTACCACGCACCAAACGCTCACCGCTTTCGAAACGATCAAGCGTCGTTGGCATTGGCAAACCTAAGTTTTTTGCTACTTTTTTGCCAATAGAAGATTGAACAAAATCACCATAACGGTCTGACATAATATAATCCTTATAATTAATGATTCGTATAATAATAAAAAATGCAATGAATCTATTATATAGAGACATTGACATCGTCATTATTTAAATTTAGTAAATCGCCTCAAAACTAGCCTAACTATACACTTCCCTTATAAACAAGTCCAAAAACAGATAATGTCTACAACAATCTGTAAACAAGTCAGTATACAAGCCAGTCGTTTTTAGCAGCATTAAGCGCCACTATAACATGTTAAAATCTGACCTATAGGTTATGGCATACTTAATTATTGATAACAATATATTATCAAACGTACTGTTATGCAATGCTAATATTTCTTACTAGCCAGTCTATTAGAGCCATGCGTCATGGTCATGAATCTACTACCGACCTCATACAAGCGTCACATAGTTTGCTAAAGAGATACATTAAGTGAATAAAAACGCCTTATGATAAACAGCTGTATTGCGTAATAAATGATAATATTTGCTTGTATAAAATAACTTAACTATTTTTTATTGTTACCTATCACTTTTTACTTCTACCCATACTTTTTAAGGATAATATTATGAGTAATAAAAACAATCATCCAGATAGCCCTGTTGTTGAAAGTACAGTTGTTAAAGCAACGGATACAAAATCAGATACAGCAAAAAAAGAAACCGCTGCAAAAAGCACCTCGACTAAAGATACTAGCGCTAAAGAAACTGCTAGCAAAAAAGCGGTCGATGAAAAAGTGGAAACCACTGCTGCTAAAAAACCTGCTCCAGCTAAAAAAGCCAGCGCGAGCAAACCAGCTTCAAACCTAAACCGTGTTGCTATTTTAGGTGGTAACCGTATTCCATTCGCGCGCTCAAATGGATCATACGCTGATGTTAGCAACACAGATATGCTAACAGCTGCATTGGACGGTTTAGTTGAGCGTTATAACCTGCAAGGCGAAACAGTAGGTGAAGTGGTATCTGGCGCAGTCATGAAACTTAGCCGTGATATCAACCTTACTCGTGAAGCCACATTAAATACCGCGCTAAACCCACATACGCCAACTTATGATATCTCACAAGCTTGCGGTACTGGCTTACAAGCGACATTTGCTTCTGCTAACAAGATTGCACTTGGTCTGATCGATTCGGCAATCACTGGTGGTGTAGATACTACTTCTGACGCTCCTATCGCTGTCGGCGATGGCTTACGTAAAGTACTGATCAAACTTGGTGCAGCAAAAGACAATAAACAACGTCTAAAAGCGTTAATGGGTCTAAATCCAAAAGACTTAATCGATTCACCGCAAAACGGTGAGCCGCGCACTGGTTTATCAATGGGCGATCATCAAGCGATTACCACGCTTGAGTGGAATATCAGCCGTGAAGCGCAGGATGAGCTTGCATTTAACAGCCATCAAAACCTAGCACGCGCTTATGACGAAGGCTTCTTTGACGACTTGATCACGCCATACAAAGGCTTAACTCGTGATAACAACTTGCGTCCAGATACTACATTAGAAAAATTGGGTAAATTAAAGCCAGTATTTGGTAGAAAAAATGCTAACCCAACGATGACGGCTGCCAACTCTACGCCGCTTACTGATGGTGCTTCTTGTGTACTACTAGGTACTGATGAGTGGGCAAAAGAGCACGGCCTAAAACCACTGGCTTATATCGCCCATCAAGAAACTGCAGCGGTAGACTTCATCGGTAAATCTGGCACGACAGAAGGCTTACTAATGGCACCAGCTTATGCGGTACCACGTATGCTTGAACGCGCTGGTCTGACTCTACAAGACTTTGACTTTTATGAGATTCATGAAGCCTTCGCTTCACAAGTACTATCAACCCTAGCTGCTTGGGAAGATGAGAAATTCTGTGAAGAGCGCTTAGGCTTAGATGCCCCGCTAGGGTCTATTGATCGTAGCAAATTAAACGTAAACGGTTCATCACTAGCGGCAGGTCATCCATTTGCGGCAACTGGTGGTCGTATTCTAGCTACTGCTGCTAAATTATTGGATCAAAAAGGTTCGGGCCGTGCACTTATCTCTATCTGCGCAGCAGGTGGTCAAGGTGTGACTTGTATCCTAGAAAAATAAGCTTGGTCACTTTTAAGTGAAAAAGATACGCTGACTTATTATTCTAATCAGTACATATCTATCAATAAAAAATGCCCTTTAATTTATTTAAAGGGCATTTTTTATTGTCTGTACTTTGCTATGATAGAAACGACCTAGATAGTAGCCTCTTAAAAAAGCCGATACGCAAAACAAAGGTAATATTTATGGGTAAGACAAAAATTTTATTAAGAAAAATGAGGCAAGTCATTTTTGGCTCTGAAAAACTGGTGATGACAGAACCGCTTACAACCGCTGATTTTCAATCTCTAACGACTGAGGAGGATGTAGATCGGTACCATCAGGAACAAGCCATTCTTACTGAACGCATCGAAAAAGACATTCTTGATGATGATTTACGTCGAAAAATGCACCAAGACTTAATCGATACATATGATGAAGAACTAGAAAATGAAATAGATGACTATGCACGTGACTTTCGTTTTAACGGACGTGAGATGAGCGAGCAAGAAAAACTGGATCGACGCACCTACTTTCAAGAGTTGGTACGACTACAGCGAGAACTGATAAAACTACAAGATTGGGTAGTTGATCGCGGTGAGCGTATCGTCGTTATTTTTGAAGGGCGGGATTCTGCTGGTAAAGGTGGCGCCATTAAACGCATTACCCAACGATTAAACCCACGCGTTTGCAGGGTAGCTGCCCTGCCGGCTCCCACTGAGCGCGAGCAAACGCAGTGGTACTTCCAACGTTACGTGGCCCACTTGCCTGCAGCAGGCGAAATCGTATTGTTTGACCGTAGTTGGTACAACCGCGGAGGCGTTGAGCGTGTCATGGGGTTTTGTACTGACGCGCAATATGAGGAATTTTTTCAATCAGTACCAGAGTTTGAGCGTATGCTCGTACGCTCAGGCATTCGTTTGGTGAAATACTGGTTTTCTATCACTGATGATGAGCAACATGCACGATTTATGAGCCGAATATATGATCCGCTTAAGCAGTGGAAACTCTCACCAATGGATCTACAGTCGCGCCGACGCTGGGAAGATTACACCAAAGCAAAAGAAACTATGTTTGAGCGTACTCATATTCCTGAAGCACCCTGGTGGGTTGTCGAAGGCAATAATAAAAAACGTGCTAGACTGAACTGTATTGCCCATCTGCTCGACCAAATCCCTTACAAAGAAGTGCCTCGTGACGAAATTGAGTTACCCAATCGCAAACGCGATGATGAATATTACCGCGAACCTATTCCCGATGATATGTATGTGCCGCCTCGTTATTAAGTGACTAGCGCCTACTACTATAAAAAATTAAAGAAACTTGATCTAAAAAAGCAGCCTTACTAAATAATAAGACTGCTTTTTTTATATTAATAAGTTCAAAACCACAGCCGAACTTATTAAAGATACAGGTGTGATTTCTAGATACTACCTAGTTATTACCTAGATACTACATAGTATAAGTCGATTGCAAGCTATCGATTTTTCCTGCTAGTAGGCGCTCAACCTCATTCTTGACTCTTTGGCCAGAGACATCACTACCAATTTGCACAGCAAACCCTGCTGGGCGACTGCCTTGACTCTTAGAGTTAATCCAAACAACCTTACCATTCATTGGTAGGCGTTCACTAGAGTTAGGTAGCGTGATAGCAATAAACACTTCATCACTCAATTGCTGAGATTTGTCCGACGGTACAAACAAAGCGCCATTACTGACAAATGACAAATAGCTGGCATATAACATTTCGATACTTTCATAATGACAGGTTAAAATCCCGCCACGTCCTGGCATTGCCATAGTCAGCTTCCTTCCTCAACTGGGTTTAATATGTTTATATAAATAATCGATAGTATATAGTTAAGAACAATTGCAAATTTTCGAACAACAATTAAGCGCTCAAGCATGGCTCTATAAGCTTGCCAATTCTTGCATTAGCTTATCATAGGCAAATTTTTCTTGCACATTTTGTTGCAGCGCAATTTTGGTCTGCTGTACGCTGTTGGCAAATGCCTCTAACCCGCTATCAGTAGGCTGATAAGTCGCCAATATCGTTGATAGATTGACATCCTTTTGTAGTTCAACAAGGCCCAAACAGACACGGCGTATATCAAGGAGCATCAGCTCAGATAACTGTATAAACTCTTTAATATTAAGCTGACTTTGCCAATAATCACTCGCCGCCACACCACTACGTTTACCGCTACGTAGCGCCTGCCATGTGGTCAGCCATAGGCTGCGCTTGCTATACCATGGTGCTTGCGCTAAGGCGATAGCAGCTAATGGCGCACCGTTGGCCAGTTGTATCAACTGTTCAATCGCAGCGGTACCGACGGCTTCGCGGTTAATCGTGTGACCTAACGCCTGCGTCACGTAATCGACAGCAACAGTCGGCTCAATTGTCTGTAGTGCCAACTGTTGCACACGACTCTTAATCGTTGGCAATAGCTGAGCAGGCGTATCACTAATCAAAAGTAGATGCACCTGCGCTTGTGGTTCTTCCAATGTTTTAAGCAGCGCATTAGCAGCGGCCACCGTCATTTTTTCAGCGTGATCTAACACACAGATACGCATCCCTTGCCCCCCTTGATAAATAAAAGGCTGCAAAGCACGAATATCATCTACTTTGATTTTAAGAGCGCTATTGCTAGTAGCTTTAGCGCCTTTTTTATCTTTTGTGCTACTTGATTTTTCTTGAAGCGCATCGCTTTCGGCACTGATAGGCATACTAACGAGTGGTAATACTTGTAGGCTCGGATGAGTTCCCGACTTGAGCCATTGACAGCTCTCACACACTTCGCAAGCACCTAGTGGGTGTGTGCCACGCTCACGGCATAATAGCCAAGCGACCAATCGCCATACAAAGGCGCGTTTGCCCATACCTTGCATACCAGCAGCGAGCAATGCATGCGGCAAAGACTGCTGCTTAAGTACGCGCTCGGTCAACTGTAACCACAGTACTTTTTGCCATGGCAATAGTGGCGCAAAATACATACGGTCTGTGTTATCTAGTGCGTCCATATTTCCTGTTAAATTATTCATGGTTATGGCTCTATCACATTGATTAGGTACTTTAGGTATAGCCACGACAACGATACTTTAGCGTTGTATGAAGCTTAGAATCGCACGCAACTTTGCTTAGACTATTACTTATGATTATGAGAGTTTTGAAAGTTATTTAAGCTCATCGCGTTTAGACGGTCTAAATCTTCTTGTGTATCGACACCTGCTGGTAACTGACAGGCGGCTTCTGCGATGGCGATATGCTGACCATTTTCTAAAACACGTAATTGCTCTAAGCTTTCGAGTATCTCAAGTGGCGTTTGTGGCCAGTTTACGAACTGCTGTAATAGACTGACACGATAAGCGTATAAACCCAAATGGCGATAGGCATTCTTTGGTGGTTGCATCTGATTATTATCAGCTAATACAACGTCACGATCACAAGGAATCGGTGCGCGGCTAAAATAGAGCGCACGCTGTAAGTTATTAGCAAATTGGCTGACTACTTTTACTACCGATGGTCTTTGGAACGTATCATAGTCATCGATAGGCTCACAAAGTGTGGCCATCACGCTATCCTCATCCGCTACCAAAAGCACCTGTACTTGCTCCAAAAGCAACGGCGGTACAAGGGGTTCATCGCCTTGCATATTCACCACAATATCATGCTCAGCCCAACCTTTGATAGCTGCTACTTCTGCCAAACGATCCGTCCCTGAAGCATGCTCGCTACTGGTCATAACCACATCAAAACCTGCATCGATACAAACTTTTGCAATTTGCTCATCATCGGTCGCTATACACATGTCATCAGCAAAACTTGCTGTCTGCGCTTTTTCTGCTACCCAAAGTATCATTGGCTTACCATGAATAGTTAGCAATGGCTTACCAGGTAGTCTCGTACTTTTAAAACGTGCAGGAATCACGATATGGGTTTTGGCAGGTGTGGTGGCGAACGACATGGCGTATTCCTATAAAAATTATACGGCGATTTAAAATATTAACTGATATTTATAATGAGGCTGACGTGTTCATATCATGGTCGATACGAACCCCTAGTGCCTTTAGTTGCGCATCTAGATTATGATAACTATTCTCAGATAATACAGCCGTCACTGGCAACACCCATAGTCTACTGACAAGTTCTAAATACTTATCACTGAGTGCTTGTGTCGCTGTATAGTCCGCCAATAATGCGCTGATTTTTACCGCATCTTTACTGGTTACGATGATAGGATAATCACCATATTGTAAAAGCTCAGCCAAACTAAAATCATAATGGTCAGGGTAAGGATGGCCTATGACCTCAAAGCCAATAGATTCTAAGGTATCAAAAAACCGCTGCGGATAGCCGATACCACTAACAGCATGGACGCGGCTATTATTAGTAGGCTTCACACTATTTAGTTGAGCTTCACTCGATGTAGAATTCCATAAGTGTTGCAACTCATCAGCTTGCAAATGCATGATCAAACGGTCAGCAGACTGTATCTTATTACCACTTCTAGAAGTCTGAGTTAAATCTGTACTTGGTTTTTCATGATATATAACATTTGCACCCTCTAATCGTGACATCGGCTCACGCAAAAAACCTGTTGGTAATAGCTGCTTGTTACCAAACCCACGGGCAGCATCTACCACAATCCATTCGATATCGCGCTGTAGTGCATAATGCTGCAAACCATCATCTGCAATAATCAATTGCAAATTAGGCTCTGCCTTTAATAGAGTGGCAATCGCTTGCTGACGATTGGGACACACTGCCATAGCAGCGCCTGTCATATGAGCAATCAAGCACGGCTCATCCCCGACTATATGGGGTAAGCTGGTAGCACTGACCAATGCAGGCATGTGACTCGTATCACCGCCATACCCGCGACTGATTACCCCTACTTTTACGCCTTTTTTCTGTAAGTAGCTGACCAGAGTAATAATCAGCGGCGTCTTACCACTACCGCCCACACTGATATTACCAATGACCATCACGGGAATAGGTGCTCGATAGCTTGATAATAGCCCAGCCTTATAAGCTTGACGACGCAGCAAGGTGATGAAACCGTACAACCAACTGACAGGCAGCAACAACCACAACCAAACAGCTTGACGTTGCCATGCGCGGGTGACTGTCGTCTCAATACTCATTAATCAATATCGCTTATCTTATTGGTTCATGGCTGCGTGAAAATTGGCTAAAAATTTCTAAACTGGCTACTCGAAATCTCGAGCATACATTTGCGCATAGTGGCCTTGCAGCTGCATTAGCTCATTATGCGTTCCTAATTCAACAATCTGACCGCTATCCATCACTGCAATACGATCCGCTGATTCAATAGTCGTCAGTCGATGGGCAATGACCAATGTAGTACGGTCTTTCATCACATTATCGAGCGCTTGCTGGATATAATACTCAGACTCATTATCAAGCGCACTGGTGGCTTCATCTAAAATTAGAATCGGTGCATCTTTTAGTAGCGCGCGAGCAATCGATAATCGCTGACGTTGACCGCCTGATAGTTGCAACCCTTCAGCACCAATTTCACTCTGATAGCCATTTGGCATTTTCATAATAAAGTCATGAGCGAAGGCATCTTTTGCTGCTTGTTCAACCTCAGCTTGAGTCTTGTCAGCTAGGCTGCCGTAAGCAATATTATTAAGTACGGTAGTATTAAACAATACTACTTGTTGGTTCACCATTGCAATCTGGGCACGCAAACTCTCTAACTTAATATCTTCAATAGGCATACCATCCAATGTGATTTGCCCTGAAGACGTCTCTAGAGTACGTGTTAATAAATTGACTAGTGAGGACTTGCCCGCGCCACTTCGCCCTACTAGTGCAACTGTCTCGCCTGCTTTAATATTCAAGGTAAAGTCACGTAGAGCCACCGTCGAATCTGGATAAACCAAGCTGATATTGTCTAACGACATTTGCCCTGATAGCGCCTTACTGATTGTGCCTGTGTCTTCTTCTTCTGGCTCATCAAGTAGTGCAAAAATCGACTCACCAGCAGCCAGACCTTTTTGCAGCTTCTGATTAATATCAGTCAGCGAACGTACTGGCTTACTTAATAAACCTGCTGCTGCAATGTAGGAGATGAACTCACCTGCTGAAATATCATCTATTACTGCAGGTCGCAACGCAAGCCAGACGACAACGGCCATCGCAACCGCCATCAACAGCTGTACGGCTGGCGTATTAATACTATTGGTAACAACCACCTTCATACCTTGGCGTAGATTTTTCTTCGATGTCTTATCAAAACGTGCTGATTCGTATGATTGACCACCGTAATTTTTGACCACTTGATAGCCGCCGATGACTTCATTAGTAATGTGACTGACATTACCCATCGTCTCTTGGATACCTTTTGAGAGTCGTAGATAGCGCTTTGATGCAATGCGCACCAGCCATAGTATTGGTGGCAATACCACAAATAAAATAAGCGTTAGACGCCAATTGCTATAGAACAAAAAACCAATCAACGCGACGACGGTCAAACCATCACGCAGCAAAGTCTTCATTGAGTCTGTACTGGCGGCCGTGACCTGTTCAACATCAAATATCAATTTCGATGAAATCGTACCGGCTGGATTGGCCAAATAAAATGAGCTAGGTAAGCGCAGTAATTTATTGAAAACTTCTACACGTAACTCGTAGACTAAATTGCGTGAGACCAATGCAGAGTAATAGTTACCCAAAAAACTACCAACCCCGCGCACAAAGAATAGCAATATAATCAATAGCGGGAATAAGGCTTGTTTACTTCGATCATTCTGATTGATAGCATCCGTAATATATTGCAGAAGCTTGGCAGTCCAAATCTCTGTCCCTGCATTAATCGCAAAACCTAAAGCCGTCAATAGCAATGCCCACCAGTAAGGCTTTAAATACCTTAACAAGCGTAATAACGTCTTGCTCTTAGGGATAACGGGCGATACTGCCGATGCGTTTTTAGCAGAAGATTTTTTAGAGTCAGGTGAATAAGCTTGGCTCATAAAAGCCTCAATTTGGGTATCGTGGTATGGATGGGCTGTGTGTCACACAGTTTTATGATGGTAAGGCTGTCTATGTTACTGCGGTAGCGTTTGGCCAAGTGGCACCACTGTACTGATGTTTAAATTCAAAAATCCGAGCTTTCCAGCGATATCCATTACTCGTACCACAGACTGATGAGTTGCATTGGCATCCGCTGCAATGACAAATAGCATATCGCGATTACTGCCCGCCTCTTGCTGCAACATGCTGGTCAGTTCAGCCTCATTGCTACTAGCAAGTGTAATGCCGTTGACCAAATAGCTGCCATCCTCTTGCACAGCTACTTCGATACTGTTGTTTTGTTCTGTCAGTGCGACACCTTCCGCTTCCGGAAGAATAATATTTAAACGACTAAAATGATTGAATGAGGTAGCAAGTAATAAAAACACAATCAAAAACAGTAAACAATCAATCATCGGTGTTAGATTAATTTCAAGTGGTTCAACCGTTGGTTTTCTAAAACGCATATCAATCTCTTTAATTCAGCTACCATATATAGGCTCAAGACTTCTATTCTCTAAAACCGTATTGACTACACTGCCGCTATGCTAGTCTTATCCGAATCCAACCCACCGAATGAACGTTCTTGCACAATACTATCTTCTATTGCCATACGGCCCGAAGATGTAGATGCCTGCGTACTAGCAAGCAAGTGATAATCATACAGCTCTTGAATCATGAGCCCTGCTTGAGTCTCAAACTGAGCATTAATATCAATGATACGGCGCTGAAAATAACGATAAGCAACCAACGCAGGGATAGCAACAATCATACCAGCAGCGGTAGTGATTAGTGCCTGTGATACGCCAGCGGCTAGCATCGTCGGATCTTGCATTGCGCCATCGGTAATCGCTAAGAATGACGAGATGATCCCTAACACCGTACCTAATAGGCCAAGTAACGGCGCTATCGCACCGATAGTGCCTAACATATTGATGTTTTTCTCTAACTGATGAACTTGGACGCTGGCACGATTTTGCATGTGCATTGTCATCGATTCTAGCCCATACTGACGATATAGCAAACCCGTTGCCAAGATATCGCCAAGCGCCGTCTTTTCTTTTACATTCATCAATTGTGTGCGGCCAATATCGCCATTTTCACGTAAACGAGTTATTAGCTGTTCGCGCAACCTGCTAGGAGCAACTTTGTTAAACTGTAGCGTATGGCTACGTTCAATGATGATGACTAATGCCAATATAGAACAGACCACGATAGGTGTCATTAGCCAGCCACCTGCTTTTACCAACTCCCACATATCTACTCTCTTCCGTATTTTTGCAAAAATAGTTGTTCAGAGGCGACTTAGCATTTGAATAGATACGGCTAACTCGCAAACGTTATTAAGCTTGAGCTTCTATATGTTTAATCAACGCAGCCAATTGATCTTGATTGTGGAAAAATATCTCAACACTACCTTGACCATCTTTTTTATGCTTTAGTTTGACTTCAGCACCAAGCATGTCTGTCAATCTTTGGGTCAAACGCTCTACATCACGAGATTGCGCTTGTTCAGCGCGGTTTATCTTGGGCGCTGGCTGCAAGATTGATTTGACCAATTTTTCTGCTTCTCGCACGGTCATACCGCCATCGATAATTTTTTGCGCGATGATAGGTTGTTGTTCAGAGGACAACGCCAAAAGTGTACGAGCATGACCCATATCTAGCGCACTGTTAGCTAAATGGTCTTTTACTGTATCATGCAGCTGATTTAAACGAAGTAGATTCGATACTGTCGTACGCGCCTTGCCAACGACTTCAGCGATCATGGCATGACTCATACCAAATTCCGTATGAAAACGCTGCAATGCTGCTGCCTGCTCAATCACTGACAAGTCTTCGCGCTGAATATTTTCAATCAGTGCTAATGCAATCGCTAACTCATCAGATAAGGCGCGCTCAATCGCAGGGATAACCGCTTTTCCTGCCATTTTTGCTGCGCGCCAGCGGCGTTCACCAGCGATAATTTCGTGAGTGACAAATGCTTCACTCTTATCTTCATTTGCCAACAGTGGACGGATAACGATAGGCTGCATCACGCCATGCTGCTCGATAGAAGACGCCAATTCTGCAAGTGCTGTCTCACTCATATCACGACGAGGCTGATACTTACCTGCTTGCAAACGTGTGACATCGATCTGTACAAGGCTAATCTGGTCTTCGGTTGCGCTCGTATCTGTACTATTGCCACGCGATTTGTTGAGCGACGCCTTACTGGTAGTACGAGATGAACGTGGCGCCCGAGTGCTATTCTCACTAGCAGTATCGTTATCAGTAGTCTTCGCAGATGATTTTTTACTGGCTTTGGTCGGAGTGCTATCAGGCGCTATGTCTGTGGACATTTTATCTACAGGCACATTAGCATCTACAGGCACATTAGCATCTACAGGCACATTAGCATCTACAGGAACATTAGCATCTGGCGCAGCATTTTCACGCGCCACCATGTCGTCTTGCAAGGCAGAAGCGGTAATTTGCTTTTCTTTTTTGATTGACCCTAATAAGGCATCTAAGCCCCGATTAGCAGCCAACCCTCTTTTCTTCGCCATGATTACCTATCCTCTAACGCTAAAATAAAAGCCAATTGATTACTGATGCGGCTTACTAAATACAATGTTAAGTGTTCTATACTTATGCTATTCATTTACTGTCTTGATCAGTGACACTTTTTATCTAAAAACCCTTTGTAAGAACTTTAGATAAAAATTAGTTGCTTTGTTTCATCACTTCAGCAGCCAACTTTTGATACGCGCGTGCACCTTTTGACCATCTCTCATACGCAATAACTGGTAGGCCGTGCGCAGGAGCTTCTGCCAAGCGAATATTCCTTGGAATATGAGTCTTGTACATGATATCGCCAAAGTGCGCTTCTAGCTCAGTAGAGACATCACGGGCAAGCGTGTTACGCGCATCAAATAGCGTTCTGACCACACCGCGAATATATAGCTTGGGGTTTAACTCTGTAAGGCGTTCAATGGTTTGTGATAAGTCAGCCAACCCTTCTAGTGCATAGTACTCACACTGCATAGGGATAATCACACTATCTGTAGCCACCAACGCATTAATCGTCAGTAGGTTCAAACTAGGCGCACAATCGATAATCACATAATCGTATGGCTGTTTTTGTGTAGATATCTGATCGTTAACCAATTCGGCCATAGCGGTTTTGAACAGCTCATGACTGTCCGTCTTGCTCATTAAGGTAATGTCCATGCCAGCCAGATCACGATTGGCACCGATGACATCGAACCCTGCAGGACTGGTAACAATTGCTTCAGACAACGCGACACCATCTAGCAAAACGTCCGCTATGGTAAGATTCAACTCGTTTTTGTCAACACCTGTACCACTGGTCGCATTACCTTGTGGGTCTAAGTCAATCAGCAGTACATGCTTGCGTTTAGCAGCCAAGCTGGCGGTCAAATTTACTGCCGTTGTGGTTTTACCCACACCGCCTTTTTGATTCGCAATTGCTATGATTTCCATACACTCACTCAATTTTATTAGGGTCTATTACTTTTGACTCGGTTAGTACAATTATTTTTATTCAATCTTATACAGCGACACTCGCTCAGTATCTAAAAATAAGCAACTTATGGTCTAAAATGCTCAGTTTGCGGTCGAGTATTTTAAATGCTTTTAAATACTATGTCATTTAGATACAGACGTAAACTGTGTTTCACAAAAGACAGTGCCTGTTTCATGACTGCGAAGTATTTATGCTTTAACTATCTTTGGCAGACATTTTAATTAAATGACGACTGTCGTGTAAACGTGGTACCGTCAGCTTGATGGTTTTGATATGCCAATCACTATCAAGTGCTTGCAGCTCTTCTTCACTCGGCACTTTACCTTTCATAGCACATAAGAAGCCGCCATCTGCTAATCTTGGCTGCGATACTTCTACAAAATCTATCAAACTGGCAAACGCTCGTGATGTCACCACAGCATAGCTTGCTTCATGCGCTTCAATACGCGATGCGATTGGCTGCATATTACTCAAACCAAGCTCGCTGCTGATTTGCTTAATAAAACGGATTTTCTTCTGATTGCTATCAAGCGCAGTACACTGGCGCTCAGGCTGACAAATGGCAATAATAACTGCTGGCAACCCTGCTCCCGTGCCGATGTCTAGCAACGATCCGGCGGGTAAATGCGTTATAATAGACAGACAATCTATCACATGCTTGATCAGCGCTTCTTCTGGATCAGTGATCGCGGTCAGATTATACGCTTTATTCCATAGTAAAAGCTGGTCTAAGTACAATAATAACGTGCGCTGCTGCGTTTCACTTAACGGCAGACCCAGCTCATTTATCGCTTGCGCCAAGATGTTGGCTAGCTTCGGCAGTTGCGAACCAAGCTTTACGAAACCAGTCGGATCAATATTGATAGTACCCATACTAGCAGACGATGAAGAGTTTTTAGCGGAAGCTGACATACAACGAGTTATCCAGTTTTGACTTGTGAACCGTTTATTTTATCATGCAGTCTGCCCATTGAATAGTTGCAGATTGCGCCAATGTGGGACATCTTATACTATCTACGCTGATCATGAGGCGTTATTCTGCTTTGATTGCCTCCAATTCGCTGATTAAGTCATTCGTTTTTTACTGTTTTACTCAATCATTTGTCTAAATATGATACAAAACTGCGCTTAATGACTTCGCTAATAGGTGACTATATCTTGTAAGATGTCATGATTGATTATAAAAAACTCAGAATACGCATGAACAGATAAAACCAATCACTTCTCATATTCCTTTAATACTTTTTAAGATGATTTTTCAAACGCCTATGACAGAACAACCCTACACCCCTATATCGCAAGTATCAAAAGACGCTAACAATATGGTAGTACCTGCTACCGATACAAAAAATACTAAGCAAACAGCACCTGATACCCCAAACCCTATCTTCATAGAAGTTCAGCAAAATTGTCGCATTTCCGCTGAGCAATTAAAACGCTATAGCGACCCTGATGAGTTACCTACAGATACACGTACTGCACCTGACTTAGATGTTGGTTTCGGCCAACAACGCGCGCTTAAAGCATTGCATACAGCGCTGGATATTAAAGCCAGTGGCTACCATGTGTTTGCCGCTGGTGAAAACGGTTTGGGCAAACGTACCGTCATCAGTCGTCTGTTAACACGTATTGCCGCCGACGCACCGACGCCAGATGATTGGGTATACGTGCATAATTTCACTGATCCACGCACACCATTGGCGCTGCGTCTACCAGCTGGTCAAGCCTCGCTATTACAGCAGCAAGTTAATAACTTATGGCAGCAAGCAAAAAAGCGTTTAAGCCAACGCTTTCGTAGCGATCAATACCAGAGCAAAATCGAAGCCATCAAAAACAGTACTCATCAAAAAGAAAGTCATGCCTATGACGCGCTTAATGCTGAAGGCAAGCAATATGACCTAGCATTGACGTTTCGCTCGTTTGATAATAAAGCCGTATTTGTTCATCCTAGTCAACTGCCTACAGAAAGCAACAGCGATGATGACAAGCAAATAAAAACACCCAGCAATCGTAAAAATTTAGAAAAGCTCGATGATAGCGAAAAAGTTAACATTTTGGGCAATGAAAACACTGAAAGTAAAGAAAATAAAGATTCTACATATGGCAATAATGAGTATGAAGCTGAGCTAAATAACTTCGTGCAAAAGAACCATATGCAAAAGCGGCTGAGTCAATTGACCATCGCTTTAGAGCAATTAGAAGACGAAGCCAACGATGAGATAGAGGCATTACATCGTAGTATTGCCCAACGTGCTTTACAGCCATTATTTACTCCTATTTATGAGCAGTTTTCGACTCATCCACTTGTCGTGGCATATCTCAAGGCTGTATTTGATGACATGGTCACTCACGTAGAGCGTATCGTCAATAGCGATGATGAGGAGTTTGTGACAGCAGTATTGGCTACGACGCCCAGCCGTTATGCGGTCAATGTTATTGTCAGTCATACACCTGACAGTGGCGCACCTGTGGTCTTTGAGGATTTGCCAACCCATCTCAATTTATTGGGGCATGTCGAGCAAATCACCCAATTAGGCACAGTAACCACTGACGTGAGTATGATTCGTGCAGGTGCTCTACACCGCGCCAATGGTGGCTATTTATTGTTAGAAGCCAGCCACGTACTTGAACATCCTTATGCATGGCAGGGCTTAAAGCGCGCATTACAATCACGAAAAATCAAACTTTCTAGTCTAGAACAAATGCTGACGCTAACCGGTAGCTTATCTCTTTCACCAGCGCCTATTGATTTAGATATCAAGGTTATCTTGTTAGGTGAAGCAGATTTATATTACGAGCTACTAGAACTTGAGCCTGAGTTTGATGCGGTATTCAAAGTCCGAGCTGACTTTCATGACGATGTGCCTCGTACCACTGAGCATGAATTGGCATTGGTCGCAAAAATGGCCGATATCATCGACTATGCCGACCTTTATCCGTTTGATAGCAGTGCGCAAGCTACGTTACTTGAGCATTTAAGCTTGCAAGCTGAAGAACAAGATCGTTTAAGCCTACACAGTGACTTATTGATTAAACTATTGCATGAATCAAACCGGCATGCTCGATTAAATAATGAGGCTATGGTGACGGCAGATCATGTAACTCAAGCAATCGATGACATGGATGAGCGTTCAGGATATTTGCGCGATCTGTACTGGGATGAGCTGAAAAACGGCCAGCAGCTGATCCAAACGCAAGGCGATGCTATCGGACAAGTTAATGCATTGACTGTGGTCAGTTATGCTGATAGTGAGTTTGGCATGCCAGCACGGCTTACTGCGGTCATTCAGCCCAATATTGGCACAGGTGAAATTCTTGATATTGAGCGTGATGTAGACTTGGGCGGTAGTTTACACGCCAAAGGCATGCTGATTATGACCAGCTATTTGCGCGCGCTGTTCAGTCAACATCATGCGCTGAATTTTAGTGCCTCACTGGCGTTCGAGCAGAGCTACGCGCAGATTGACGGTGATAGTGCCACCGTTAGCGAAGGCTGTGCATTGCTATCCGCGTTAGCAAACGTGCCTATCAATCAGTCTCTTGCGATTACTGGATCTATGAACCAGTTAGGCGAAGTACAAGCAGTTGGTGGCATCAATGCCAAAATCGCAGGTTTCTTTGACGCCTGCCGTGAGCAAGAGCTAACAGGCGATCAAGGCGTCGTCATTCCGATGGCTAATGTCAAACAGCTGATGTTACGTGACGACATTATTGATGCAGTAAATAGAGGCAAATTTCATATCTATGGCGTCTATACTCTAAGTGAGGCCCTGACACTAATGACTGGCTTGCCCATCGACACCATGAATAAAAAAGGCCGTTATCGTAAAGATACTTTATTTGGCAAAGTATTAAGTCGTCTGATGCTATGGGATGAAAATCAAGACAGCACTGATGACATCGATGATGAAAAGTCCAAAAAGAAAGCGAAGAAAAAGCGTAAAGAAAAACGTCAAAAGAAAGAAAATAAGAGAATAAAAGAAAAGCGTAAAGATGAGAGAAGTAATGAGAAAGGCAGCGAGGAAAGTAACAAGCAAAGCGATGCTAAGCCTATTGATGATACCCTAAGCGATAGTGAGACAACAGCTATCGATGAAGATGGCAATTAAAATTTGAACGGTATTGCTGATACGTACGCACATTGCTGTTCGACTAGATTCATTGTTATATCTATGGCTAGATCGAGCAGCTATCATCGAATAGTAACCATCAAATGAACATACGCATGCATGAACGTCGCTAGACGCTACGCTGCTTTTCTGCGATGATTAACGGTTCCTGATCGAGCAATATCGTGCCAGAAACCAACTTGTAAATTCATAAAGGGTATCTCTTAATGACTGTACATCCTACTGATGCTGATAACATCCAAGCTCAGTCCAATCCTAGTGAACAGGCAGGTGCGCTTGCAGCTGTAGACACTGGTACCTCAAAAGAGGCCAATGCCGCCAATATTAGTGACAATCGACACGGTGCGGCAACGACTGCCCGGCAATGGCAGGTACTATCACAACTACAGCGCAATCGCTGGGTAGGCACTACGCATATTTATGAGCAGCTGATGATGGCAGGCTTTGATATCAGCCTACGTACTGTCCAACGTGATTTGAACGCCCTTGCCAAACGCTTCCCTATCGAAAAAAACAATGCCAATCCTCAGGGTTGGCGCTGGAAAGAAGACGCCCCATTGCAAAGTTTGCCGCATATGAACTTATCACAAGCGGTTGCTTTTAATATGGTCGAGGCCAATCTGACCCAGCTACTGCCACCTGTTATTTTAGATGAATTATTTCCTTGGTTTGACTTAGCACGGCGACAGCTCAAGAACAGCAAAGTGACCCACTCTTGGATAGACAGAGTGCGTATCGAGCCTGCCACCCAGCCGCTTATCGCACCAGATATAGATTTGGATAGTAAAGACAATATTTACCACGCGCTATTTTATCAGCTGCAGATTCATGCTTGTTATACTCGTAGCAACAAATTACAAGCCAGCGAATACATCCTAAATCCAATCGCAATTATCCAGCGCGGCGTGATTATCTATCTACTGGCAACTCGTACTGACGACCCAGAAGCCACCATTCGCACCTTTGCCCTACATCGTTTTGATAGTGTTGAAATTCTCGAAACCGCTGCAAAAACGCCAGAAAACTTTCAACTCAATACGTATTTGGATGAAGGCAGCATGGGCTTTAGTCACCCACTGTTTGGCGAATTGGACGAGCGTGGCAAGAATACTGCTGTTGAGCTTAGGTTCACTAGGCAAGCAGGTAAGAGTCTGACCGAAAGTAAGCTTAATGACGATCAAACCGTTACGCTAAATGAGGATAATACCCTTACAGTAAAAGCCACTGTTAATTTAACCTCACAGCTGGTCTGGTGGCTACGTGGATTTGGTAGTGGCTTATTAGATGCTAAGCCTGAGCTACTTTATCAAGCAGTATTAGATAAGTCTTCGACAGCAACCAGTGAGTGACATCACTGGTATTAAACTTGCTTACATCACCATTACTCGAGTAAGCAGTCACTAAATCTAGATAACGGTTAAAAACTAAGAATAAAAAAGGAAAGTTATGTCGACCACTGCCCCATCACCACTGTTGTCAGATAGTTTACGAGGACTGGGACTAGACGCAGGGACTTTGTTCTTTGCGCTCAATTATGAATTTACCAAAATTGAGCCAAAAGGCATGTTTAAGCGCTTTAAGAAAAATCAAAGCGCGATGGATATTGATTTGGCTTGCGTGTTATATGATGATAATTGCGTCATCAGTGACATCGTTTGGTTTAAGCAATTACGAGATAAAGCTGAATCGGTCAAGCATCAAGGAGACAGCTTAAATGGTAAGGATCGCGGTGAACAAGCCATGTATCTTGCCCCGCTTGATCAAGAGCAGATCAGACTGGAGCTTGAGAAAATACCCACTCATATTACTCATATTGGTTTAATTGCCAACTCATACCATGGCCATTCGTTCTCTAGGGTGAAAAAAGGCGAAATTCATCTGAGCGATGATGAAGGAAACCGTTGTTTTGAGGTCAACCTTAAGCAGCTTCCACGCGACTGCACCACGCTATGGGTAGCGCATTTACGCCGATCTGTTGATGACTGGCATTTAACATTGCAAAACTTACCACTTACTGCAGCAGATCTAGCAGATGCAGCACAAGAAGTGGCTCATGAGTTAGCACGTGCATTGCCTATCCCTCAGGGGATCTAACAGCAACTGGTCATCGAATATAAAAGAGGTCTTGTGCTATCCAAACACAAGACCTCTTTTTATGGGCAAATCATTAGCTGTAATTAATTACTAAAAACCTATCTCTCATAAATCATTTCATACTTGCCTATAAAACTTCACCGCAATGCGGACAGAAGTTCTTTTGGCGCGTTTCAACTTCCTTCTCACGCCGTTCAAGCTCTTGCTCTCGAAGTACCTGTAAAACAATATTTTGTGCCTGCTCTTTATCTAAACCTAGCTCTCGACGAATTTTATCAATCATCATCTGATTCTGTACCAAATCAAAGTCACTATCAATGAGCTGCTCACGAAAATGCTGTTCAAGCTCTTCACGGCGCTGAGCCAGTTCATTCGCTAATCCTGTCGCTAGAATACCAGCTGGCAGTGCTGCGAGACCTACGCCCAATATCGTAATGACAGCACCCAATATTTTTCCCGCATTAGTAATTGGCGTGACATCTCCATAGCCTACGGTTGTTAGTGTCACCACAGCCCACCACATCGCTTTAGGTATGGACTCAAACTCGTCTGGCTGTGCGTGATTCTCCACTAGATAAATACCGCTAGAGGCAGTCACAATCATAATAATAAGAATGAAGATAACAGCCTGAAATGAGCCTCGCTCCTTGCTGATTACGACTAATAAGATACGCATTGAGGCAAAATAACGAGTCAATTTTAGGATTCGAAACAAACGTAAAATACGTAAGAAACGCAAATCAATGTTGACAAAGAAATTCAAAAAGGCGGGCACGATGGCTACTAAGTCAATCAATGCGGATGGACTTCTAAGCCAATCCCATCGCTGTTTCCATGTTGTGTTATCAGGCTTGGCTTCAGCCACACTCCACAGACGCAGTAAGTATTCAATGGAAAAGACAACGATAGAGAAGTTTTCGAATAATGTGAAGTAATCTTGATAAGGGTAATACCACTGATCGACAGACTCGGCTATCACAGCAGCTACGTTAGTCATGATCAAAAATATGAGAAAATAATCAACGTAACGGCTAAATAACGTGTCATGTTCTTCATTTTGTAAAATATCATAAACAAAATGACGCAAGCGCCGTATAGATTGGAATAACATGCCAGCCCTATGCGGTGAAATACCGATTTGATATTAGTAGAATAAAACAGCGGTCAAACAATAAGAACCAAACTTTCATCACAGAACATAGGAGATATTTGCAGCAATCATCCGTGATTTTTATCAGAAACGCTTCATTTGGTACTGACCTGTCCATTATCAGCCATGACTATCGGCTATACAAAATGCAGATAATAAATATAGACTGATACAAGCAGTATAAACACAATTAGTAGGATAGAGAACCTCAAGAACTGTTCGTCAGCGCGAAGCTGCTGACTAATATCCTGCGCAGGTATCAAAAACAAGTGACATTCAGGACAACAAGAGTCTACCTGATTCAGTATTTTCATCGTACGCGCATTCGTACAGCGTAGAGGGGAGTTACTGCAATAGCCAAGCATAATATATTGCACCTCTTGTTGAATCGTAAATAAGAGATACCGACTTACGTCAATGACACTTACTTAAAAAGCAGCTTTTGTTGTGTTTAATTATAGACTGTAGACAATTGAATTACACGTAAATGTAATTTATTGCAGAAACATTGCTAATTTATATTTAAAACCTTACCAACAATAATGATTTTCGTATTATAATAGAGATTAAATGTTACAGATTAAACTTTAATCATGACATTATGTATCAGTAGCTAATGCCATCCCTCATTAGCAAACTGCTGATAATTTTTTATTACGTTAAGGAATGAAATGATGAAACTACAATCCCTAGTTTTAGCTACTGCTGCTGCACTTACAATGACAACTGCTTTTGCAGTCCCTGCTGGTACTTGGTCTGTTGCTGCTGGCGCACATTATGTTGATCCTAAAAGCAACAACGGTACTCTAGATAACGGTTTAACTGTTGATGTTGATGGCGATGTACGTCCAACTATCAGTGGTGAGTATTTCATCGCTAACAACGTTGGTGTTGAACTGCTAGCTGCTATTCCATTCCATCATGACATCACTCTGAAAACTGGTGATACTACTATTGATGCAGAAACTCAGCACCTACCACCTACTCTATCTGTACAGTATCACTTCGATGGCTATGATCTGCCTATGAATGTGAAGCCTTTTGTTGGTGTTGGTGTGAACTACACGACTTTCTTCAAAGAAAGAATCTACCTTGGTAATGGTAATGATTTAGAGCTTGATGATAGCGTTGGTGTAGCTGGCCATGTTGGTCTTGATATTCCTTTTGCTCCTACCGAAGCTTTCCGTATTGATGCCCGTTATATGGACATCAAAACAGATGCAAGCCTAAACGGTACTGATATCGGCGAAGTTGATATCAGCCCTTGGGTATATGGCGTAGCATTCGTTAAACAGTTCTAAATTAGTAAAGTTACCATGCGTAATAAAAGCCAGCTTGATAGCTGGCTTTTTTGTGCCTATTAACTATGGTTACTACCGTCTGTCTACACCAGCTACTAGGCAATTATTTATAAAAATAGATAATAACCTGTAAGAACAAATAATCTCCATAAAAAAGACCACCCGTGGGCAGTCTTTTTGTATTGCTAGTTAGCTTTAGATCAAGATACGACGTGGGTCTGCCAATAGCGTTGCGATATAACGAGTAAATACAGCAGCGTCTGCGCCATTAATCACACGGTGGTCATAAGACAAAGACAGTGGCAGCATCAAACGTGGCTCAAAGCTTTGTGTCTTCGCATCCCAACGTGGCTGCATACTTGCTTCAGAGACACCTAAAATACCAACTTGTGGCCAGTTAACTAATGGCGTAAATGCCGTACCACCCAAGTTACCTTGGCTCGATATGGTAAAGCTAGCCCCTTGCAAATCTTTAGTGCTGAGCTTCTTATCACGAGCTTTTACAGCAAGCTCGCCAATCTCAATTGCGATTTGCTTTAGACCTTTATCTTGTACGTTTTTGATAACCGGTACGATAAGACCATCATCTGTTGCCACAGCAATACCCATATTGACACTTTTACGCAATATAACCTGAGTATTGTCATCGCTCAAATGACTGTTGAATCGTGGATGCTGGGTCAACGCGTAAGCAGTTGCTTTAACCACAAATGCCAAGATAGTAAAGCCAACACCTTCAGCTTTCATGCCACCTTTTAGCTCACCACGTAGTTTTTCAGTCTCGGTGATATCAGAGAGATCGAACTGCGTTACTTGCGGTAGCAAAGTATTGTAGTTGAGCTGTGGTATCGAGACTTTCTGCAAGCGGCTGAGGTCTTGTGTTTCTGTCTCACCCCAGATCTCAGCATTACTCATGTCAGGCAGTTTCGGTAGACCTGAGCTAACAGGATTGCCGCTCACAGGTGCCGCTTTCTGCTTGGTTAGACTGTTCTTAACATGTGCAAACAAGTCTTCTTTTAGAATGCGATCGTTTAGAGCTGAACCATTCACTTGTGTGATATCCACACCTAACTGACGGGCTAGTTTGCGAACGGCAGGACCTGCATACACATCAACCAATTTTTCATTGACCTGTGCTTCAGTTAATTTACCCTCTGTTTTGCTAGCAGCTGTATCAGTATTGGTCGGTTTAGCAGCTTGTTTTGGCTCACCAGTGGTTTTAGCAGCTGGTTTATCTTCTGTTTTGGCTGGTGCTAACTCTTGTGGCTTAGGCGCCTCAGATTCACTATCACTAGCATCATCTGTACCACTCGCCATAATAACGATAAAGTCCTGACCATTAGCAACCATATCACCTGCTGCGACCAATATTTTTTCAATCTTACCGGCAACTGGTGCTGGTACTTCAACCGAAGCTTTGTCTGATTCGATTAGCAAAATTGACTGTTCAGCGCTAACAGTATCACCAACACTAACCATAATTTCAGAAACTTGTGCCTCATCAACACCTAAGTCAGGTAATGCATGAGTAGTTGCTTTACCAGCATTAGCGGCTGGCTTGGCAGCAGACTCTGATTGCTTTGAATCAGTTGCAGCAGGCTCAGGCTTTGATTCTGGTTTAACATCGTCTGTGCTGTTCGCTTCTTGCTTTTCAGCAGCAGCATTATCATCATTGCTTTCTGCGCTATCGTCTGCGCTTTCAAGCTCAATTAGCACCATACCTTCGCTGACTTGATCACCAATAGCAACACTAATCTTAGTCACTTTACCAGCAGCAGAGCTTGGTACTTCAACTGATGCTTTGTCAGATTCTAATAATACAATGTTGTCGTCTTTTGCGATGACATCACCTACTTCTACCATAATCTCGCTGACTTCGGCGCTATCCACACCTAAATCGGGGGCTTTAATGTCCATGATTTATTTCCTCGTCTTATGGTTATTATTATTTGACATCTTTATCATCAAGTATATTTGCATCTGCTTGATCTTCAGCACGGCCTTCATTACTGATTTCATCATCGTCTTCAGCGATAAACTCAGGTACAGGATTTGGATTTACGTTACCTGGCGCTGGTGCATCTGGAGACTGGTCATAGTAAGATTGCTGTTGCCATGCAGGCGGATGATCCACATCGATACCTAAGCTTGAAATCGCGTCTTTAACCAAACGCATCTCAACTTCGCCTTCATCGGCTAGGCGTTTAAGCGTAGCCACAACGATATGCGCCGCATCAACGTTGAAGAAACTACGTAGGTTTTCGCGTGTATCAGAACGGCCATAACCATCGGTACCCAGAGTCGTGTAAGGACGGTTGTCTGGTAACCAAGCACGAATCTGCTCTGAGTAGTTACGCATATAATCTGTCGCTGCAACCACGATACCTTCATGCGGTGCTAATTGCTCAGTAACCCAAGGCACTTTCTCTTCGTCCATTGGATGTAGACGATTGTAGTCATCACAAACCATACCATCACGAGTCAACTCATTAAAGCTGGTTACGCTCCAGACGTTAGAGGTGATATTGAACTCGTCTTTTAGAATTTGTGATGCCTTTTGTACTTCGCGTAAGATAACACCAGAACCTAATAGTTGTACTTGTGCAGATCCGTTATCTTCAAGCAAGTACATACCACGCTTAATGCCTTCCTCTGCACCTTCTGGCATTTCAGGTTGCTCGTAGTTTTCATTCATCAACGTCAAGTAATAGTAAACGCGCTCGCCTTCACCATACATACGACGCAAACCATCATGCATGACCACAGCTAGCTCATAACCGAAGCAAGGATCATAGCTGACACAGTTTGGCACGACATTGAATAGAATCTGTGAATGACCATCTTGATGCTGTAAGCCTTCGCCATTAAGTGTCGTACGACCAGCAGTTGCGCCTAACAAGAAGCCTTGTGCTTGACAATCACCTGCCGCCCAAGCCAAATCACCCACACGTTGGAAACCAAACATTGAGTAATAGATATACATCGGAATCATCGGTAGCGCGTTAACAGAGTAACTGGTTGCCAATGCAATCCAAGTACTCATTGCGCCCGCTTCGTTGATACCTTCTTCTAACATGTGACCGTCAATGGCTTCTTTATAGCCCATCAACGCCTCACTGTCTTCTGGCGTATATTTTTGGCCGACAGCCGAGTAGATACCCAATTGACGGAACATACCTTCTAGACCAAATGTACGCGCTTCGTCAGGTACGATTGGTACAACGCGATCTTGGATGTCTTTGTTTTTGAGCATCGCAGATAGCAATCGCACGAATACCATCGTCGTAGACTGCTCTTTACCATTGCTGCCTTTTAGTACCCGATCAAACATTGATAATTCAGGGATATTCAGTGGAATATGACCACTGCGGCGGTTTGGCAGATGACCACCTAACGACTCACGACGACCTTTAAGATACTTCATTTCCGCCGAACCTTCTTCAGGTCGGTAGAACGGTAGAGTCTCTAACTGCTCATCAGTAAATGGCAAATCAAAACGATCACGGAAATACATCAAGGCTTCTTGATCAAGCTTTTTGACCTGATGCGATTTATTAACGGCTTGCGTTTGGGTAGACAAACCATAACCTTTAACGGTTTTGACTAAAATAACCGTTGGTTGGCCTTTGGTTTTCATCGCTTCGCTAAAGGCAGCGTAAACTTTAACTGGATCATGGCCACCACGGTTTAGACGTGAGATTTCTTCGTCAGTCAACGCATCTGCCATTTCTTCTAACTCTGGATATTTACCAAAGAATTCTTTACGGGTAAATTCAGGCGTACGCGCTTCATATAGCTGATACTCGCCATCCACCACTTCTTCCATACGTTGTTTAAGCACGCCTGTATGATCTTTACCAAGTAATGAATCCCAGTTGCCACCCCAAATAACTTTGATGACTCGCCAGCCTGCGCCGCGGAATACTGACTCTAGCTCTTGAATGATTTTACCGTTACCACGGACTGGACCATCAAGACGTTGCAAGTTACAGTTGACTACCCATATTAGATTGTCCAGCTTCTCACGACCAGCGAGAGAAATAGCACCCAAGCTTTCTGGCTCATCAGTTTCACCATCACCTAAGAATGTCCAAATCTTACGGCCTTCTTTTTCTAGCAATCCACGGTTTTCCATATAACGATGTACATGGGCATGATAGATAGACATGATTGGGCCAAGTCCCATCGATACCGTTGGGAACTGCCAATAATCAGGCATTAGGTATGGATGCGGATAGCTTGATAAACCTTTACCACCGACTTCACGGCGGAAGTTATCAAGCTGATCTTCGGTCAAACGACCTTCTAAATAAGAGCGTGCATAGATACCTGGCGCTGAGTGACCTTGATAATAAATCATGTCACCACCGAAATGATCGCTAGCGGCGCGGAAGAAATGGTTAAAACCTGTTTCATAAAGCGTTGCACTAGAGGCGAATGTCGCTAAGTGACCACCTAGATCATCGTCGTTTTTATTGGCACGCATGACCATGGCAAGTGCGTTATAACGAATTAGCGCACGTATCTTACGCTCCATGCCTAGATCGCCTGGGTACATTGGCTCGTCTTCTACTGCGATACTATTGATGTAGGCTGTATCTAGTCTGTTGAATGGTAGGCCTTCTTGCACCGCCATGTTGTACAACGCTTTTAGTAGGAACTGCGCGCGATCTTTATCGGCATGTTTAACCACTGACTCAAAAGCTTCTAACCATTCTTTGGTTTCGGTGCTGTCAGCATCCTTGTAGTAATTCATTATTGTGAATCCTTTTATATCAGTCATGCCTGTCTATCAGGCAGAGCTTCGTTAAATAATATGTGATGAGGTATTGGTTTACTTGCTACGTCCCTGCTATGTCCAAGCATTCCTTTGATTTATGCGATGATATACAGCTTGATTATAAAAATAGTATTACTCATATCGACAAATGCATCAAATCAACACATCTGCCAAACCGTCATAATACTATAGCTATTCGTTTAATCATTATTTGACTATGACATTCCATTATAAGCTTTTACGGTTAAGTTGTTTA